>Ga0126335_1001498_pt1 | contig 13120 bp, 6 predicted proteins | sample OlaspJWI45metaG_FD_108409 | JGI IMG/M metagenome (GOLD analysis project Ga0126335, IMG submission 108409) | Marine gutless worms symbiont microbial communities from Oahu, Hawaii - Olavius sp. 1 OAHU.JWI-45 metaG | ecosystem: Host-associated > Annelida > Digestive system > Unclassified | place... | reverse complement strand
TTATCTTCCCCTGCTCCATAAAAATCCAGAAGACAGGAGGTGGGGAAACCTAGCCTGAACGCAGCACAGCCCTATGCTAAGGCAGAAGGCAGAGTGTTCCTTCTGGTACCGGCCTAACCGGGTTGTCCCGGAACAAAGGCCGTTAAACGGTTGTTATTGTGGTTACAGAAATTACATAGCATAAAAATGTTTCATTCATCAGTGACTAGCATTATTAGGGCCACATTCTCAAATTCCATGGCTTATTCATAGCTAAGACCCACTTCAGGACCAATGTGAAATATAAATAAGCTTAAAAACACAACATACCTCGTCATCGTCACCTTCGAGATACTAAAACACATCATCATTAAACATTAGCTCTAGATTACATCATACATCTAGCAGCAACTGTCATGCAGATATGTCAAAGATCACCTATTTTTGTTTACAAATTCTGACGTTTACAAACGTTGACTTGTTGCCAAGATACTGGCATGTTACAAATCCAACAGAATCCTCAGTCTTATGTCTATGTCAAGAAATTTCACCATTTTAGTTTAGAGCATCCCCATATCGGTATCTGCATTTTACACTGACGAAGTCGAGTGCGTCGAAAATTGAAACGAAATGTACATCGTACTTACAGCCAAAGAAAGACACACAAATTCGTTTTCAATTAATGTGTATAGTATTTTCACTGCTTAAAATTGCTTTAAAAGTCCATAAATGTACAAAAAATGACTTTAATGTGATGTGATGCACGTTTGACCAATCATGATCGTGCATTTCAGACCATGACACAACAATGAAAATATAAAGTCAACCAACTACTGATACGAAAAATAATCAAATTAGCAAAATTCCAACTCAGCTGCTTAATAAGCTGAATGCTACAAGCACATCAGAAACATCCACAAATAAACAACTACATATTCATTATTTTAATCTGTTTACGTCACACTGGTGTTTTTTTTTCAAACTGATGTGTATGTGCTTTCTATTAATCGCCTTTGTCAGTCTATGTAAAGCCAAGTGGTCCAATTCAATACGCACATGCAATATAACATAAGGCATAGGCACTATCAGAAAACTGCCACATCTCGCAAGCACCAAATGACAGATAAACTAACTTCTACATTATTGAAGTTTTCCGTCATTAGATGTCATAAAGAACAATTACCGAATCGTCGTCATCATCCTCCAGTGCCTCACCGGTGAAGTAGAGAACAGCCCGTGGAATTATGCTCTCACGGAAGAAATGACCGATCTCAAAGTCAGCCGTTAATAGAGCCTCAGTTTCCTCATCCTAACACACAAATCCACAACAGAACACATCTATACACAGTGACAAAAATTACTTTTGTAACGACACATATGTAACGTCAATGACAGATGGCAACTTAAACTAAACTATGAAAATAAAGTCAAAATTGTATATAATAAGTCAAAAGCATCCTCATGAAACAAGATCTCAACGCCACTTACACTACAATGACGGTTTGTAAATGTGAACTGAAATGTACTTATTACAAACACAGTCTGCTGGTGGTGCCCAAAGTCTTCAGCTACATCTACGGAGAATCCTGGAACGGTATTTCTGGAGGATGAATACCTTCCTGTTATCCAACTTCAGCAATATCAAAGCAAAGATGACATCGTTAAAATTACAAACTACATGTAATACTGATGGCTCCTAACAAGAATGCGATAACTGGACAACTGAAAAATTTGCCTCATAATCCCAGTTATGTCACAACAACAACAACTGGCAAACAACTTTACACTCACCGCTTCTCCCTCTTCTTCAACTACAAAAAAATACATATCAGGAATCAATTTACTTAAGAAATGTCATCCTGAATCACGATATAGCCTATACTGTATAAAGCTACCAGAGATGTATTTCGTATTTCCACTTCAATAAAATTATGTTGAAAATACGACAAAAATTTACCCAGAAAATCACCACAGTAAAAATGTTAGCATCATTAATTTTATTAAATCGCAATTCCTTAACATGTTAACACATAATGAACGTGCGATAATTCGACAGCCTTAGTTCCTAGATAAAGTTCATCCAGCAGCCAGCCAACTCTACATGTAACTGTATTCATGGCCGAAACTCTGACAACTCACCTTGCGGCGGCGCAAAGAAGTTAAAGAACGAGTCGTTCTGTACGGTCTTCATGACTGTGCGTTTGGTTCCGCGTCCTTTGTGCTTCTGAACTTTCTTGACGACTTTTACCGTCACGTTTTTGCCCTTCTTCCAGTCAATTGTGCATCTGATGCAACAATAATCATAAAAATTAGAACAATGTCAACTGACACTCTATCAACAACTGCAAACAGATGAAAGATGAATGTGCTTTCAGTGGATACAGCGGAGTCTCACAACTGTATTGCACCAAGATTGCTGCTTAGGTTTCGGTACCCATAACTCCATGAAAATCAGGGATTTTTGATAACATTTAACTTTCAAAGTCTTCAGTGCCTTCAGTGCTTTGACGCTGTTAGTTGGGCGGCAGGTAGGGCATCCGTCATGTAAAAACCTTGGGGGTTGTGGGGGTTTGTCCAGTTGGGGCGGCGCCCACCCAGACTGTCGGTGCCTCTGCCTCCATTATCTTCCCCTGCTCCATAAAAATCCAGAAGACAGGAGGTGGGGAAACCCAGTCTGAACGCAGCACAGCCCTATGCTAAGGCAGAAGGCAGACTGTTTCTCCTGGTGTCGGCCTACCCGGGTTGTCCCGGAACAAAGGATGTTAAACGGTTGTTGTTGTTTCAAAGTCTAGAAAGTCCTCGAAATGAAATAAGAACCTTGAATTTTAACGTATTTTGAACCAGTTCCAAACTAGAAGTCAGTGACTTGGTGGCTAGCTAGTGCTTACTTCTGGATCTCATTCTTCAGAATGAAGTTTCACAACACTGACCTCTGACCAAAATCAATCCACCAAAATCTATTCAGCTCATCTACGGGTCCTACTTCAAGTGATTTGCTTCCAGGCATACACGAGTTATCGTGGTAATGAAAACAGCGACAGGTAAATGCACGAACAGATGGACATCCAGCCCATACTAAAGCCACAGACAGTCTTTAAATGCACGTTCTTACCCTTGTGTCATAGAAATTACGATCCTGGGTCATACTGTAATCCTGCAGCCATACAAATGCTGCCAGAAAGAACATAACAAACATAATAAACTGCAATAAAATAACATTATCTGTATAGAAATTAACCAAACAAGACAACTGAAACTGACCCTTTGCATCGAACGATGTCCGGCCCTTCATAGCCGAGTGGATTGTCATCATCAACAGTGAAGCGTATGAAGTACTCTTTCGTCAGAACTGGGTTGGTGAAGTACTCATTTGGTTCAAACATGAAGTCCAGCGTAAAACCCTGCCGCAGCAACAGCAGCATATACCATAACGTTATCATTTATCTACAGCCTGATGGACATTTCAATTATCAAAATACTCAGATGCTAACTCTATATTTGATAAGGGTAAAGACAGTCCTGTTCTAGACACAGTTGAATTAACCTGGTCACAGTTTTGCATACCATTTGCCACATAACAGCTTACAAAAGAGACGAGATGAGTCTTTCCAATAAATCAACTGGAATAAAACTGAAAAATAATCTAAAGTAAACAAGGGGGCAGATACTAATCTCAAATTTGCAGGCACCTATATTACAAAAGTTCTCCTCTTGACCAACTGCTGTGCCATCGGCATAGGGCCCAAGAATGTCGAGACATGATCAGACTCCGTGTCAGCGTGGCTTGTTAAAACATTGGTAGGGATGCTAAACGAGCTTCGATTAATTGATGTTCAAATTCAAAACAAAGGATCGATTTCGACAGCATATAATCAGTCTTGGTCTCTGTTGCCTGGGCGTTGGCGGTGCGCAACACAAACCAAACATCAGTCACTTTAGGACTGACAGACTGAGTGAGTATGATAGAGGTGACCCACTAACAACTGACACTGACCAACCAACAGCATAAAGGCACTGAAGGAAGCCAGCTGGCCACTGACATAAGCTTCAGTCCCACCCGAGCCACTCCACCGTGTTACACTATGAACTGTAGGCAACCGCATCTAGGCCAAGCACGTGAGGGTCTCAGTGTGACAAAACCCCAATCTGCTGTACCTATAAGTTAACTAGAACATCGCGCAACAAGAGCATTGCACTGCACTATAGTAACTACATCGGCTGTGTTAATGTTCCATCTTTACTCCAGGCCGTCATCACTAATCAGATGAGGCCACGCACGGAGGTCAACAGGTGCCTGGTGTAGTCGTCTTTTATGACATCCGGCCAGGAGATGGAGTGGGTCTATTTTAGTGCCCGGAACCAACACGAGGAGTTTAGGACTGATGTGGGTTGACAGTGTGGCATACCGGCATTGTATGCACATGGCTACTTATCTCGCATATGTTGCACTATATCTATTAACAGATGATCGATTATTATTCGATTTCACACAGCGATCATCGATTATGAAAAAATTTGAGATTAAAATCCTTCCTCAGATATTAGTTCACATGACTGTACACAAACTCAACAGTAAGCGGCAACTACCTTCCACTAGGCGCACAAATACTTTTTGGATGCAAAGCCTCACACTTTTTGGCAGACACCACATCACACTAATTGCATGCAAACAATTATTCGATGCTACATTCTGTGGATAATACACACTTCATGTAACTTAACGAAGAACATATACTTAATCACTACAACCGTACAGGCCTGCCTGGCATAACTGAACAGATACAATTCCTATAGCTGTTTCAGCATGAAATATGCACAGTTGCACAAAGTAAGTGTTAATACAAGAAATGGCCATATAAGCACTGCCAATGTGTAAGGGCCCAAGCATACTAAAATTTTCCGAAAATGACTCACCGATTTTTCACTCAGTTTCAATTCTACATCATGCAGGTGCTTAAGAATGGGTTCATCATGTGGCTGAAAACAACATAAACATCATTCAACACTAAAAACTGCAAACACTACTCAAACAAACAGTATCGTCCTGTCACTACTGTGATAATGCTGTAGTATTTGTTCACGACTTACGCAACAAAAACTCTGCAGATTCGTCTTATTTTTAACGCATTCGAAGAAAAAACAACTCAACCATCAGTAATAGTTGCAGCATAACAACTTACCTGAATCATCTCGGAGAGCATTTCAACGTTTTTAAAGATGGTCAACCAGAAATCTGGAACACCTTTCACATTCTCATCCATGACTGAAACATCATCACAATTATACTTTTTTAACGTGCACATGCAGATGTCTTTCAATTCATGCGTATACAACTTGCAAGCTCAGTATGGGCATAAGAAGACTAACAGCTGAAATACACAGGGCTGTACCCGATTCGTTTTCCACATCTTGCTCCAGAGCTGGATTCATACTTTGTTAGAATATCATACAGAAATAACTTAGAAATATACTAGCAATTCTACTAACCAAGTCTGGCATTATGTAGACAACCCGTTCTTCTTTTTGCCTGCCCAAGGCACCCGCTTCCCGTACCCGTGTGTAGAAGTGAGCCGGCACGTCAGCACCAACACCTGTTTCTATTGTGTCTGTGCATTGTCCGCCTGCGCCTGTGTGCACCTATAGCCTGTCGAGTGCCCATCACAGTGCCCAATCTGCATGCTGATGTGCATGGCCGGGCAGTCCCGCGAGAAACGAAAAATGCCAATTTTCTGGCCTCTGCCCATGACCCCATCCCCAAATTTCTATGCTTAAAACCATCCCTGAAGCACCTTAAAAATTTGGACAATCGCCCCTCCCGTTCCATGAGTGATAAGCGAACAAACATACATACACAAAGACAGACACACGAACGGCATAGGCAAATTTGTTTTAGTGGCGATCGTGTCGAGAAAATACGTCTACGGAGATCCCGCGCGTGACTCACTGCCAGCTCAGTCTGAGCCAAGATGACCTGAGAAGATGTGTGTGTGCTATAAATAAGCTGTTGTTATGCCGCAATAAACACGCTGACCAAACACGCATTGTTTATAGCCTACGGGCCACGAGATTATTAATTGTGGCCCCCTACCCATGACGCTTACCCCAATTTTTCGCATCTGAAATAGCCCAGGGGCACCCAGGAGCTACCATGAAAATCTGTAAGTGACTGTTGCAGCTGTTCCCAATTTATAAGCAAACATACAGAGACAGAGCCATACATACACAATACACAGATAGGCTAAATACCAGGCTTTGCAGATGTCTTGTCATTTTCTTTTCCCTCCATTACCTCCTCGATCTTTGCCTTGCTTTTCAGCTCATCCTTCAACGAATACCAGACACGTCTCAAAGCACAGAAATTTCATATTAAACGGAAATATCTAAACCTCAAAGACATAGTTAGCCAGTCTGTATCAATATTTAACGCAGTCAATCAATGATGCCAGCGTTTGTCAGTCTGTCAGTCACGTTGCTTTGTTGTGCAAATATGCTTAAATGGATCGAGGTTCTGCTTGGGGTGGACAGTCTTGGGGACCAAATTTGCACTATATCAAATAGAAGTCCTGATCTCCCACCATGGATTTTATGTGACCTTCGCCAAATTTCATCGGCCACTTGTTTGAAATGCTCTGAACTCCCTTTTCAATATAAAAACATATGCACCAACTGTGCTGAATGTCCTTCAGACAAGTTCTCTGAGTTGCCAGCTATAAGCAAGCAGTCCTGACAAAATTTTTGTGTCCTAAGGCAAAAACTGGACCAAAGTCTGCAACCGGCATCTTTCAATTCTGACAGAAGGTGTCAAACCATAACAGTAACGACACAAATGACAACAACAAAAAACGACATGGTCATCTGTTGATCACAGCTGTAACGGAGCAAAGCACTACTCAATTAAGCATGGCTTCAATAACAGCAGGCCTAATAAAAGAATGTAACATGGATCTAAGAAAATCATACACAAATCGTTAAGTCAAGGAGGATGGCCTACATACTGAGAGCTCAGTTTCTTCATCACTGGGCCAGTCACACTCAGCATCTGTTGGCTCAACCTGTGCCGAGACGATCTCTCTCCTCTGAAATCACAGTAAACAACAAGAAACATCAGTGAATGCTAACATCACTAACTATGCCAATCTAAATAAAAACACGAGCACACGGTACTTGGGTGGTGTAGTGGCTCACATAGCAGAGCATCGATATATGTAACCAGTAGGTAAGTTCACTTTCAGATCCAAATCACTTTCTAAACAGTATTTAAATACACCTACAGAATTTTCATGAATGTCTGACCAGTAGCTTTTTTACGTAACAAGCTCAGAGAAAAATGCCGGGTAAATGAATGCAAAATAGCATTACACTGCCACCGATGACTGCACTATGTATACATCACATTACCCAGTGGCTTTTGCTGGTACTGTGCACATTTGTGTTTTCCATAATTCAACATACACTGACTATACTAAACACAATTATACTACTTCCACGAATGTGACATTACCTTTTGAAAGAACTGTTCATACTTTGCCATATAACTGCGTTCTAGTTCATGCACCTCTTCATAAAACCGGCTTTCAACCTTGTTTGCGTCAGACTGCAACCGTTTCAGGGCCTTTAGGCGACGTTTCACTGACTTTGGTAACCTGTAAGGCAATGCACATACATAACATCATTTTGTATGCCTCTCAAAACTTCTCTGAGTGACAAACTGTTCATTTTCAGTCACACAAATGAAGCTGCCATGGTGGGGGCGAGCAATCCACAGCAGTTAGCGATGCTGGGGGATGTCGCCGTGCCTGGAGGTGTCTGGTCAGACAGACGGTGTTGACAGATAGCGAGCAGACAACGCGACATCACGTGTGACCGGCTTCGGACAGCGTGGCATCATGCATGAACGACTTCAGACAGCACGGCGTCACGGATGACCGGCGACCTTCCACTGTCTGGTAGTCGCGAACACGCGTGACTGGCGAAGGACGAAACTACGTGGTGACCTTCCTTTATCGTCTGGGCTGTCGGACAATATATAAGCGGTGAGCGGGCGATGCTGAGATATCACACAGAGGACATTGCGGGAGATCGTCAACATTGGTGATCTGAGGGAACGTGAGGGAGCGCTCGGCGTTGGTGGATGGCGCATTATCAACAGCAGGGACCGTCAACACTGGTGAAGAGACAGTCAACCACGTTGCCCTGAGGGAACTGGAAGTGGACTGACGAGTCGTGTGGGCGAGGGGAGTATTGTTGGACTTGTGACTAATTATTGTGTCATTGTGTATTACTTCTATTGTGAGTGATTTTGGGTTGATAGTACGAGGCTTGCATTGTGTCAATTATTGTATGAACAGTGGACATTGTCTAAAGGTGCCCGGACGTGCATCCCGCTTCTAGTATTGTTTTGTAATTTTGTTTGGTTGATTTTGTATAAAACTGATGTAAATATTGTCTTTGACTGAGTATATTGTAGAAGCACAATTATTCTGCCAGATAGCGTCACAGAAGCAGAAACCAGTCATTTCAACAGAGTTTATTAAACAAACATCAACTGCAATTATCGCTTCGTGCTTGAAATGCAATGCTTACTAACTTAACACAATGCACCATATGCAGCTTATGTTAACCTTTCTTGAGCATGTTTCGGTATCAATGCTTTGAATTTCCATGCTGATAGTGTATACACAAACACGAAATATACTGATACAGCACACTGTTATAGTAAAATGATTAGAAAATTACTGGAAAAAGTCTGTAATCTATATTTCTTCAAATACAAGATTTTAGTTTCTGTTGTGAACGACACTGAAATAGGTTCCATTCCGTGGCATTAATCACTCAAAATGATTCAAGCTATTTTGAAAGACATCAGCACTCCATGCTTTTTGAAATTCAAACCTGCATTTACACTTAAGAGATCACCTGGTCCATGCAAAAAAGGATCTGGACAAGTCCAAGAACTCTGTAATTTGTGGCCACTGCAATCCAGTCTGGCCCAAGACCGCTAGGATGAGGACTTCCATATTAAGTCCACAGCTTAATGTTTTTTTTGACAGAGTGAACTTGCAGCTGCAGCTATATGACATTAAACGTGAAAGGCACTGAGTGTTCTGTATTCTCTATTCTCAGCGTTCATATTTTTGCAAGCCAGACATGTAAGTAAATTTTCTTTCCGCGTTGACTGTAAAGTCTAAATTTTTGCTAAAATGCTACTATATTGCTACATGCTAGTTAATACAATGCCGCAAATGCTGTGTGTGGACCTGGTCTGAGAAAACACAGACCTGGAGTCCTAGACAGGTCCAGTCCAGTACGTAGTTGCAGCATGCTAACCTGAATCATCTCGAACAGCATTGTCAGTTTTTCAAACCAGTTCTGGACCCGTACTATCTCCAATTATCAACCACTCTACACAACCGTGTCAACAAGTCAACGTTCACAACAAAGATGAAAATATGCCATGCGACTCAAACGAGCTTACGATTTTATGTAGTCGGCAGGTGACTGTGTCATCACGTGATCCTGAATCTTTGCCAGCACTTCAGGGTTCTTCATCAGAGCTTTGTTTAGTTCTACATTCACGTCTACAACAAGCGTACACTCACTTGTTTTGCATGTCTCTTGTAACATCGTGTGTACAATTTCTAGTATCATTTACTCTTCTGTCACGAAACACTGCCATTCAGTTTAGTAGTGGCAGTCTGGCCAAAGGGCAGTGAGTAAAACAGGTGACTACATTAATGCACTATTAGCTGCACTGAAGTGGCGAAAGAGTAAGAAAAGTAGCCCAAATGTGATAGACAGATGCCCATGCTACAGCATCAGTGACTGCTACAGTCCACAGTAAAAATAACTAACCAAATTAGTCAATCAACTGCCACACATCATTAACTACAGATAATAAATTAATGAACTATACACTATTTTCTCTAATAATGATAAAACACTGAGTCGTAATTACTCACTGGAACTATCAACACACTCGACTTCTTCACACTCATCGTCAACTTTACCACTATAACAGAGAAAAATACAAAATAATTCACTCACAATACACCTCTACACAACAGATCAGGAGCCATGTAACACCTATGTCACCTGCAGCTTACATTCGATGTACAAGACAAGTGATGTTAAAGACCCCGACTTTCTTCACAACCAGCTGCCATTTTGTCAAAACCGTTTTTTACCGGTTATCGAAAGGTCATTATTTCCAAAAGTACTATTATTAACTTGGCACAGGTCTAAGCAAAGTAGTGGTTTGTAGGTATTCAAGTGCCAAACTACATCTGTCACTTTTTCGTGTCTTCAAACTGACCTATAGTCGAGACTAGATAATACTATTACTGATTGTTGTTAAATGTCATAAAACTACTGATTTTGAGTAAAAATGAAAGGTAAACAAACAACTAGATTTTGATTGCCGGCATTGATTTTCAATAAATAAGTGACAAAATTCATCACTCAGAGGCACTGAGCATGTTTAAGGTTATCTCGTCATTTTTCCCTGTGCATCAGTTCAGTATGAGATTAAAATGAACACAATCAAGCAGAGAATGTCTTCTTTATTCACTATACAACACTGTAGCAGAATTAAGGACAATACACAATACACATAAAATCATAATATGCAAGCAGTTAAGCAGTGTATATTCTTCATCAAACCGGCCTTCAATGCTTACCGGCATGCTCATGTTTGCTACACCTTCAATCGGACAGGGCAAGAACTTAGATTTAAAAGTTCTTCACAAGTTTGATAATTAAAACTTGAACTCGAAGCCTTAAATTGGGTAAATGATACAATACAATAAAGATTACTTACTTTCGTTTACATCATGTGCTCACTTAACTTTGTAATGGCCGCCACCATTATGGTTTGTATACAACTTTACATTCTAAGATTCCAACATCTGCAAAACCTCTTCATCAAAACTGTCAATAAAAATGCAGATTAGTCAAAAAATTCGACAATCGCTTGCTTATTTTCAAAACAGGCTTCTGCAAACGTTTAATATCACCAATCAAGACATTTTTTCATGATGCCAAGAATGTAACAGTACGACAGTTTGACAATCTAACTGCCATATTATCTTCACTTTCACCACTGAAAATGGTATTTATAACCTTGTGTGACTGACACGACAGATACACCAAATGTTACTTTCTTCTAACTACAAGTTCACCAGCACATAACCTACCTATAGCTTGTCCAATGTGATCAGGCCTGAACCACACAAGCACGCTTAACTTGCAGATGGGACAGGTGTTCTAGCACGATTGAAGTAATGATAAACAAGAACGTTTGGCGACCACAAACTCAACAAAATTCTTATCACAGTTGTTTCCTGCTAAGCAAGTACAAGTACTTTACTAATCACCACATCAGACCCAATCGGACCACATCGCGCCATATTATACCACATCAAACGTCCTCACCTGTAGGCTATTACCTGTCACTGTAAGCTTCATGTTGTTGGCAAACATCTGGATTCTTCTTCCAGTTCCAGTTTCGGTGGGGGCGAAGTTGTCCTTCATAGAACCAGACTGCAGATGGGCCCATAGTCCATCCCCCAGTAAAGCCCCTGGTATTTCTTACCAGGGTTCTATGAAAACCTCTGTGAGGATGCTAAAAACCTCAGGAGGTCTCTAACTGTTATATGGTGTTTCTTTCTGTTTCTGCTTAGTACGCTTCACCTGGCTCTGGGCATCCTGAGGTGTCCCACCAGGTGACAGCCATCTTTTTGTGCGACTGCTACCCCCGTATCAACATCAGTTCCAGTGCACGATTCGCCACTGTGGGCGCCTCGAGCTCCCGGTCCTCCATCGGCCTGTGGGGCAGCATTCACTTTTTCTTGTTTCCTCTGGCGCTTCCGTCGGACGCCTGAGGGTTTCTTCTTTCTTTGAACCACAACTGGTTCGCCTGTCAGCTGCAAAGAGCTGAGTTCTTGCGGAAGAGTTCCCACAAGGGGCCCCTCTTCCGAAGGTTCCCTCTTTCACTCCAGTCCATCATCAGTAATCAGATGAGGCCACGGAGGTTGAGGGGTGCCTGGTTTAGTCGCCTCTTACGATATCCGGCCAGGAGATGGAGTGGGTCTATTCTAAGCCCCGGAACCCACATGGGGATGGATTCTTCTTAGAATCCAATCAGGTAGGTTATTAACATACAGGAGAAATAGCAGTGGGTCTATTACAGAGCCTTGAAGCACACCACTCGGTACCTCTAACAGAGCTGACATATCGCAGACTCGTGCATAGTCGATATGATGAAAACAAACTCTACCTTATCAATTACCAACTCAATTAACTGAAACTCTATTGCTTTGGGCCTCTGAATCTACAGGCTTACAAATGCCTTGCTTTTCATTAATTACAGTGACAGGCAATTTGATGTGGTCCAGTATAGCCTGATGTGGTCCAAACATCATCCGATGGGGTCCAATGTGGTAATTAGTCATACCCAACAAAGCAATAATGTTGAAAACATAGTTGGATGTGTCTGGTGTGTAGGAACCAGCACAGCAACGTCGGACGCTCCCGTACACATGGGAATGTCCAATCTGGATCTAGTCTTAGCTGACACAATTTAGTACCAAAAATTATCATTGCAACTTAGCTATAAATTTTAACAACAAACACTTACGATTCAGTATCTGCCATCTTCACGATAATTATCTGCACAATCAAAATTCAAAATTAAAGCACAATCCGAACAATGTACGTCAATTTTTATTCACTAATTTGAACAATGACAATATTATCAGTTTGCATACTTTCTAGATAAAAAAATACTCATCTGAGTCTTCATGGCACTGAACAGCCTATAATGTGCTGATATGCCATTAAGAAACTACTCACTCACTCATCTGAGCCACTTTCTCTGATACACCATTGACCACACCATCCTTCTAGATCGACTATCTCTTTGGTTCGGAATTCACGGTACTGCATTAAATTGTTTCAGGTCATACTTATCCCATCGTACCTTTTCAGTCAGATGCTCTGGTCTCTGTTCATATCCCCAACTGTCTCTCTATGGTGTACCTCAAGGATCCGTACTAGGGCCACTGCTGTTCACACTCTATACAACTCCGCTCAGTTCACTCATATCCTTGCACTCACTAAACCACCACCTATACGCAGATGATAC
>Ga0126335_1001497_pt1 | contig 13120 bp, 8 predicted proteins | sample OlaspJWI45metaG_FD_108409 | JGI IMG/M metagenome (GOLD analysis project Ga0126335, IMG submission 108409) | Marine gutless worms symbiont microbial communities from Oahu, Hawaii - Olavius sp. 1 OAHU.JWI-45 metaG | ecosystem: Host-associated > Annelida > Digestive system > Unclassified | place... | reverse complement strand
TACTTATGTAGGCCTATCAATCGGATCTAGTCAACAGATATGCAGCACAATAGCAAAGGTCGAAAATGCATTAAATGACAAAAATTATTTCACGACGGAACAAGTCTATTTTTTCCACATTATTCACTAGATATAGTCAACAATAATGATTCTTTCTCGGCATTATGTTGGTGTTCTGGCAAAATTTTACTTAATAACATATAAATTTTTATATGTTATTAAGTTGTGACAATTTAATGAAATTGTCAAATTGATATACTATTTTTTACTTTTATGCTGTTTTCTATCCACAAAATAACCGAAAGAGATTATGTAACAGATTACAAGAGATTATCGTCAATGGTAATCAGCAGACTGTTAGAACAAAAAACCTTGGCAGCGGATAGTAAGACCAAAATCGCTTTCAAAGTGCGAGCCGCTGAAGACTTCCCACGTCGCGAGCACACACTCCGGTCTCCAGGCGTCACTACGTACAAACATTGCACCGGTCCTGCCGTCGTTGCTGCCAATGAACCACCAGTGATCGACAAAGAACAGGTAGTCATCGCGAATATGATGTCTGAGCGTATTACAGTGTGCACACATAACAGCCAGTCAGCCATTGTTTGAAGAACAGTTATAAACTGTCAAAAACCGTACTCATTTCGTAGTGTATAGAACCGCGTGCATTTTCACATCAAGACAATTTCAGCTACTTCTGGCGTGAAACGACAATGAAATGGCCTTTTCTCTCTTATCTTTTTGTCTGCCACAGGCGTAAGTTGTGTCAGACTTGCAATCGTTGTAGTTACATGTATATCACAACAAATATGGTGCCAAAATTTCGAAAAGATAATCGTCAACAGAGGCGATAAATACACGGTGGGCTACAAACGGACAATTCAGACAGTGTGTAACTCCTGTCTATGATAACACAGAAAAGCTTGCCATTAAAAACGTTTAGCTTTCAGTGCTGTGTAGGCTTATATTATGCCATACTTCACAATACATGGCCCATTTATATCAGTAAATGATCAAGTAAGATAATTTATACACGTTGCCTCAAAACGAAGTCACTATGGTCATATCACTGACTTGTAGACAGGACGAAGCTGGGAGGTCATCGTCGTGATCCTGTACGTTCCCATGCGCTTTTTGTGCCATCTCTGATGCCGCTCTGACAGACCGGAAACGCTTAGCAAACCGGAAGTGCACGTGACAAAGTCGGGTGGTACGCACGTAGCGCGCAGTCGTCTAGCGAGCGCCCACGCGTGTGTCTTGGTGTTCCAGATGTACCAGCGTGGAGTCGCGTCTGGTGATGTGGGGTCGCCAGTAGGTGCATTGAGATAGTCGACAAAGTCTGTCTGTTCGCCGACGCCGCGAACGCCGATCCTCCAGTGCGGCAGACTGTCGAGGAAGACAACGTGGAGAAACAGTTCCCGTGACTCGTGCTTGTAGACTGGCGTCGTGTCTGTGGCGTTGATGTCCTGCTGCTGCTGCTGCTGCTGCTGCTGCTCGGTGTAAATGCCGTTGAAGACGATCAGTTCTGCGTTGTTCATGTCGACGTCGCCGACGTAGACTCGACCAGTGGAGCAACGAGACCACACCCCGACCACTGCCGACATCATAAACGATTGACTGATTGAGTGGTGTTAAGATTTACACCTTAATTAGAAACTCTTAATTAGAGCCGTAGCCATCCAGCCAGGCCGGATGTGATCAGATAGAGCTAACTGTTATATATCGGAAGTAAAATTAGATTGGTCTTAATAAATTATACTGAGGAAATCCAGCAACAGCAGTCTTTGAGGTAAACTCCTCAGAGTCGTCGAGTAAGATTAAGCAAAGATGTGGATAAAGTGATGAAAATGTTAAAGATCGATGAAAGGCAAACAAAACATGCAAGTCAAGAAACTCTAAAAAGCTAAATTGCGCAAACATTAATTTACTTAATTGCTTACTTATTAAAATAAATACAAATACAAAAAATGACTTATATAGCGCTTCTATACAAATTGTCCAAAGGCATTGACAAAGTTATGAAAAAGCATCAGCAAACAAATGAGATTTTAAGTTACGTTCAAACACACGGGTTTCAGATGCGTGAAGATGTTCTGAGAGTCAGTTCCATGCTACTGGACTGGCGTGACTGAAACCTCGTTCACCAAACTTTGTTCTTGTGGTTCGCTTGATGTATTTGATTTCAACCTTGAATTTTTGAATGGTGCAACGCAGTGTTATGCTTTTAACAAATTTAGTTTACCAGCTGACTTGTACAGATGTAAAACTATAGAGGCCACGACGCATACATTTTTCTGTAAAAGCAGGAATGCTTGCTCACTTATTGATCGCTTTCTGATCAGTAAATCCCTGACTAACAAAGTTGAGTTATGCTGCACTGTAGACAGTGGCTTGAATTTTTCTGATCATCTTCCACTAGCAATGCATTGTCTCCTTGTCGCTATCTAACTCGCACCTACCGGCGTACAAGCCAGCACCTACGAACGAGACTAAAAGATGCAGATGCGACAAGGCAAATCTCATGTCCTGACTCCATCTATAACGCTAGCCTATACTGTTATTTATAGAGCTTAAATGTGCAATTATTTTCTGCTTTTAACAAACCATGCTTTTATTGCAAGTAACTGTCTATTATAGAAGCTCTTCTTCACTACATGCCGTCAAAATTACAAATTACATATGACTATATAATTTCAATACACGTGTAATGTTTGGTACAAATGGTTGTCTGTATGATAATAATAAAGTGAATGTTGCCTACCCAGCTGGAATAAAAACAGCAGAATCATTACTGCCATATTGTTCGTTGACGTTCGACAACAACGTATAGGCCTAAACATATCACTGTGCAATTGTGCGCAAAGTGTTGTCGTGCGATTGATTAAGCCTATTATCAGTTCTACAGGGTGGGTTGGAAATGACGCGGTATGATTAGTTGGGTGTACACAATAATGAACAGTGCGGTGATGAGGATAAAAAAAACAACAGAAATGTATGTATCTGTAGTGTAGATGTATTTGTAATAACAGTAAGCTTAGGCCTAATGTTCGTTGTCAAAAAGTGGGTAAATTGTTTTATACTGGAAACGTATAAAATTCGTAGGCAGAAAACTTCTTCGTTTGAGGTTCTCCTTAGCTTTTGCGTGTCGCTAGTTTGTATTTAGCCTATATTTGGGAAGTTTTAAACAAGCTTAACTTGCTGATGCCTTTCTCCACACCAGGCACACCGGAGTTTAGTGGTTTTCAATCAGCCTCGATAGATCGCAGTCACTTCTGGTTGGGTTTAATTCCCGAAGCTCGATTTCAATCGTTTATTTAGATTTCATATTTTTGCTTGCGACACGACTTGCGGGCCTGCGTTAACGAAATGAACTGTCAACTCCAAACGTGTCGTATATTAAATATATGTGAATTATTGTAAAACGAACACGTAATAAGGAAAACACACTGCTTCGAGAAGGACATAATAGCGGATAGCAGAAATAAAATTTAGGACGACCAAGAAGACGTTGGACTGGTGATATCAGCGAGTGGACGGGACCTGGGATCAACCACACAGCAAGGTCTGCAGAGGACAGGAATGAATGAAAAAAGTCCTTCAACAGGAGGACGGCATTAGGGACGACGACGACGTTAACACGATATGATTGTCAACTTCAAACATTTCAAATATTAAATATTTAACTATAACATATACACAAACATAAACCTGCTTTTTCTTATAGGCCTATCTTGTCTTTTGTATTTTTGTAATTCGAGTTAAAATCTGTCTATTTTTTATTGTGAAAGCTTTCTTGTTAGCGTTGCGTCATATTCCAGTCGCTATCATAAACCCTATTGGCTGCACCTTAGTCGCACTTTGGCGTTCAATAGGTAGGCGAGATCTAAAATCTAACGTTTTGGAATAAGCTGGAGAAATTCCGACGATTTAACACTGTCACTCTAGAGGTCATGCGCAGAAACCACCTGAATCAAAAGTGACAGTAGCCTAAACACTGTGAACACTTGTGAAATAGCTCTAGCTTATAATTCTCTGAAGTTCTAATTGACACTGACACTGACATTAAACTCATTTCGTGGCCATGTGCGTCGGCCAATGTCCGCCTATTAGACGGGTGTACGCGATATGTTATTCCACACATCCGTTAACAGAACTTCGGTCTGCCCATACCCTGTATATGCGTACATTAAAGCATAGCATACAACTAATTGCATGAATGAGTGTGTGCTGCAGATGTCGGCGTAACAAACTGCACTCAGCATAGCGACAGCCGATTCCGGGTCGAGCACTGTTCGTATCCCGGCAATTTGTACAGATTCATCCAAGAGAGCTAAAATTGTTTATATATATATATATATATATATATATATACATGTATATATTATTTGATTCAATATTCTTGCTGAAGATTTGGTATGTCAAACTGTACCCTGGGGAGCACAAACCCACTCGCTGCTGTAGTTTTTGCTATCATAACCTTAACCTTCACCCATGACGCGAAACTCGAAAGAGACCATCATACTAAAAGTGAAGTTCCTAGGTCAAGGCATTCAAAAGATGGAGCCCAAATGTTAAAAACGTCGGGGGTCAAGTGTCACCAAATTCCAGCAATTTGTGGTGTTTATCATTTGAAACACGTGTTGATATCAAGTTACATCACTTACTGATCAGCAGTTTTTTTCAGTTTTGTGCGGACAGACACACCAAAACAATGATGCTTTGTCATCGCAGATAGCTCGCAGGTAACAAATGAATAGATAGACTTCCTGTCAAAAGTATACAAAACAAAACGGGCCCGAGAAACACGAAACATACAGATGAACCTTTTGTGAAACACTACGAAGTGTATTTCGTATTTCACACATCAACGTTAAAGAAGTAGGTTGAGAATTGTTTTATCGTCAAAATTTGCATTTTTGTATAAATTTATGTTCAAATCATTGTTTTATCTCAGAATTTCAATTTTTCCTCGTCTCTATCTGCATTTGTACAGTGTTTAGAGTTTTATGGCTTTTTCTAACCACCACTCTAGCTCTTGTCCAAAAACGCCACTGCACATAACAATTCTTTGTCATTGTTAACTTGTCATAGATAATCACATTTCACATACAACTAATTTTCCTGCAAAAGATCATGTTAGTACATCTGAGCACCCGTTTCTGTCACTTGTCATGTTCAAGTGGCAATTTTTAGCGTGAAAGACACGCCCAGAGCGTCGCAGTAAACATAGCTTGAGTTTCCTTGTCACGCTTCAGATAACACGTTTGATGTCGGCTACGGGCTGTAGGCTATAGACCTAAGGTAGGCTACAATGAACACATTGCAGTGCTAGAGAGCTCACAGGTAACGCGCTGCGGCAGTTAATCTCACCATTAGCTGTTAGTATTACTTAGTCATAACGTATAAGCCTATACAGCTGCTTCCTTGAGCCGTACAGTACTAAACTATTAACCAACAATTTGAAGCTAGTTTGACGCATTCCTGATATCCGCATTGTCCAGATCGAGAACAACAGACTGTCAACAACGGTGAGCGTTCGTTAATATGTATATACCAAGAGCAGTCAAACGTAAATTTTATCTGAGGATTGTTTGGAACAAACTGCAAACTGAATTTCACGTAATTTGTAAACGGCTCATTCCGATGTATGATTTTTATATATATTGTATACTTTGTCTTGAACCATAGTCATTGTATATTGTATATTGCGACTTGTAAGTGGCCTATGGCCCTTTGTTGCCTAATAAATTGAATTGAATTTGCGAATTCTCAAACGCAACTAACGTTTTTCACATGGCTGTAGTTGACCAGGGAGGAAATCAGTTAGTGTCCAGTTGAAATCTACAGTTTTAAATATCGTCTTCCGCGTATCGACCATCAATAATGTCAATTAATGCTTGGCGTACATTAACTTAATTATTATGCTTAAGCGGTATACCGTAACGAATGCATAGCGAAAGTGGGTTTGAAATGAGTGGGTTTATTTTTGTATACAGCTTACAAGTGACTCGTGTCATCTGTACGTTTCATTAGCTCTTTCACTGGAATTGGCAGAACATGTGAAACATTTGCCTATAGGCTACACGTCTTGACAAGAAGTTATCGTAGACTATGTGGCCTGTGAGTTATTAAGAGACAACAGTGAAAACCGGACGCCTACGATTTTTGGCATGACTTTACCAAAACAAGCCGGTTATGGATAATATCAAGCAGAAAAAATCGTAAAGGTATTGCCTACTAGTTTTGTGTAAAAAAAAGTTTGGTATAGGCCGAGAAGCACCTGCATAGTTGCTATAGCAACCGTAGCATCATTGCAAAACAGCGCGCCGGTCTATCGCGCAAGTTCAGTCGATTTTCTCCGGAAACACGTGTCATTTTTCAGCATAACTTCACCAAAATGTTCCAATATTGATATTATTTGACGTACATAATTTTAATTCGAACAGCATTTCGCGAAAGTTGTGTTTAAACAGGTTACCAGCGGGTCAGTGCGCCGGTGTCGTACCTGTCCACCGTGCACGTTCGACATAGTCGAGTTCCTGTGTTAAGAAACACCGGACTTCATTTTACTGGATTTGTGGCCGCCAATCAGTCCACACTTTAACACAGTTGAATACAAGACTTGGTCCTGCATACAGGAGCATACAAAAAGCTAGTACGTGACATGAACCAGAAGCAGAGACTGGTGGAAGTCCTGGCTGACTTTGAACAAAACATTGTTAACAAGGCGATAGACCAGTGGAGCAAGCAAGCCTTTGTCAAAACTAAAGGACAACACTTTGAACACTTCCTATTTATGATATCTTGCATAGTGTGGACAGATAAAATGTTTTAAACAACTTTAATTATCAATGAAGACCGTAGAACTTGCGCGATAGACCAGCGCGCGCTGTTTTGCAATGATGTTGTGGTTGCTATTACAACAACACAGGTGGGTCTTGACAAATACCAAACTTTCTAGGCACGACTAGTAGGCAATCGCTACATAATCTTCTCTGCCAAAAACTATGCATCACTGTTTTGTTTTAATTAATGCCAAAAAATCGTAGGGGTGCGGTTTTTTGAGACACGGTATATGAATGATGTTGAGCAGACGGCATGATGGCAGACGGTCGGTGCTGTATCAATTTCGTTCGAGCGCTGGTCATCATCTTCAACAGCATATTTGCTGTAAGTGCAAAAACTTCGAGTTCGACCAGGCTACACGATGTGCAGTGTATACGATGTGTGCAAATATGCATGTACAGTACATGTTGAGTTTAAAAAATTACGATGACAAATCTCAACTGAGAAGTGAGATATCGATAACCAACCAACTAACCACGCAGTCGACTTATTCATTCGATCATTTTTCCAGACTAGGTCTATGCCAATGGAAAAGAAAACTATTACTATATAGTAGAAAATTATATTTTAAAAAACTAAGCAACAGATTTCGTAATGATAGCATTTGTCTGCAAATTTTTATCGTTGAAGCTGTGCTCAAAGTGGTTGTTACGTCGACGCATGAAATTGTCATTAAGCAATTTCTCTGTAGCCTACGTTTGTAGATATTATGTCACGTTTTGCGTGCCGAGCTTATATTAACCACTTTTGACATTATTATTAGATCGCATCGAATGCTTCCGATGCAAGCTATAGCGATCGATGATCCTAGCGTCTGTCGCGGTTTCATTCATGTGACTTTGCTGTGCGAACACGACTGGAGGGATCGAGGTCCTGCTTGGAGTGAGCACTCTTGGGGGCTCGAGAAACACCGTGTTAGACGTGGGTCCTGATCCCCACGGCGAGGGGAGGGGGATTGGACGCGGCCTTCGCAATCGCCAAATGACTCTCGCCTCTTGTTCGCATTAAGTTATATTAATTTGTCAGTTCTGTACAGACACACACTGAGTTTTGTATACGCATTTGTGTCAGTTGTGCGGGTTGGTGCTTGTCGGCATTGCTACCTGGATGCTCGTTGACCCCGACGCAGGCCTGGCTGAAATCACCGCCATGTCCGAGTCCAGTTCGGACTTACTACTCATCTCCATCATCCTTCTAATCGCCGTTGGTGTTCTGCTATTCATTATCTCGCTACTCGGCATCATCGGAGCCGTCATCGAGCACAAAATCGTACTCGGAGTTGTAAGAACGTAGCTTCATTTCTTTCTTTCAACGATCGATTATGTCACTTCCCAGAACGTTTAAATTTCTAGCTGTAATTGTTACGAGTTCATTACGCTTGCTCTATAGCATACGTAGACTGAAAAACTTCAGATTTGCAGTTGACCCAAATAACAAGAAGCAGCATATTTAACGGTATTATAGAGTCATCTCCACTCCACTCCGCTCTGCGTTGCGTTGCGTTGCTAGCCACCACCATCTCTTGCCGCTCAACGCGCAGCGATAAGTCAACGTTACACTGCGCTGTTGCGTCGCGTCGCTGTGCAACGTCACACGGCGCAGCGTATAAGTTGAAACGGGACCTTAAGCTAAGTCATAACTTATGCACTATTAGTCAAAAATGAATATTTATTAGAGATTCAAACAACTCTAGATACTCATATTATTGTAAAAAGAAGTCAAAACTTGCTTGTGTGTAACGAAACAGCGAGAAACGAATACACACTAAATGCAGAACGAATAGGTAACGAATAACGGCTAAGAAACCAACTAACTAACTAACATACTTTCTCTTAATATTAGAAACGGCACGTTTCCCACACTCGGCACCTTTATAAAAACCAGCGCTCGCTTCGTTTTAATGTCATTGTTGCTGATAATCTATGTCATGTTAAGCGACGTTAAACCAAAATACCTGTACCAGTTTTAATGTCTTATATTCGATATTCGAAGATACAAGGCGCGGCAGACGATAACGACGCAGAAGTGGTCGGACGATTGGGACGAATGAATATAATAATAATAAACGAATAGTGACGGCCCCTACAAGATCACCAGGATAGCGAACTTACATAGCGAATATGTCAAACCCAAGGAACGAATATAGGAACCGAATAATGGATACCAGACGAAGCCTTGTCTCATCCCGACTCTCTCGCTCGCTCCACGATCCAACCACGGGAAACGCATTAGAATGCTTCGTAGCGCCGGGAACCCAACGAAGAGAGAAAGCACCTGCCGTGGTCCGAAGAAATGTAAGCTTCACCCATTCGGCAGTAAAAAGCGAAAATCATACTGAACGAACCAGTTTAGAGGCAAGCGAAGGGGTGAACGCTTCATATTTATAACTAGTAATTAGTTATCCTTAATTAGTATGAATTATTATGCTTTTATATGCGTAACAATTAATTCACTTTGGTGTGTTGGTGTTTGTCACAGTTCATGGCGTGTTTGATCGTCATTTTCCTGGGCGAAATAGCCGGTGGTGTACTGGCAATAATTTTCAAGGACTCGGTACGTTATGTAACGTTATGTGACTAGCGATCTACTACTATCAGGGCGAGGAAATGGAGTAGTTGAATACGCGTTTTCAGTTTCAGTGGAGATATCAGTTGGCATGAGTTATGTTATCACGTAATACTTTCAACTGAAAATGAGCACTTACTGATTGCGTCCTCACAGGAGGACACAACGGAGCCTCAAAGTTGTTCTTTGTCTTGCTGCATGATTTACTACAGGCACGTAACTGAATATTCTTTGGATGTTTTAAAAATGCATCCCGTAAATTGTTCTAATTTGCGTTAACGTCAATGTTTTTGTTCAACAATACAGCTTCAAGAGCTTCTGGTTTATTGCTGTCGATCGACATGCTACATATAACCACTCAGTGATGTAGGCCTACGTTAGGCCTATATGCAATTCTGTAATATTTTACAACGTATTTTATGGCTTGTTCGTACTGTATGTAGCTTTTGGACGATCTTAATAAGACTCTTCGCGATTCACTTCACAACTATTACGAGACGGGTACATGTAAGCGTTCAGACGATGGTGAGAGATGGGACGATTTGCAGAAAAAGGCAAGTTATTTTTCTGTTTTTAATGATTTTAATTTTATTAATTTCTGCATAGTACGATAGCATTTTAGCGCAACTGGCTACAGTCTAGCTAAGCTAATCATATAGACCGTTCAAACTGCGTCTATATGTGTCTGTTAACCAGGGTGTCATCAATTCTAACCGCTGAGACTGACTGAGACCTCTGATCGCAAACCAAGAACTAGCTCACTCTGACATACTTAAGCCAGCTAAGAGTCACTGTCCATGGGAGGCTTGTTGTTTATTATCGTTTATGAAACCAATTTTATGGCAAAATGGAACGTATTTTTTACGAGTTTCTGTTTGTCCGTGATGTAGCTGGAATGCTGCGGGATTCAGGCAGCTGACAGAGGATACGAAAAACTAAACGACTCTGTAAGTTCATGCAGCATTCCTTATAGAATACGTCATAACCATTGCTTTGAATGATATCTAGTTAAATTTGGCAAGCTAAATGTAAAATTCAGAGGAAACTCTGTTCGGATTTTTTTGTTTGTTTTTTAGTTATAGGTTACGTGCAAACATCAGTAAATGTTAAGCGTCGTTTTGATATGCGATGGAACTAGCGAGGACTGGCCTGGACTCGCTGGCACTCGCCCGGACTCGCTGTGACTAGCTATGACTCACTCATACGTAGAAATGGTTGTCATTGAAGTGGTCGGTTACTTTTGCAGCCGCTCACAACGCAACGCTCAGCGCAGCGCGGAGATAGTTCTAGCAAGTGTCAGCTAGTCCGAGCGAGTTCGCGCGAGTCCCGGCGAGTACTATTTCTCGCCACGCAGCACAACGCGCAGCGCATGTGGAAACGACGCTTCACTGTACCATGCAGCTCTGCGTTCTGTAGCTCAGTGTTGAATAAAATACACGTGATGAATGACGAATAGCAAGTAGATTCAATTTCTTAAGGCGGCGCCGATTTATTTTTTATTATTCGCGTTAAGTTCGTTCTGTAGCCATATTCCGTGATAACGTCAAACGTGCAATCGAAGCTTTGTATTTAAATATTTTTGCATTGATTTGCCTGCAGTGGCGAACTAGAGAATTCATATCGGAAGTTGGTAACTTAGTATGTTTTTGTCAGTGTCCACTGAACCAGGATCACAAGGTGCCAGCCAGCTGCACCACGGTCGCCAGGTGTACGTCAGGCTGCAAAATCTGGACAGAAGTACGACCTAATATGTGTGTTAGATAATGCGTTTGATATTTATTGCATATGCGCTGTATAAATCCACATTTTACTTATTTACTTACTATAGCTTTGCAGTTGACAAAGTTGTTATTAAAGAAAGTTACTAATGAATTTATAATTACCTGCGCGCATTCTGCGTCTGTCTCTCTATCCGTGCGTCTGTGTGTCTGTCTCTCCGCACAAAATCTCGAAAACTACTGATCAGAAATTGATGTGAGTTGGTAGGAGTATGCTTCATGATGAACGCTAGAAATGATTGAAAATTGGCGAGCTTTGACCTTGACCTTTGACTTTGAAAGTTATTTTCGTATTTTTTTATTTTACTTGTAATAGCCATACATTATCTCATCCAGCTTTAGAAGTTTTGAATGCCTTAGCCTAGCAACTTCATTTTCGGTGTGAAGGTACATTTTCAGAATATCTAGGTCACCTTCGAGTTTCAAGGTCATGGGGTTAATATCAAGGTCACGACAGGAAAAAATCTGCCACGCGGAGGTATGTGCTTCCCTCGGACACAGTTTATGTGTTACTACACACAAAACAGATTTGTCTACTGTACAGGGTTGCCTGAAGAAAGTGGAGGACAAAATCACTTACTACGCACCGATACTCATTGGCATTGGTATCGGTGTAGCCATGATTCAGGTTTATATCTTGCTTTACCTCTTTCTTAACCGTGTGGGTTCCGGGGCTTAGAATAGACCCACTCCTCTGCTCACTCACTCTTTCTTAACGACCGCATTTTTTTCTACATGGATTGTTTCGTTACGCGGCCGGAAAGCCTATAGGCCTACGTAGTCGTGAGGCCTATATTACAGTGCATAGGCTACAGATTACAGCAATGCGGCTCAAAATGATAAGTATATACTATGTTAATTAGTCAGTCAATCTACTGCAATAGGCGTATAGAAGAGTGAATAGAAAACAAGCACTATTGAACTAAGAAAAAAAGCTTTTATGCGACGATCGCAGTGGTAATTCACGACTTTGAACATTACAGTCAGTGTACAACAGGCAAGAAACTAGAAAATCTATAGGCAAGCCATGTATGCATGCGTTCGCAGCACCGGCCGATCACGCACGCCCGAACGTCGCACACACAGACGTCACAGGCTGATCGATTATGCGTTCTTCGGCTACATGGGCGCGTACACGCATAAAAATAGCATTAAGTTCGTGATGACGTGTCTTTGATCATATCTTTGTGTGATTTCTGTTTGTAGACAATCGGTATAATCTTCGCAACGTGTCTGTGCGTTAATGCGCCGGCGAGGTCGGCCGGATACAAGCGACATCGTTAATAAATCGATTGACGTCCACCGTCCACGTTTACATCAAATTTCTGTAGGCAAAATTCGCATCTCACTGATAACAAGAAGCTTGTTGACTTTAGGCATACACGTATATACCTTGCAATTGGAAGCACAGCACTGTAACTAATTAGACGGGTTCCGTGTACATTTTTTCATTGTACACTGCTGTATCCGTGAATAGCTGCACTTTCACGTTGCGAGCGAAATGTCACACCATTTACATGGCTCACACAACGTTTGAGTAGTGCAACTGTGGAAACATGTTTACAGAGCAGGTGTCTGCAATGAAATGAACCCAAATTAGATAATATAGCAGTATTTTAGTCTATTTCTTCTACGCAGAAACAATTCTTCTCAAGCAATAACTTAAATTAGGCCTACACATGTAGGCCTAAAGGGAAAGGCTCCATACAGGAGCTCTTGACCCAGAACTTGTCAATTGTAGTGTTGGGGGATATATAGGCTTATTCAAATGCTATGATGACTCATTTGTCTGCTACTTTGTAACGGTTCTTTGCGTACCTATGAGTAACATATGAGTCTCATGTATGGAGACTTCACTTTTTAGGCCTATGTAAAAGGCGCTTTGTGTGTTTGTTTGTCTGGAGGTATGGGGTTGGGGTAAGCGGTTGGGG
>Ga0126335_1001496_pt1 | contig 13126 bp, 10 predicted proteins | sample OlaspJWI45metaG_FD_108409 | JGI IMG/M metagenome (GOLD analysis project Ga0126335, IMG submission 108409) | Marine gutless worms symbiont microbial communities from Oahu, Hawaii - Olavius sp. 1 OAHU.JWI-45 metaG | ecosystem: Host-associated > Annelida > Digestive system > Unclassified | place... | reverse complement strand
CATCGATCTTCTCGGTATGAGCACGTCACACCAATGCTGCGAGACCTACACTGGCTGCGGTCTCCTGAACGCATCGATTTCAAGTTAGCTGTGCTCACCTACCGATGCCTGCACGGCCTGGCGTCACGGTATCTTTCCGACTACATCCAGAGCGTCGCCGTTTCCAACTGTTGTCGTCTCTGGTCGTCGTCATCCTCGCAGCTAGTGATCCGACGTACACGGCTGTCCACTGTTGGTGATCGTGCATTTCCGGTTGCCAGATGCCGCCTCTGGAATAGTCTGCCGCCAGACGTCACCTCAGCTTCAACGCTGTCTGTTTTTTTAGAAACCGCCTCAAAACTTATCTCTTTTCCCGATCATTTCCTTCCTAACTGTTTTTCGGTTTCTAGTTCTGCACACCGTGTATAGTAGTGGTTTAGCAGTATTTGTACTTTAGGCCACTCTGAATAACTCTTATGTAATGTTATGTAATGTAGGATGTTACTGCATGTCCGCTTTCCATGGCAGTCTAATTATGTAGTCAAGTCCGATGTGCATGGCTTTACACTAATTTGATTTTGTATATTCTAATCTTATATTGGGGCCTGGCTGATTTTTTAGGCTGCATCGAATGCATGAGATGCAGACTATTGTTACCGTTGTGCGCGGTGTCTGTCTGTCAATCTCTCTGTTTGTTTGTCATGCGGCTAAATTAGCGGCGCGTGCAGTCTGTGAGGGGTCATTCAGTGCAGCCTTTGCCAAATTACTTCGGCCTCTTGTTGTAACTTACCTTAACGCAGAGCTACGTACGGTCATAGTCAAAGTACAATGGTACAATGTAAATGCAAGACAATAATATCATTACTAATTCATGTTTGAACAGTTTTAACAAACCTTTAGCATGTGTGGTAAGGGCCAGAACGCACCAGGCAGACATCTTCCATTGACGATTTTCGTGGTACCGATAGTAGGCAGCATATGTATTGCAACTCCATTCAACCATGGCAGAAACAGGCCGACGTGAAGCATCCATTTGCGGTAGTACTTACGATGATGGATCGCATGGACGATCTTCCAGTAGCGCTCGAGGGTCATGACCACCACGCAGGCGGTTCCACCATTCATCCCAAGCGTGAGCAAAGTTCCCGCGTCAACCAGAATGCACAGGGTCATCGCAGCAGGAGTCGAGGCACCGTAATCATTGAACACTCCCACAACCATCATGGTGTATCTGGTTGCTGTCATCACACAACTAAGGAACGTAAGGGCTGTATGAGTCTATGGAGTAGCATTGACAGAGATCAAGAAAACGGCCAAAATGACGAAAATTCCAAGAACACTGGCATTCAACAACGATCCTACATTAGACTAATGTTATCCTCCTCTCCTATAATCCTGAGGTCAGCAAGAACCATAGGGGGCCACGAATGTTCTCCATTTGTCTCTGTTTTCAGTCATCGTCATCACTTCTTTGATGTAATGTAGGCCTTGAAAACGGTAAGATACAAAACGCCGATAGACTGGAGTAAGGGCTGTATGATTGACAATGATAATGCTGCTGGACGTTATTGCTGATCGCCCAGCAAGCCAGAAGCTCACAAGAACCAGCCCGTTGGTAAACGTTCCCAGGTACCCGAACAGGGCTAGCACAGACTGGAACGCTATCAGGGAAATAGGTATCGTAGGAGGTGATCCTGACGACGTCGTAACGGCTTCGGTGCTAAAGTTATCTGTCTGGAATTCTGAAGAAACTTCTTCCGTCCAGTCAGCTGTCGACATTATCGCTTCAACGCCAGTTTCCCTGCATCAGTGAAGAAACTGCTGCAGTATGTCTCGTTTTTATTGTAGCTGGTATCAATTATATCATTGGATGATGTTGTCGCTTGTTTGCTAGTGATTGGACGTTGAGCTGCTACAGCGGTCGACTAGGCTACGCCGTTGCTAGCTGAGCACATCACGCTATCGACGTAGCACACTCGGCCGTCGGACATTCTCATTTATCAGTCGCCGGTCCTCGCCGAACCCACTATATATCTGGAACTAAATTCCAGACCAACTTGGACTGGGATATCCCTGCTGCAGTAAGACAAGATTCAGATAATGGCTGAAGACATTTTTCTTTAGGCAGTGACTGTTGGCGTACACGATTATGCGCTACATATGGTACTGTAAATATATCTTTTACATTACATTACCGTACGTAGACCTAATACGCGAGATATAATCTCAATGCTATGAATTGTACAGCATTACTGCAAAGTCATCCAATTCTGAGGCGTCAGAACAGTTTTTGACCACCCGGTACCTAAATGCAGTGCAGTACTCCACACAAAAATAAGCTCAAAGTTGCTGAGAAGAGTTTCTTAAGGAAACTGACTTAAAACTTCAAAGAAATTGAGCAGGTTTTCTTAAGAAGTCGGGGTTATGACCCTTGGCTTCTTGGGGTTAAGACAAGATAAGACAAGAAATTGAGCTCTAAAACGTTGAGAAATTTTCTTAAGAAAAGTGGTCCTGACGACCAACTGGCTTCCTTCACTGCTTTGCTTTGACGCTGTTGGTTGGGTCATCCAACCTGTAAAAACCTCCCTGAAACGACGTTTAATGTGTCAAGTGGGACGCTAGCCTCTACTCACTCAATCACTCACTGTCAATGCTCAGATGTAAGACAATCACAATAGCAAATAAGGCACATTAGGGGCCACTTTAATCTAACGAAAACATCTTAAACTATTTTCGCACAGTGGACTGTCATATATACATAATTAGTCTGTAAAATTATTAACTGGACAAACTGCAATCTCGTGTTTGTCTGCTGGTTCTTTTAATAGTTACAAAAATAAAAATGTTTAAAAAATGCATCATAAACATTTTCACACGCACACACAGATATATGCAACAACAGGGGACAATGCAACACGGGGCCCCAGATGAGATTTGCTTAGTGAGGGAACAAAGTGTCTTCAGTTCACCCAAAGTTTATCAAAGTTGCTATTAGCTATGAGGTCAAGGCAGGTAGTGGGGTGGAAAACGTTAACAATATCACAGTTTCTTTGCTTCAGAATATGAAGGTGGTAGCAGAACACAGGTCTCAGGTTCAATGATGGGCCATGGTGGAATATTAAAGTTCTTCGCGAAACACGTGGCCCACTGGGCGGCAGTGATGATCATTTCAGTAACCCTCAGCCGATACGAGCATTCACTGTGAGACCACTGATACGGGGCTAATGCATCGCGTGGTGTGTCTGTTTACTTCCCAGCCGTTAGGGCGGTAACAAATTATACTGTTTCATCAGAGGCACATAGGTGGAAATAGCTTGCCCAAGGTTATTTATTACACAATGGTACCCGGCCAAGACTCGAACCCACAAGAAAAGACAAGACAAAAAACTAAGCTTTAAAACTTAGTGAAAATTTTCTTGAGAAAACTGACTTTTTAAACTCTGAAAGAAATTGAGTAGATTTGGTCACAGATCCGATTTTTTGCAAGTCGGCCACCATGCCACCTAAGGGTGGAATTTCAGCTGCGAGAAAATTCCGCCTCAGGTGTTCCCAGCTTCTCAGCTGGATGAGTAGACCGGGATTCTACTTGGCGATGGGACACAGCTTGTCTCTGGGCTCTTCCGACTGTCACATCACATGAAACATACAGGCCTAGTAGAGACAGCGACGCACGCACTACAGATGGCCTGCATGACGGCACTGTGTCGTTGTGCCGGTGACAATGTAGGTTTGAAAGTACATGTAGGTATAGAAAAAGTTGAATCGCATATAACTCAGCCGCGCGTTGAGCGATTTTCTTGAAATTTTGTAGGATCATACACAGGAAGGTCCCCGAAAGATGACACTTGTCAAAATTAAAACCGGAAGTAGAATTTCGCCGCCAGAAGGCCCGTTTCGAATTTCGTTTTGGGGGCACAACTCTGCCTCCGATCAAGATATTTTCACAAAATTAGGTGAGTGTGTACGTAATGAGCTCCCTCAAGGTGTGGAATGGTCCAAACACGTTTCCTTCAAAAATCCAATTTGGCAACAACATATCGGCATTTTAGGAGCGTATGTCTGCTCCAGATCAAAATATGTTCACGAAATTTGGTGGACCTGTAGACAATGGGCTCTCCAACTGTGCGAAATTGTAAACATACGATTCCTTTGAAAATCCACTTTGGTGGACGGCGGCCATGTACCACACATACAACATACCGGCGGTCAATTTTAACGTCGTCAACTAGATCGCATTTCTTCACGCTATAAGGAGTGACACCCCGTCACTACGATCGACGACATCCTCCTCTTAGTTCTCATATATATCAACCGAAACTCACTGAATTAAATTGGACCAAATTTGTCACAAATAAGTCGATTATTCGCATTTTCTGCCTAATTTTCTAAGCACACACAACAAACAGTGTTTGTTTAGAGAATGGCAACGTACGGCACTGTGCCATTTAGCCTCACTATTTTGTGCCGTCTGCAAACCATCTTACATACAAGGCAACTGCTTGAATGTTCACCGCTGCAGAATCAACACTTGAACAGCCAATAATATACTTATAAACAATGCAAAAGTCACTCAGACTTACGTATCATTTCCACAGAATTAAGTCATGTCAGTATATTAAAGCCTCAATATACTCGAAGCTGTACAGTTGGGCACACAATGCTGTACAGTTGGGAAAGCCAGGGTGACTTTTGAAAATTCTACATATCTCGGGCTTTCTCGATCTCACATGATCCACATGTCAACGCATTAGACAAACTTTAGACAACATACTGTTCGTCTGCAACCAAAATGTTTTTATTAACATCTGGAAAGAAACAACGTCCCAGTCAAAATATTACTACAATGTCTTTAAGTAGATCTAGAGCCAGCACCAATGCTCAAAGCAGACTATGTTTCCTTCATGATGTTTTCACATTTCATAAATTTTCTGTCCGCATCCCCAATGCCTCACTTTCCCCATTTCTACAGAATTTCCAGATCAGCAGTCACCCGCGACAATCTCCACCGCATTTTAAAGGCCAACTGCAGTCAAAATTATTAAAGTTGAGATCATGTATTTAAACAGTCCATACTGAAATAAGACACAGCGTACCAAATATATAATGATTAGTTTGCTATTTGTGTCAATATTAATATCTGATCGAACCTGCCGAGTACCAACTTGTCTACACAAGGCGGAGGTTCCCAGACGACCATTTTCTGTGTTGCAACTTGCAATGTCGTTATATCAATGGTTGTGTTGACAGCGTGTAATGCATTCGTATTTTTGTTCACGTAAATCATTGTGCATGGTTGCGCCGCTACTAATCTGTTCAGATAAGGCATTCCAGAGACGTTGGCTGCAGTTTATATTCAAATATGGCGGTAGTTTACTTCATTGAGTGTGACGTCACCATTACAAAAAATAACTATCAACAAAACAGAATTTATTATCTACGCAGACAACTGTGAAATAATTGTTTTTTTTTTCGCAATAATAAATCAAAATTATACAAATATATCGTGCATTTGAGTTTCTCATAGAAGGTTATTCCAAAAACGTGATAAAAATTTTTGACTGCAGTTGGTCTTTAAGTCCCACAAACTACCATAATATAATCATTTCTCAGAACTATGGATCTTTCCAAAGCCGCATGTGCCCACTAAGCGGCACTGATCTCCATTTCTGTAGCCCTCAGCCAGACACCATCCTATACTGACCACACACAGGGCTAGTGCATCGTGTGTATGTCTGTTTCCTGCCCAGCCGAAGCTGGTCCTCATTTACCGACCTTGGAAGGATGGAAGGCTGAGCTAACCCAGAACTATACACTGTACAGTAGTACAAAAAAAACAAAAACGTACAAAAGCAGCTACGGCCATAGTTAACGATGGACATATGGAATGCATCGAATACCAGATGTTCAGACAGCAATAAGACACAGATCTAGGATAGCTCACAACAATGGCCAACAGCTCTGATGCAAGAAACAGTCGGCCCCAAGATGACCCCAACATAGATTCAAATACTCCACAACAATGCTTTTAGTACGGTATTTTGGACGCAGGTTTTCCGTACCGAATTACGATTCTCTGAAAAAAAGCAGACGACATTTTCTGTGCAGATACAGCAATATTAAAAATTAATAATTGTTGTCAAACGATCTGTGATTGATTGGTCCGTGAGAGTTCCAGGGTCGTGGCTTGCCAAGTTGCTAGAAGCTGGCGGCAGCGCCATCCTGGGGCCGGCTGTTTTTGATGTCGTTGACCTCTATGGAGAAAGTGGCCTGTCATGCATTTAAATAATTAAATATTCTTTTGTCTATGGGATAGCTGTATCTCTATGCCACAAGTAATAACTTAATTGCCCCTGTATTGTATATTTGTCATACACATGCTAAATTCTTACGAATTATATCTAGCTTCGAATAAGTACTCAACTAGTTGTTAAAGTAGTCACTAAATACTCACGAGATTACTTGGTTTGCACAGCACTAATTCTTGCAATCGAATAAATTTTTACACTAACTAATGCAGAATTATACTGCTTCACCACAACATTATAGCCAATACGCAACTCATTTTACAACCAATTAGGACGTGTACGCAGGTCTTTAGGCACAACTTACAAGTTGGCTGGAATAATATGACAATTGACAAAGCTGGCAGTTCAGCTATAACATGTAGCCAGCTCTTGAATATGGCACAAGTTAGCTGGCTGCAACTGTTTAACACTGCTAGAACTTTAAACACTGGCAGTTTGGTTTTCACGTATACTGCAGTAAAAATCCTGCCCCAGTAACTTTCTGCTTATGGAGCTAAATATAATATAAACAAACTGTTTACAGTGCTTCAATTCATAAATATAAACACAGTGAAAGTCTGAAAGCTCACTTTTCAAGTGCACATGGTTACAATTAAACACTGCACAACACTGCCGATTCAGTTTCAGCCGACGCGGAACAGATGGAAGACATTATTGGCGCTGGCTTTCCATCCATAGTGCAGCGCCTCTTGAAACTTTCCCTTGAAGAAGTCAACAGCATCGTCGTCGCTGTAATGTGGCACAAGGGTCTTGCGGAGATACTCCACGTCCTGGAGACATGAGACTTCTGGTAGACCGGTGTTCATCATCATGAGGAAGAGGGCGATGAGAAAGTTGCTGTGCTTGCGTAGAATCTGGTATGCCTCGATGCACAGGTCGCGGAATCTGTCCAACAAATAGCCAGAAGTATTAGCACCGGGTGACAGTCAACTCGTCCCCAAGTCAGTCAACTACGCCCAGGTCACCTTGGTTACTCATTCCCAGGTGAGCTCATGGAACTTGTTATGGTTAAGGCTAGGGTTAGGGTTCGGATTAGGGCAAGCGTTACAGTTAGAGTTAGGGCTAAGTTTAGGTTAGGGCTCAGGGTTAGGTTTGCCTTGGGGCCGAGTTGTGATTATAAACTTTAGCATTAACTAACATCATTTAGAGACTTTTACAAGCCTAGAATCGACTTTCCACATCTTGCTGTAATATTAACTCTGTGACGACTTCCAAGACCCATCTTAAGACCAGACTCTTCATGGAAGCCCACCGTCAATAACTGCCAACTGAATTACAGCAGCATTTCATATGTTTTATCATTCAGCAATGCTATAAAAATCTCCCCTGATTGATTAACTGATTACAAATTACGGACAATGCATACGAAAAGTACTGTCGAGAGTTCACTAGAAACAGAGTTGAGTCTAAAACCTTGCAAAGTTTTTGTCATCCTGCTCTCGGCCACGTTTTATGACGTAAACGAAGTCGGATGTCAGAACAAAAGGGACGCGTTCTCGTTTCACTCCGAGTTTGCTCTTGAAGTGGCCGAGAATGTGCCCAAAGTCGATGTGAAACATCTACAGAACACACCCACAGACAGACACACAGGGTAATATTAGTAAGTATGTCGGTCCAACAAGTAGTCAGTTTGTTTCAGTAATGTAGCAACCTACATTAACAAAGCTGCTCTACCCTGAGCCAGGTTAATAAGCAAGTTAACAAGAGGCCAAAGTGATTTGGCAAAGGCTGCACCGATTGATTGATTGATTGAGCAGAGGTTTAACGTCCCACTCGACACTATATAGGTCATTTCGGGGACGATTTTTACAGGCCAGATTACCCAACCAACAGCGTCACAGCACTGAAGGAAGCCAGTTGGCCACTGAGATAGGTTTCAGTCACACCAGAACCACGCCACTGTGTTACAATACACCGAATGACCCTGCACAGTGAAGCCGAGTCTCAAGTCGGCCTCGCCATGTGGGGTCATTTGGTGCATTCATGACAGACAGACCGACAGACTGATGGACAGATCATCGGTAACAATAGTCTGCATCTCATGCATTCGATGCAGCCTAAAAATATACACACAAGGCATAAAAGCACAGTCTCTGTGAACAGCAGCCTCAATAGAACAGAGATGTAATAATATCATCCACGCAATGCCTCGAAGCCAGTAACATGTTCCACATAACGGATCAGCAACAGTGAACAACCTGTCAACATGATGAGTTTCAGTCTATGACAGAGTACTGGGAAAGATAGCTGACTGTCTACCTATCCATTTGGCATTTGTAAGACGTTACTGGAATAATCATTAACAACAACAACATGTCCATCTGGCTGTATCTCACATTTGACCTTTATACACCAAAAGCTATCCAAACATGGTCCATGCTTGACAATATGTGTATGAAGTTTGGTGACCCTGGCTGCAAAGGAGCTCGAGTTATCAACCGGAAACCAAAACAGACAGCAGATGACAAACAGACAGACAGGCCTATAACCCTAATATGCTGTCTTCAGACAAGCATATAACTATTATAACAACAACACATCTGCTGCTGCTGCTGCAGCCGCCGCCGCTGCTGCTAACTAGAGCTGCCGAGGCATCAAATTTGTAATTGTGTTAATGTATGCGTTAATTTTTTTAATCATGCATTAACGCACGTTGCAGACTTGAGTAGTTCCTGCTACAATGAACGCCAATCGACTTCTATGTAATTTGCTATCTAATGATATTGCTGCAGCAGCTACTGCTCTCATTAGTGCATGTGGCTGGCGTGTGGATGGCCCACGTTGATGGACGTAACGGTCCATCTAGTACGGCAATTAAATGTTCCAGCATTCTTATGTATCATTCTTTGTTGTAGCTTTTTTGCTACTGAGATAACTTTTTTCATGGTGGTAATTTTTTTAATCGCGCTCAATTCTTAAATGCATTAATTTGTTCGTTAACGCGTGAATTCGACAGCCCTACTACTAACACGAACCTGCCCGTTAGTACGCAGCATGATGTTATCGGAATGCCGATCGCCGACACCAAGCACATAGGTAGCAACGCAGTAACCAGCACATGACAGCAGGAACTGGTCAATTGCCTTGTCCAAACTGACAACACCATAGTCACCAGTTATATCATTCCATCACAGCCTAGAAAGCATGCTCATAGAGTAAAGGTGGCCATGTGACTTATGTTTATATGTACATATCACAGATAATTACTATTATTATTATTATTATTAAGTACATTAATATAGCACAATGTCATGCAATACATCTAATGCGCTAAGTCGAAACAAGAATGTCTTCAGTTTACGTCTGAATGTTTTCAGTGAAATTTCTGTAGCTCAAAGTTCAGTGGGGAGACTGTTCCATGCCCAAGGTCCCTGTATGGTAAAACTGCAGTTGCCACAACTTGTCCGGGTTCGTGGAACAGTCCGTCGACCAGAGGGCGCGGATCAACGGTGGCGGCTGATGACAGATGGCAGTGGCTGGCAGTATTCATGAAGGCAGAGCGGAGCCATGTAGTGCTGGCACTTGTACATTAAAATGGCTGTTTTGAACATGACCCGCTGTAGAATCGACAGCCAATGAAGATCTCGTAGGACAGTAAGATTGGAGGTAAAGTTGTAGACCTTATTGCAGGGGTTGTTGTTATTACAAAAATAAAGTAATAGACATCCGAATAGTCAACAAGTGGACAAAGCAATTTGGCGAAGCCGCATCGAATCCGTGAAGGAAATCGAGACCCAAGTCTTACAGTCCTTGGTTCCCTAAGAGTCTCCAATCCAAATAGAACCTCGATCCGTTCAGCCATGTTTGCACAACAGCATAGACACATGAAGCCGAGTGACAGACAGACATGCTGACAGATGCCCACACTACCGCAACATCAGTCGCTACTGTCTGCATCTTGTGTATTCAATGCAGTCACAAATGCATGAATCCATCAATTGGCTGGTAAAAACAAAGATTTAAATGAATACAATAAAATAGAATAAACTAGAACAGTGGCAATTGAATATGGATTGCCAAACGAGGCGGTGTGAAGCGAGCGCCAATCCGGCGAGGGGGTTCCGCGAGAGTAGTGGAAGGTTATGGCAAGAGGGGGCATAAGTCGGGGGCAAAGAAAAGGAGTAGAGGCATTTCTGTGGATTTTCTGTGGATTTTTACGGAGTTGAGTCCCCACCGACAGCACAAAAATGATGGGCATCCATCCGGCCGATGTTGATCCATAAGTTCTGCTGTCAAAAAAGCACACAAGCAAAATATAAGGCCTTGCTTCACACGGCCTAACAACAAATCTACTAAAGTGAATGCTAAGATTCACACTCAAAACTCTATAACTAGGCTGTACCGAATATGGGGGTCTTGTACTATTTGACCAAATACGAATAATGAAAACTATTATTCGGCCAAATATGAACAGAATATGAATCGTGAACTTCAAAGCAATGTCATTGTCATTTATCATTGTCAGCGTTAACATCGTTATGCTAGATATTCATTCACGTTCAGCATCATCAGTGTGGCGCTTCGGCGTGAGTCACATGCACTATGGTGCTGTCTATTGTTTTGCTGTTTTTTCATCGGAGACTTAGATTTTTGAGCGTTCAAACTTGTTGAGTGTTGAGTTCGCGACTTGGGGAATGCAGCAGTGTATTGGACTAGTAATTTAGCTGTATAGTTTTTACACTGTTGAATTTCTACAATCTGGCAAATTCCACGATGTTAGTATCGTGGTCGGACTTTGTACTGTAGCCATGCTGATGGCAGAGGAACTTTGTGCTTTAAATAGACATTACGTCACATTACTGAGGGCCTTGAGTAAAACTATTTTTAGATTCCGGTTGTGGCAGCGGCTCCATTCACAACGTTGTTTCCAGTCATACATCATACGGCGACACACTACGTCGCGTTCAAGCTGATCGTCACTGTTCATCAATGTCTGAACGACCGTGCACCAAACTATTTGTCGAACCATGTCATCCCAGTCAGCGTCTTCGGTCTGCTCAACAGAACACACTGGTGGTCCCACGTTACAGACTGACCACATACGGCCGTCGAGCATTTTCTGTTGTAAGTCCCACAGCATGGAACAGTCTTCCTGTTGCATTCAGAGACCCTACAATCAGTGATGCCTGCTGTCGACGGCATTTGAAGACAGTTCTGTTTGCACAACAGTTTGCACCATAGTGTTTAGTGTGTGCGAGATTTTTATGACTACGCGCTCTATAAATTCACATTACATTACATTACATTACATAACATCATCAGTTTATTAGTATGAGTCTGTACTCACACAGTCATTAAACTCGCTAAAAACTAATTCAAAGTTAAGTGAAAAGGCCGTCAGTTTTGTACTCAGTGCATATACTATCTAGCAGTGGAGATGGCTGCTGCTGCTGACCAGTCACTGTCATGGCTAACCAGTGTTACTGCAGTGCAAATGAATCACTATTCGTATTCAGTCTACTTTTTGCAGTATTATTCAGCCGAATATGAACACACTATTCGGCCCGAATAGACTAAAAACAGAATATTTGGTACAGACCCATCTAAAACTTCCTTGCCTGCCCAGCAGATAACTAAAGCCATTCAAACCTGGAACACCGAGAACTGAATCCCGGCTAAGCCCGTAAGTTGTTCAAGTCCAATGAGCAAAGTACGGAGTCAAATGCACAAGCCTTAGACAACTTTTAAATGCTGTGAAATAACCACGCAGTTCGTCCACATGCCTCTCTTTGGTAGTGTTATGCTTCTGTAGCCACTGGTAGATACAGAGCTTGTTGAATGCCGACGAGACCTTACTCATTCCAGGGTTCTCCAGCTGGATCTTGGCAATCGTGCTTGCTGGAGTCACTATTTCTATCAGACCTTCATCAAGCCCCGTCGTCAGGCAGCCGTATGCACTCAGCCTGCAAATTGCAAAGGAATAAGTAAGCAAACGTCCCACTCGACACATATCAGCACAGTTTATTTACACTGCATTAAAAATTTTTATCAGCATTAATCTTTAGCTCACATAAAAAGTAAAACGGTAAAGAAGGGTGTAAGCAGTTTGTGAACTTCATCTCACCGCTACAGGAAATCACATACCACATGGGATCACACAATGTTACCTGCCACCCGGCAGAGGTGACTTTTCCGCCTTCACCCCAGCCGAAGCTGGTACTCGATTTAGCAACCCCGAAAGGATGCAAGGCTGAGTTGACCTAGGTGGTGGTTACATCCCCAAGATAGCCAGCAAGATACCTCAGGAATAATAATCAGCAGTGCCGTGACCGGAATTCGAACCCATGACCGCGAGTTGCAAGTCCGACATCCTCACCACTACACCACTGAGCCACCTGAGCTAATCACACAACTGGACGTCTGACTCTATATGTCTCTATCTATGTGTGTGGTCGGTGTGTCTGTCTGTGAACCAGGGTGAAGGAAAGCCAACACCAGGTCACCCCGACCTACTTACTGGCAAAAAAATGCTGATATTAAAATGATTTTTCTCTCTCGGTATTTCGCTACCCATGCAGTAAATTTTATAAAAGTTTCAGTCATATTTTTAAAAATTTTTTGGCACACCCTGTAGAAAGAAAGCTGCCTATCCATGCAAATTTGCTGCGGGCTAGCTTTTTGTGTCGGTTTGCACTGCCTCAATCGGCGATAAACTTTGTTTCTAGTTAACATTTCTGTGGGTCGTCATAAATATACATTTTAATGATTATTAGCAGGGACTTACATACTGCTTTGCAGGGATTGCAAACTGACGAATTTTTTTGTACATCTTGCCCCTGGCAGTTGTGAATTGTGAAGCAAACAAAGCAACAAACATCAAGTTACATACTTACGTAACAAGT
>Ga0126335_1001495_pt1 | contig 13131 bp, 8 predicted proteins | sample OlaspJWI45metaG_FD_108409 | JGI IMG/M metagenome (GOLD analysis project Ga0126335, IMG submission 108409) | Marine gutless worms symbiont microbial communities from Oahu, Hawaii - Olavius sp. 1 OAHU.JWI-45 metaG | ecosystem: Host-associated > Annelida > Digestive system > Unclassified | place... | reverse complement strand
GCGGACTGCATCATTTCTGTTAAGATCTTGTCAAGTCTAAACAGATCGTAAACGAGATGGTGGTCGGTGGAGTCAAAGTCCGATGTTGTGTCATCAACTGATGATGCAGCAGTGATGTTACTGAGATGTGGTTCACGTAAAGACAGGAACTGAGGTAGCTCATGCAGTCTCCATGATGCGATCACATGCAGCAGGTTGTAGAAGTCGACGTAGTCTACGCCGATGTTTGCCCTCAGAAACAGCTACAATCCACAGTTTTAACTCACAGCCTTCAAAGTCAAATCTATATTTGTTAAAAATTTACACGAAGGATGCTTAGCATTTCTCTCAACCAGCAACATCTTTCAATGCAAAATGCCATTTGCAATTTATCAAAGTACGTCTAAACTGCAGGCCTGGACAACTCATCTGCATACAGCGTCAGCGCCTCTCGGGCGGAGGCTTGCAGCACCGCCTCCAGTGCTTAGGCCCATTTTTCTGGCGCCTGACCAGCGTTTATTGTTTTTGGTATTTCTTGCTTAATTCAAAGGCCAATTCCTTTTAGACGTAATTTATCGGAAAACAAAAAGTTTGGGCATCATCCTCAGACCATGCGCTACATTAGTGGCAATTTCCGCATTTCTATTATTTGTGGTTTCCGCAGTAGCACATGGAGAAGAATGTGCTCTTTTTTCGCGTTTTTCGTGTATTTTGCCACAATTGAAAAAAACTTTTTCTAAAAATCTAAGTGCGTACTCCGCCTTTGTGCCAAATATGATGTTCTTAGGCCTTCTCAGTCCTGAGATATCGTTTGGAGAAAAACCGGTCACCCACCCACCCAGACAGACACCCAGCTTATTTTGCGATCCGTGAACCTCAGTGCTTTGCAATTATTTGCCAATAATTAACCACGTCCACGCCTGTCCGCGGTGTAGGAATGTTAAACTCGATTTTTTTCATAATGGATGACTGTTGTGTGAAACTCAAATCGATCTACTCATAAATGTAGTGCAGCACAGGTAAGCTAACTCATCAATCGAGCTGTCGTGGTCCGACGGATCTCTATCGTCAATGTGTTTTTCTGTGGGCGTAGAGACCAATCCTGGAGGAGCACGTGCGACCACAGATATTACAGGTCCACACGCTCGTGGTCGTTGTTGTGGCTGTATTCCAATGTGCACGACTGTTACATAGCGACTTAGCGAGTTAGTTCCGTCTGCTTCAAAGCTCGCACAGCAGTTTGACAAATTCGCTCCATTGCAGAGGAATTCCTGGCACTCTGCCAGGAATTCCTCTGCAATGGAGCGGTATTGATATCTCGTGGGGTGATGCGACATGCTTTAAGATTGGTCTTCAGGCTATCCTTGTACTTTTTCACTGGACCACCTGGCAGACGCCGGCCCGCCTCTAGTTCTCCGTAGAAAACCTGCTTGGGGATCCGAATATCTGGCATGTGGACTACATGACCAACCCAGCGTAGCTGCGCCTGCAGCAGCATCGCTTCAATGCCCGTGATGTCGCAGATCCGCAGTACGTCTGTGTTTGGCACCTTGTCCCGCCTCTTAATTCTAGCTATGCTGCACAGACAGCGCAAGTGAAACTGATCCAGTTTGCGAATTTGATGACGATACAGAGTCCACGTTTCACATCCATACAATAGTGTTGTCGTGACAACTGCACGGTACACTGCAATCTTTGTCCCCAAAGAGACATCATGTACTACCCATATGAGTCGGCAAGTGACTGACGGCTGGTGTGTGTGGCGCGGGGCCGCCAAATCTCATGCAAGAAAGACCAAGAGTTGATGTCTTTGTAACGAAAAGTTCATAACTGCCGCGTCAGTCACAGCGGCTGCCTTTGTGCATTCATTTCATTTCCTCAGTTGCAGTTGGTAGTGCAAAGAGGTCTAGTGAGTGAAATGCAGCACAAGGCCGGCTCGGCTCGGGCGTCAGGGTGCCATGGTATAACTGAGGTAGTGAGTATTTAATTGACACATTCTCAGTAATATCGAACCAAAACCGTGGTAAATAACCGAACCGGAAATTTAAAATTGAAACTGGCCCAACCCCAGGTAATAAAGTTAGACATTGATTCGTACATCACAAACTGTATTTAGGCAACAAAACAACATAACATAAAAATCTCAACGGCATTCAAAATACAAAGGAGCAGAGCAGTCACAGAACAGAGCAGCTACTGAGAGGCTACCTATGTCTGGCATTATCTGCCAAGTTGCCAACTAATCTAATATTTGCACATTTGACTCCATTTTAAAAACATCCCAAGAGGTTTATGTTTCATTTCCAATACAAAACAGTGCCATTAGACAGCTGTGTGATGTAAAATGCGCTCACGGTCTTATTCAAAAAGTGCACTACAAGTAAACGTTTGACACTGAGATGCAGTCACAACAGCAACAAACCTGGCAATGTTCCATCCAGTTATCCATCGTTGCTCGGTGTTCTGCAATCTCCTGTTCCACAGACATGAGACTGTCTTTGACAAAGTCCCAGCAGATGTCGATGTTGGCTGCATTCAACCAGTTGTGGTTGATTGAGACTGTATCTTTCTGTATTGCATCATGCCACCACATTACAGTCGCAGTCAACCAACAGTCAGTCACAGCAAGAACAATCATAGTATCGTGCAAATGAACAATACACGTCTTCACATTTTGATGCATTGTTGGAAACAGGGTGCAGCAATAAATTTTACAGAATTGCACACTGCATTATTATACTATTTTAACTGCAAACTGGTCGACATTTCAGGGCACATTGTCTTCATGTTGACTTACTTCATGCATGCAAGCAGATGCCAGCAACAACAATAGTTAAACTTTCTTTTAAAAATAGTAAAAGTTCCACTATAAATTTATTTGCTTTACAACAAGAAACAACTGCTGTCTTAGCATACACTGGAAATGTTCAATTTATACACTGTCAAACGTTAATCAATCTTGAAAATTCTTTTACTGTTGAAAAGTAAATGAAATTTCCAATAAAACCCAAATATTAATTTCCACTACACCTTAAACATGCTGCTGCTCTACCTTTAAAATTTAGAAGTCCTAATTTGCCACTAATATAGCAAAAATTGTGAACAAAATGTATTCGTTTTTACACGCACCCATTTTAAAGCATCTAGCTTACTTACTTATTACTTGCTTACTCATTACATGTAGTTTGGTTTCTGGCTCCTGATAAATATTCTTTGAAGTAGCAAACGGTTTTGTGTAATTAGGCTTTTAGTGATGACGGTGCCATTATGCACTGCACACGCTATACTGTACGTCTTTTCAGTCTCTCATTCGCACAGATCAGTGGCCACCAAACAGGCCCGACCTCATTTTGTCTACTACAGGATTTCATGGTGTCATGCAGCAGCAAATTCATCAGTCACAGGTGCACAACACCGACGAAGTGAACCAGCACTTGCTGAGTATTTGGCACGCAATGGGCCACAATGCAATCAATACTGCAACTGATGAGTAACGTGGGAATCTTCAAGCATGTGTGCAAGAAAACTGACTGTACTTTTAGCAACCATTAAACTACTGAACAGTATCAACAGCTACTAAACATAATGCTTTCGTTTTCGTGGTATGTTATACGTTCATAGGTCGTTACATTTGTGATTTTAAAACAAATTAAGACTTCAAACTTCCCAGGGTAGTGCGCTGCAGTGACATAAGATTAAGGTGTGGTGGAAATTAGTAGATGAGTTTTGTTGGAAATTTCATTTGACAAAGTTAAAGCCAAAATAAAAATAAAAGTGGCACCTTTCTATGGCTCATGGCATCGAGGCTTGTGAAGACTGGTAGCAGTGCTGGCTTGCACAGATTTTTGTCACTGTATTTATATTTTTGTATTTTTTTGTAGCCATTAATTTCTTAATAGCAATTATTTTCTTAGATATTAATAAAATGCTCGACAGTCCTAGATGAAAACATAGTTCTAACAAAACTACAGTAAGTTAACGACAATAACTGCTGTGATTTCAAATATCAATGATGACTACAGAGATTAGCATTAGCACCTATTCGACTACAGCATTCGAGTCAGGTGCAGTGGTAGTTAAATGTGACATCTCTGTCAACTCACCATGTTATACACCTGGTGATGCCAGCCACTGGGAACAAACAACACTTCTCCGCTATTCTGCATCACCTCAAAGTACTTTACACCAGCGGCACGAAGCATCGTTTCATTGACATCAAACGGCAGATGTCCATTTCTGTCCCTTAGCTTCTCTTCATCTCCTGCAGTCATTACTATTAAATATACACTGGCTACAATCTACACAGCAGTTCACCTGCTGTCCACCTTTTCAGAACAATGCAATCAAAGACTGAACAAAACAATTCCCAAAGTTTCTGCTGACTATCAAAAAAATCTTTCTACCAATGACAGAGTTGACCTAAAAGTTTAGTAAATTTTGCCATGCATGCATCAATATTTTCTATATTCCATTATATTACTGGATACAAATCAGTTCTTGGCTAGTTCTTACTTATTTAGCAAAATTTAATATTTCTCCAAAAATTACCAAATGCCAAACATGATGTAAATATCAAATTTGTGCCTTGTTCTTGGCTAACTCTTGCTTATATACCAATTATCAGAGTCAATCAGGCACAATAAAAAAGCCAACTCAGTAACAGTCGGCACCTGGTCGGACAAGAATCCATTTCTTCTGTCCACAAACATTTGCTGACCAGCTGAATGACCGAATGACATCTGCATGAAACGGTGTCCTGGAAAAAATCGCTAACTCATACAGCACCATCAACACACCAACTTAAGAAATTAATCATGAAAGATAAAACCATCAGCTCTGCCGTATACCTAACATGGTTTAACTATCACAAGGCTTCCATAAAGTTTATTAATAAAAATTGCAGTCACTGTTATAATTTCATGTAAACATTCATAAAAGAGACTTGTATTAATTATAAAGCTACAATACGCACAGTATGACCGACTGAACTGACTTATTACAAAACTAGTGAAAGTAACATCTGTTGCTCATGTTCAAGTAAATTTACAAACTCAGAACAGTAAAAGTGAGTCTGTGATATCACCAAGAGATTGTACCAGGATCCTTTGGGTCCGATGTAGACAAAGCGATAATCATCAGAACAATCAGTTCGACTATCATAAAACTCATTCAGCCAGTCAGACTGAAAATAAAACGGCGTCGAATATGACTGGTAATTAGGAAAGTCTCTGAAAGACAACAACGCATTTCAGTTTCAGCTTCAATGCCGCATACAGCCATATGTTTTCATGTCATACATCATACAAAGCATCTTAGAAAATCTGCAAAGAAAGCCGAGCCTGGAACAGCTGACCATGTGACATCACATTGGTTCAGATGCTTGCCACTACCACAAACGCCTCTAAAGCTATCTGTTTTCTCATTCATACTGTGCCTAAATGAGTATGTACCATTACAGTTATAAACAAAACATATTACAGCAGTATGCACACACAGCAACAATTCATAGCATATGGCTCAGTAGTTCACGGTGTCAGCTACAACAGCAAAGTGAAATAAATCCAACATTGCAGTTGAATCACCACGACGCTGTTCACCAGCCCCATTCACTTTCAAAACAGGAGACAACAACTGGTAGACTACGTTGTTTAACTCGAGGTTTACATGTGTTTGCTAACACCTGCTCATGAGAAATGAGTACACATACCCCGGATAACACCATATCTAGATCTTTGGCATATAATGAATCACGGCCTGTGTCACTTACGTGAATACTTCATACTAATTAATCACTATTACCTGCGATGCACCATCTGACAACTTTTGGCTAAATATTGACACTGAATGTTGAGTTGACTCTGGCTGTGTGGCATGACCTTCGTATATTGACACAAAAGCTTTGGAGGTCATAACCCCCAAAGCTTTAGTGTCAATATACGAAGGTCATGCCACACAGCCAGAGTCAACTCAACATTCAGCATCACAGCTATCTCTCAGTGACACTCACTGTGTGTGTGCCACAGTAGCCACACAGAGCATAGACCATTAGTAGGCCACTAAGCCTACATGAATGCAGTGGCAGGGTTCTTAACCACCACACATAGACTGCTGCTGCTACTGCAAGTCAATCATTGTAACTTGACATCATTTCAACACTTAAACCGTGCAATGCTTTCATTCAGCCAAAGCCATACAAGCTGTCAGTGACAGGCAGGTTTGTGTGCAATAAAATAAAGTGTGCCACAGGCTGTTATTGTTGCAGTAAACTTGTTGACACTCAAGCATTATCAAGATACTCATCTAGGGTAGTTGTTCGTCTGTGATTTTCTTTACCAGCTTACATGGGAGTCACTAAATTTTCAGCCATGGGAACGGAGTTGGCTTACAGGTGGGACAGCTAATAAGCAAGTATATATGGTAATTCATTGAGCATATATGTGCAAACTGTGTCAAAGTTAAAATAAACACAGCCCGAGCCAATCAACCAACCAGATTCAACATAATGTAAAGTCAAAATTGTGGAGTCACCAGATTTGAGGTTATGGCCAGGAGGTGGAGTCTCTCCTCAAGCATAAGCAACGAGGAGGCAGCCTGCGTATGCCTACATCCAAGTGCCCCCAGAGCTGAAGACCTGAAGAAATCATGACTTTCTATCCGTGGTCGGATACACTGACTAAAAGTAAAGTGTTCTCACTATGCCGAGCCATCAAACAAAAAAGTAGATAAAGAATAACTTATTCGCCTCTGACAGTGCCAGTCCTTCAGGTATAGAACGGACTTCTCTTTCACGCAATCACTGTCAGTCAGCTGCTTCATATACTCAACAAATTCGCTGAATTTCATGTTCACTTTTGCATGTGCATAAGACAACTCTTTCTTGCAATCAGCAACTGGAACTGTTGCATTTCCTGGACAGTTAACACATCACTGTTAAATATTACAATGCCAAAAAATGGCATACATTATTTATGTATCTCATCTTTTTGCAATAGAAAAAAGACAAGTCTACACATAAATGGACCTGGACAGGTACAAAAACCCTGTGATTAGTGGCCACTGGCCAGTATGGTGCAGTCCAGTTCAAGACCACTAGCTATGGTTATTCAACTGTTTGTATTTTCATACATCCATCGATGTATGTCCTGTATGTTAGTGTTACATATAATGTCCTCATATACTTGATGTATCACAGTTTTCCGTTAGATGTAGAATGAAGATTTTCGCTGAAGTGGTACTACATTGTTACATATTAGTTAATACACTACCAGAAATGTGGTGTGTGGACTGCAGCAAGGAAAAACTGTACCATGACAGATCGAGTCCACTCTGGTTCAGTTCAGTCCAGAACCAGGCCTTGAACCTCTTCTAATCCTATTTTGCAAGCATCTACTTACACAAAATTAATACTGCAACCAAACACAGCAACATCAATACTCAACTTTCTATGGCAATACTAATACAGTCACAGCAATCATACAGTGCGAAAATGATATTACTGGGTACCTGTAAAAGACCTGAACTCACCAAAATGAAACAAAAGATGATCCCAGTGAATTCTGCCAGATTCCTCCAGATACCATGAATTAGTACTGAGCCATGAACGTGTTAACCAGTCTCCAACAAGACACGGAATGTTGGCAACAATATATTTGGCAAAGAATTCACTGTAAGACATCGGTTTATCAATATAGTCCAACTCTATCATTGAACTGCTAGACTTATCTCGCTGCTCAGCAAGTTTCGACCAAGAGTGAAGAAGAGATTTTAAAGACTCCAGTGATAATTCCATGACGGTTATTTATGGAATTTTGAGTTGTCTTCAGATATGAAAAGGTATCCACGTTAATTCAATTCCAATTTCTATATGCAAACCAACAGTACATACATACACACATACATAAGAAATTTTCAAAGTGGCCTAAGTAAAAACCTCAAGGACCACTATCTATCAAGAAGTGGTACTTGATGGCCAGACATCCTCTAAATCATCTGTTACCTCACAAGTCCCACAAGGTACGGTCCTTGGCCCCCTGCTGTTCCTTGTATACATAAATGATCTAGCCACCAGTCTCCTCAACAGTTCGGATGTTTGCTGACGACTGCCTGTTGTACCGTGATGTCCACAGCATGGAAGACACAAGAGGCTTCAAGATGATCTCAATAGCCTACAAGCCTGGGAACATGACTGGTTAATGGAGTTTAACCCGTCCAAGTGTGAGGCTATCACTTTCACGAAGAAAACCAAGCCTGTTCATACAAGATATACACTTCATGACCAGACCCTAGCCACTGTCTCATCTGCAAGGTATCTTGGTGTTTACATTAACAGTAAACTTTCTTGGAATACTCATATCGACATCACAGCAAAGAAAGCTACCCAGTCACTTAACTTCCCACAGAGGAACTTTTCCTGCTGTCCGATGACTATCCGTGAACAGTGTTACAAGTGGGACCACAGCTTAAATATGCTTCATCTGTATGGGACAACCCAGTCAAATGTAACATTGGTAAAGTTGAAGCCATCCAGCGAAGCGCGGCACGGTTCACCTGTAGTGACTTCAAGTGCACATCAAGTGTCACAGCCATGCTATAAAAACTCCAGTGGGATTTACTTCAACAGCGTCAAGCTTCTAACAGAGTCCTTATGCTATATCGCACTCGCAATGGTCTGGTAGCCATTCATGCTTCAGCTTACCTCCAACTGGCTACAGCCCACATCAGAGGGCCCGAAACCAGATACAGACAGATCCAGTGCAATGCAAATGCATACAGCCATATCTTCTTTCCTACTGCAATTTGTCTGTGGAATACTTTACCGGTCGTTTGCCAATTGCCGCCAGACAGCTTCAGAGCTCAAATAAACTCAGTCCAGCTGATGTAAATGTCTGTCGGCCTTGTTTTTATGCTCTGAACCGTTTTCATCTGTTCGTCAATATTACCGTTTGTTAGCATTTGCACCACTGCTTCCGCTTCACGCACCTGGACCCTGTCCCCGTGGTGCGATATTACTCAACCGGAGTTGACAACTATCTGGAAGAAGAATAAAAGGTAAAAACAGTGCATGCAGCGCAGAGAATAAAAAAACCGGGAGGCATTTACATCAGCTGAACCAAGTTCAGTTAAGCCTTGAAACTGTCCGGCAGCAGTTGGCAGACATCAATCGGTAGTGTTCCATGCGCAGACTGCAGTAAGAAAGAAGGTATGGCTGTACGCGTTTGTGTTACACTGGATCTGTCTATCTGGTTTCGGACCCTCTGGTGTGGGCTGTGGTTGGTTGGGGCTTGTAGCTCAGCTGAAGCAGGGATAGCCACCTTTGCTGATGCGATACAGCATAAGGAATTAAGGACAGCTGAAATAATATAATGTACTCAAAGTAATAATACTGAAATTTGCACTTGCTTTTAGACATTTAATTATGATAACAAAATATAAAATAAGATAGTATAAAATAACATAGTAGTAACTTACTACTATGCTACTAACACGAAAGGTAAACAAAATTACATAGAATATTTAATACTTTTCAGACTTTGACCCAGAACGAGGTCAAGGTCGGGTCACAGGGTCCCCAGATATAGGAAGTGAACGGCGGAAGGTGTCGTTGGTGTCATTTTTTGCTAGAAATATCGTACTATGCAGTATGGCAACAGCAGTGAAGAAAACAGTCGAATTATTTTATGATGTCCTTTCACCTTATTCATGGATTGCGTTTGAGGCAAGTTGCAGTAACCTTGTATGTTGATTTTCAAGTGTCGTTCGGTGGCGGTTGCTTCTTCTTCTTCCAAATCAAAAGCCAACTCGGTTGAGTCATATCGCATCACATCACAGTAGCTACCAGTATATAAGCTTATGTTTCATAAACCAATGCTGTGTTTGAGTTCTGTCGGCTTTTCTGCTTACGTGTACGTGATCTTTGGTCTTTGCAATATGATTTTTATGTGGATCTGTGACATAGCGAAGTGGATACTGCTCGACAGATCTGCCAGACTTTGTTCAGCTGGTGGAGGAAGACGATGAGCGGTTGTTTAGAAGAATCAATAATAATTCAAGCCATGTACTGCGCGAACTGCTTCCATCCCCGTCAAAGGCGTCACAGCAGTACAATCTGCGGCGTCATCCACACGACAGACAAATGCCTGACCACACAGGACATTTGGCCGACAAAAACTTCTTAACCCGCATGCTGTTTAAAGACTTGTACTGACTTTTCTAGGTTGTAATTGTGTATTCCCAGGTGTCAGCATATGCGTTTTGTCATGTGTTAATAAAGAAATGATTGATTGATTGATTACGGTATGCCTGCATCTACTTGCATTATTGGCCACACTGTGGGGCCTCATATTGCAAATGCTAGAATCGTCACTGACAGCCTCTAAAGCTTTATAACATTTAATGCAAAATATGTTCTTGGAATACCATGTCTAATTCAGTGCTTCTGCTGCAGGTTCTGTGCAGATATCGAACTAAGTGGAACATCGATTTGCAGTTCAAGCCTGTATTCATAGCTGGTATTATGGAAGCATCTGGTGAGTGCCAGTTTGTGAATTTCTAGTCCTACAACAGTCAGTTAAACTTAGTAAATATGGATCAAATTGAGCATAATTTTAATTGTTATTACTAGTGTAAACTGTAGTGTATGCTGCTCTGGACTGTGCTGCTATAATCAGCATTTCTGAATTGTGCATGAAATGGGCATCTGCAATTTGATTGACACATGTACAGACTGTCAGTCTACGTCACCTTTAGCCTACAGAGTTCGACAATAACTGTTCGTGATAAACTCGGCCTACACGGGTGAGTGACACTGTCTGTCTTTGTTACACGCGACTCTATAAATCTTAGGATAGGTAGCTATAGAAAACACAGCAGTGACAATACTCTAAAAATAATGTTGTATAAAATCGTCTGTCTAAAATGTTATAGCATATGCTGGCACTATATGCTACACTTCCCAATTTGTTGTCTTTTCCAGGAGACACTTTGTTATTTGTGATGGGCACCATCCAGTCACTTCAATGATGTTGCTGATAATGGCTACGATTCTGCACTATATAGGAGGGTCAAAACTTATCTTACTGCTCTTCCAGACCCCTATCATTTTTTCGAAAACCACCGCTGCTTTTCCAGTGCACACCCTGACATTGTTTTCACAGCTTCCGTTGCATGAGATATAGCTGACCAAATAGCAAAAGTCACTGACTACTTCGAGATCCATTCCTGCTGCCTGAATATCCATGCTGTCATACCCAGTACTGGTGGTCATCACTTTACACTTGTCTGGGTTTATGAACAGTCACACTTTACTGGATTCTTCTTTCAGAATTGCAGTGGTTAGTTGCATGCTGGCCCACATCTCCTTGATAAGTGCAATATTGTCTGCAAAGTCCAAATTGTACAAGTGTGCATCTTCCAGTAGTTTTCACCCGGCCCATACTATCCTGCTGTCTGGTCAAAGAGTGCATGCTGCCACAGTGCCTCAGCCCACCTGCACCACAGTGTATTGCAAGACCGACCTGTGGCTGTTGCTGCCCAAGGCTGTAGATTAGGGCTGCCCATTGCCACCCATGCCTCACTGGCTGGTGCAGCAAGAAATGAAAAATGCCAATTTTCTGGTCTTAACCCGTGACCCCCGAAATTTTTTGCACCTAAAACCATCTCTGGAGCACCCTGGAACTACCCTGAAGTGTGGAGGCAATTGTTGCAGCCGTTTCTGAGTTATAGGCGAACAGACATACAAACAGACTGACATAGAACCTTGACATTGACAGAATTTGACGTTTTTAGTAGAGAATCAATCGATTTGAATGACTGGTTTGCTGCAGGCAACAGACCACCGGGCCAGGTTCCTGCCAAGGGTCAGTATATTGCAAAAGATCTTCACTACCTGTCAGAGTACTACAAAGTGCCTGTGCAGATGATCGCAGTTAGTTACGTTCTCTACAGTTTGATATAAATAAACTGCATTTGGTCATTGCATTTGTTGTAATGTTATCACTGTTTGGAAACAGTTATGACTAGTTAGCATGTAAACTTTGTTCATCACTCATTCATTTAAAAGTTTGTATATACTGCTAATCAAGACATGAACAATTGTTGGTTTTTGTCATTTGTATTTATTCACAGTCTTGTTTTTAGTTTTCTAAAAAAATTAAGTAGTCTGTGCTTTTGATGATGTGTAATTTTTAGGCTGTATCAAATGCATTTGATGCAGCCTATTGTTACTGATGATCGCGGTGTCTGTCTGTCACATGGCTCATCTCGGTTTCACTGTGCAAAAATGGCTGAACAGATCAACATGCTGTTCGGGGTGACCGCTCCTGGAGGCCCATGGAACATTGTGTTAGACGTGGGTCCTGATCCCCCCACAGAGAGGGGAAGGGGCTCACTTTTAAATTTTGGGACCCCCTTATATCTGCAGAACAGCTGAAGCTAGAGATTTGAAATTTTATGTGTCTATAAAGGTGTGGGGGCTCTAATGAAAACTATGCAAAATTAGGCCATAGGGGGTCGTGGGTGGGGTCATGTGATCTAATTCTGCATTTTGGGACCCTCCTTGTATCTAAGGAATGGCTGAAGCCAGTGACTTGAAATTTTGCTTGCATGTAGAGGGGTGGGGGCCCTAACAAAAACTGTGCAAACATAGGTCATATAGGGTCAGGGGCGGGGTCACGTGACCTAATTCTGAATTTTGGGAATCCTCATAACTCAGGAATGGCTGAAGCAAGAGACTTGAAATTTTGCGTGGGTGTAGAGGAGTGGGGGCCCTATTAAAAACTATGCAAAAATAGGCCATAGGGCTCGGGGCGGGGTCTCGTGACCTAATTCTGAACTTTGAGAGCCCCATCTCCAGAACGGGTAAAGCTACAGCATTGAAATTTAGTGTGCCTATAGACAGCTATTGGCCCTAATGTAAACTATGCAACAGTAGGTCATATGTGGGTCCGCATCACTACATATCTTAGGAATAGCTATAGCTATAGAGTCCAACACGCAGTGGCGTACGCAGGATTTCACAATGGGGATGTTAAGCATCCGACCTGCAGCCTTGCCGACATGATTGTTGATGAACAAGCAATATTGTGTTAATGACATGTCACCAGTACAGTTATTGTATTGGTGAACAATACGCCAACAATGGGAGACAAAAATTAT
>Ga0126335_1001494_pt1 | contig 13132 bp, 10 predicted proteins | sample OlaspJWI45metaG_FD_108409 | JGI IMG/M metagenome (GOLD analysis project Ga0126335, IMG submission 108409) | Marine gutless worms symbiont microbial communities from Oahu, Hawaii - Olavius sp. 1 OAHU.JWI-45 metaG | ecosystem: Host-associated > Annelida > Digestive system > Unclassified | place... | reverse complement strand
GACACAGGTGCGAGACCAGTGCGTAAAGAGACCTCAGAGTTACGGACAAAATCATGCCACCTGATTCCAAGGATCCTTCGCTGACACTTCATGTGAAAGGATTCGATGGCTTTCATGTCACTGGCAAGCAAGGTCCACGTTTCCGATGCATATAGCAGGATTGACAGAACCAGTGTTTGATAAACACGAACTTTCGTCTGAATAGAAAGATGTTTAGTATTCCAGATGTCATTGAGCGACGACATTGCCGAGGACGCGAGACCAATTCGACAAACGATGACTGGCACGAATACATATGCATACTGTATGTTAATCAACGCCCTCACTGGATATTATGATAAAAATAGTGCAGTAAGCAAGGGGAGGTAATGAGCCTATGGCCAAACCTTGAGAGCTATTTTTGTACTTTTTCAATTCAGCCTATATATTTTGGATGGCTTGACCTGGCAACTTCATTTTCAGTTTGCAGATACATCTTCAGAATATCTAGGTCATGGTTCAGTTTCAAGGTCATGGGTTAATCTCAAGGTCACAGTCGCAAAACAGCGGTTTGTGATCCTGTCGGACACGGTTTAATTCGGTATTAATTCGGTAGTGTATATGTACGGTATATAGGCTGCGGTACTTTCAGCATCACATGCGTCAATTCTTCTCATTACTTTCTGTGTGCAGGTTAAAACGACAACCAACGACTAGGACAATTTCGTTATTCTGGATGTCTTTATTACAGAAACATCAGCGATGAACAAACTACAACTACAAGCATATACAAAAAATTACGCAAAACAGAATCAAATAATAATATGCAAATTACAAACAAATTAGCTCAGCTTCAGACTGTCCAGTTGGCCTGGACGTTAATAATAATCATAATAATAATAATAATAATAATACCTATTCATCCAGGCTACGGTCATGCAGTAGGCCTACATGCTTATGTTATAAACAATAATGCAACAAACTTTTCATTTATTCTTGCGAAATACGGAGTAATCGCACAGCAGTCCTGATTCATGCTAGCAAAGTAGCTGTGTTCTTTCGATTCTGCTACACAGTTTTTGTATTGTTCACTTCGCTGTAAGTTCGTGTCAACTTGTCAATACATGAGAGAAAAGAAAGTTTATTTACCAGCACATAATAAACAGTGCAGTGGAGGGTTGTCACTGCACTTTACGCAATCAAAATCACATTGGCTACATTACGGCAGCAACAACATTCAGGTTTACACTTTAAAGTTTACACCAAAGACTGCAGTAAATGCAATTTATTTTATATGTAAAGAAACTGAGCGACTGGACTAATTTAATGTCCGCTGGTAAAGTACACCGTGTCTCAAAAAACCGGGCCCTATGATTTTTGGCATGACTTTACCAAAACAAGCCGGTTAGGCATAATTTTTGGCAGATAAGATCACGAAGTTATTGTCTACTAGTTGTGTCTAAAGATTTTGGTATTGGTTGACAACCACCTGCGTAGGTACTATAGCAACCATAGCATCATTGCAAAGCAAAACATCGCGCGCTGGTCTACCGTGCGTGCGAGTTCGACAATGGAGTTTCTTAAGGACTTCACTGATAATTAAAGTTGTTTAAAACATTTATATGTCCACACGATGCAAGCTATCATAAATGGCAAGTGTTCAAAGTGTTGTCCTTTAGCTTTGACGAAGCCTTGCTTGCTCCACTGGTCTATCGCCTTATTAACAATGGTCTGTTCTGTCAGCCCGGACTTCCACCAGTTGCTGCTACTGGGCCATGTCACGAACTGGCTTCTTGTATGCTTCTGCATGCAGCCCCAAGTCTTGTACTTAACTGTGTAAAGGTGCGGACTGATTGGCGGTCACAAATCCAGTGAAATGAAGTCGGGTGTTTCTTGACGCAGGAAATCGACTGTCGAACATGCACTTTGGACCGGTACGACGCCGGCGCACTGTGAACATAACTTAGGCGAAACGCTGTTTTAATTAAAACTGTGCATGTCAAATGATATTAACATTAGAGAATTTTAGTGGAGTTATGTTAAAAAGTGACGCGTGTTTCGTAAGAAACCCGATTGCCAAACTTGTGCGGCAGACCGGCGCCGGTACACTGTTTTACAATGATCTTTAGTTGCTATAGCAACTATGCAGGTGGTTTTTGACCTATACCAAGCTTTTTAGGCAAAACTAATAGCTTCTTGATCTTCTCTGCCAAAAATTATCCACAACCGGCTTCTTTTAGCAAAGTTACAAAAATCGTAGAGGTCCGGTTTTTGAGACACTGTGTAGGCCTATAAAAAGCAATTAGAACGTGGCTTAAATTGCGACTGTGATACAGTGCAACAAATTACTGTATATCATATCATATTTGTCTCAATAACAAAACTACCCGCTGTAAAGAAAGAAAATGCAGACTACGAGATTCAATGCAAATATTTTCGGCTAAGCACTGTAAGCCGGTCGCAGGCTGTCGGTATATAATGTTTACATGAAGCTGTTCGCTGCTAGATTACGGTTTGATTGTACGTCATGGAACATAACGTAGTTGATGCGGTAATATAACGCTCTCCACTGCTCGTCTGCGTGAATTCGCGTCATGTTGATTTGGTTCGATTGTCGCATCGGAACTGCTGAATCTTTTCCATTTATGATAACGACGGGTTGAAGGTCAAGGTCATCGACGAGGAAGTGAAGGTCAAAGTGGTCACGGAGACAATAATGTTCAACGGCGTAGATACAAACAAGTTGCCGTCGTTACTCGTCGACGAAGCTGTAATCCACGCACAAGAAAAGATAAGATATGATGGAGTTTAGCGTTTTCTGTGAAGCTTAGTCTACAACACGTAATTAAATCCAGCCTTAAATCATAGGCCAAAAATCCGCGAAGTCTGTCCGGAACAGAGGATGAAATGACTAAGATAGAAAAGATTTGTGAATAGGTAAGTTTACAACTAGAGTGAAAGAGTGAAGGATCAAGTGGTGGACAATGACATCATCGCCAAATAAATTCACGCGTCCCATTTGTTTTGTTTTCAAACGAAAAAATGCAAAATATACTCAATTAAATTCGAAATAAAAGTTGCATTTTTAAAGATACGTTTTCTAGCAACGGTAGCTGGTAAAACGAAACACTGAGAAAAATACTCATTTTCTGCAGCCTCATGCACCAGTTCCTGACCGGATGATACGCCTAAACTGCGGGCTTTAGCTTCATAACGTTCAATTTTATCTAATTTAGTCGTTAATGAATGGCTGTTTAAACTTTCGCACTTAGGTTATTTTTTGCATTTGTATCTGTCTCAGTGGTTGTTTGTTTGGCTGTTAGCGCAAGTGCAATTGATTGTCTGCAAAGGTTGTCTAAGAAATGGCCTATCAGGTGTTTAGTGGGACCTAAAGCTCGATTATTTCTTACTTGCGTACATTTTTATTACATTTTATTACAAGTACATATAGGCCTACAAATACAACAAGTGACTTATATAGCGCTGCTATGCAAATTGTCCAGGGGCGCCGAAAAGTTATGAAAAAGCATCAGTGAACAAATGGGATTTTAAGTTACGCTTAAACACAGGGATTGCAGATATAGCTTGAAGATGTGGTGAGAGACATTTCCATGCTGGTAGGCCGGCGTGACTAAAACCATGTTCGCAAAACTTTGTTCCTGTTGTTCGCTTGATATATTTGATGTATTTATATGAACACGACCGAGAACAGAGATGCATTGAAGCATATCAATGACATATCACACCACCGAGAGGGGCGCTGAACATGCTAGAAAAAGAAAACGCGAGGAATGGAAAAGCAGAGAATGGTCAGTAAAGTTAAGAAACTGCACAATGCAAACCGTACGTAGCAGTAGCATTGTCATAGGCGCGCTACTGTTAGGCTGCATCGAATGCATGAGATGCAGACTATTGTTACCGATGTGCGCGGTGTCTGTCTTCAGTCTGTCATGAGGCTCAATTAACTCAGCTTCACTGTGCGGGGTCACTCGGTGCAGCCTTTGCCAAATCAATTTGGCCTCTTGTTAAATTGTTGTCAGTAAAGTTTTTTCAAATAAATTCCCGTGTGGGCACCTCCTATGCATATGTTCTTTGTGTTCTTAAGAAAGACGCCGACCCAGGAACGTGTCCCTGACTCCCGTGTGCCGCTGTCACATACAAATAGTGACGCTGTCGTTTCGCTAAACTGTGGCTGAAGGATGTCGGAGACCTCGAGTGGACCTTTGGATACTTTTTCATTGATTGTACTATGATGACTGTCAAGCGTATCAACTAGTCTGTGGCTAAAACTTTATCAGGGGTTTTAACGTACTGTACAAAATCTGATTCGAATTTCACGATCTCTAACTTAATTTGCGTTTAACACGGAACTTGCAACATCTACTGGGGCTATTAGCGCACATTGCCGTCATTTCTTGCATTTTCCTTTCTTTGCATTTTTTACGTTTCCCACTTGAGACCACCTGCGTAGTTGAAGCCATGTCCGAGTGAGTTCTCCGGCTGAACGTTGCTGGTGACCGAAGATCTCAGAGGAGAGTAGGTTACGACTGGCTTCAGCGGCTTCGACCTAGATCTCTCTACGTCACTTTCTGTGTACTCTGATCACATCCAAAACCAACCCGCATCGACAAATCACATACATGCATTCGGTTACCCAGACCGGTCTAAAAAAGTTAACAAAATTTCCTACCTTAACTTCAAATAGCATACTGGATATTTTTTTACAATTTCTGTGGTTATTTTCCAGATTTGTCACACTGTCTTTACAGTTTACATCAGACATAAAATTACGTGTACCTACCTGTATGTTTACAAATTGCAAGTACTGAGAGAAAAGAACGATTTCCGCAGCTATAACCTTAGTGAAAGCTATAATGTAAGTAACTTAGTAAGTATAAGTAAATAAAAAATAAGACTACTGACATCCAACTCGTTCCCAAGGGTTAGGGTTAAGGTTTAAGGTTAGGGTTAAAACTTAGGGTTATAAGGTTAGAGTTAAGTTCGTCTTGGGGCCGAGATGACTGTAAACTCGTCAGTAATACCGTAGAGGTACATGGTTTCTTGGTCGCGTCCGAGTGCGTTGGCGGCGACGCACGTGTACTCGCCGTAGTCCGTCTGTTCGATGTCGTGTATTCGCAGACTGAGAACGACCGTGTTGTCTTCCTCGTCATACGCGTCCACGCGATACTTGGACGAGCTTGTCACGCGACGTCCGTCCTTCTGCCAGTAGTTGACGGCCTGAGGGTAGGCGGTGATGATACACTCTAGTATGGTCTCCCGTCCCAGCGCCTGACCCATCCGTCGGTTTGGCAGCTGTATCTCCGGCGCAACTGCACCAGCCAATTCGCCATAGAAACCACATTACTGTACGTCAATCGAATGCACGTGACACGGTGCGGACTATTGCGATCGATGATCCCGGGCGACAGTCAGTCAGTATATTTGTCATGCGGCTTCGCTGTGCGAACAAGGCTAAACGGATCGAGATCCTGCTTGGAATGGAGACTCTTAGGACCCAAGAAACATTGTACTAGACGCACCACCGATTCGATGCGACCTAAGCTAAATTATTTTGTTTATAAATCATAAATTATAAATTCTTTTGTTTATAAATCACTGTGACGCGTGGAATTAGAAAATATCTCGACGCTCGTAGTTGTGCGCGTTTATACACCAGCCAGTCAATCATTTTCAGTGACATGCCCTACTTACTCTGTAAAAGCAACAAGTAGGCCTACATAGCAGATCATAAATTTCGCACAGGTTCACTTTACTTACTTATCGCACGACTGCTAACATCAAGTTTTTTCTTTAAATCAACTCTAAAGCGTCGGAAAAATTAGGTAGCACAACATTTACGTTCTGATTTAGATACCGTAATTAATAGGGGTGATCAGCTTTTTCGTGTTAAAAATGCAATTAAAACTGTAAGTTGAAAGTTTCAGTAACTGCACATGATCGTAAGTCAAAGAAAAACAAAATCTATCAAAGACAGTCACACACTGAGATAGCAGTGCGTACATTCGACGGTGACGCGCATCTGTCTGCTGACAGACGGTGGTACGCCGTTAGATGCGACACACTCGTACATGTCGTCGCAATAGCGTGAGACGTTGTGAATCACTATCATCTCACCAGTCAGACCGATCCCTGCACACATCAGTTACCGCAAATGTCCTTGTCTCTGTTGAATCTGAGAGAAAAGATTCGGTTTACCAAAGTTTATCTTTTCCATACCGATGATGCCCAAATAGCGACTGCCAGAGCATCATTTTCGGTGATGACTGCTTACATTGCCGGTTCTTCTTTCTCTTCTACTACTATTGGAGCGTGCATACAAAAGCTACTGTAACAATTAACAAACTTACTCTAAATACAGACTACTTATCGAAATTTCAAATTTCTTTACTTCTCAATGGGGGACCAAAGACCCCTAGCCTACCTCTCCTATAACGCCTCTGCAAACAATACAACGGCTTACAACGGCTTTAAGCTGCGTCTGATGCATCGTTCTATAGTAAAGGCACGATTTTAATAAGCAAATATATTTGTGTTTCCGTTTGACGGAAATTCAACGCGCTCTAACGAAGAGCTATTTGCGTCATGTCTGCTTCTGCGTTCTAAAAATTTTACGTATGTCCTCGCCCACGTAGCGGCATAACTGCTTACAGTATGTTTACTTATAGTAATATTTGTCACAAACTGTGGCATGATTTTGTTACCAAACAGTTGTGACATATAAACCAAAATTTTATGTTACCTTTACAGGTGAGAATAAATACAAAATCAGTTATTATATGTACATTTCGTTAAGAAAACGGGAGTTTTTTTGTAAACACAGTAACGTTGAATGCAGAGAAGTCAAACGACTGTCAACTGTGAAGTACCTTGCCCCTTGCTTTGGAGCGGACACATCTTACTTTCGCGTTCTGCCATCTTGTCCGCGGCGACAGCGGGGCGACGGTACCACGTGACATCGGGTCGCGGGATGCCGGTGACGTTGCAGACGAGTATGACGACGTCTCCCTCCTGTACGGTCGTGTCGTCAGACGACAACTCGTCGATAATTGTCGCTGGTACTACAACACGTCATGACGTATGTAGGCTACTGTAGGCTACCACCGGCGTCTGTACAACAAAGCGCCGGATTACCAGGCAGACTGCAGTTTCAGGCTTCGCCGGCTTAGTCCTTTCAAACGCAACTGTCAAACTTCTCGATCTATCCACGTTTTTAAAGTGTTTTAGTAACTAGTTTTTTGTAGTTCATTTGTTTGTCGTTGTTATGCTGTTGTTGTGCTGTTGTTGGAACAGTCTCTGCCTTTCTGTCTCGTTCTATTGTTCATTTTATTGATGCTTAATTGCATTTTCACTGTGAACGAGTAAATGATGATGATGATGACTACGTTCTGCAGGCCGCTGCCATTTTACCACACGCTACCAACATAACACACGCAGCCGCTGGACATTCTCAGTCGCCGGACTCACTGTTAGGAACTTGCGTCCAGAAGAACTTAAAGATCCTGGCTGCACTGACGAAACCTTTAGACAATCACTGAAGACATTCTTCTTTTGGCAGCGCATTAGCGGTATATACGATTATACGCTATATAAATTAACACTTCACATCCACCACTGCAATGCTAGTTGATTGAAGAACAACTGACTTGGTCTGAGACCAAGCAGCTACTTGGCGCTGCTTTACATTTATCAGATTAACCGGACCAACTCTTGCTATAAATATTGTCCTGGGTATTGTTGCTGGTGTTATTAATGTGACAGACAACGGAAGCGGTCTATGTACTTTGCAACACGTGACGTGACTTGGTGACGACTGAGCTGAATAATGTCTTAACTGGTGATGTCGTATAGTTAAGCTCATGACACACACACAACAGTTTCCGACATCAAACCATGCGTTGAGCGTAGATTATAATTTTACTTATTTAAAAAACAGAATAAATCAATCATTAACAAATAATATCACTCCGAAATCTTTTGTTTCTATAGGGTTGCGTCTATCGTTTAATTTTTTCAAATGTTTAAGTGATCGTTGAATGAAACCCCCCATTATACAAATTACCACAGCTCGAAAGTGGCTTGTTGCGAACTTGCGAGGCACAACAGCACAATAAGCACGCTGGGACGAATAGCTTTGAACTGTCTGATCGATAAACATTGTTTTATTATGATAAAGGTCAATACAGTGTAATAACGCAATAACAATTAATCTGTTATTTTGGTCACTTGTTTCACTGATGACGGTTGGCTGCCTTCTTGGTTGCCCGTGTATCATCGGCGTCAGCCAGTGTCAGCAGCATGTACTCGCGATTAGGCGCTCGTACAACATGTCCATGCCCATGTTCTTCAACGGCAACTGAGAGAGTAGGTATATCGGTCAGCCAGAGAACATCGCCGACTATAAACTGTCGGGTTAGCGCCGCGTGCACGCACGGTCGATGCCGCGTATCACTTTTACTGCCGAGAGTAGACCGCGTCATGAACACAATAAACGAAATCCTGGTAGGTACGCACGCACGACGCCGACTGAATAGAGGCAGGCAGAATGAGGAGAATGTGAGAAGGGATGGCAGGGTTCATAGTAGCGATCGTGAGACGCCTGCACCGGCCGTCGTGCAGGTCCGGCTGCTGAAGCAGCGCATCTCAGTGATGTCAGTCATCTTTCGCTGTAGTCGTCGTCGTCATACATACGCATGTTATGTACGGCGACGTACGTACGCTAAATATTTGTGTCATTCGTCAGGCGCATCCGTCATGGCAGACAGTGCAGGCGGAGGTCGCGCCGTCCCGCCAATATTGCTACACAACCGCGTCCGTCAGTCACTCGTGAGGTTTAATGAAAATCCAGTATGAGTCGACATACAGATACTGCTGCAGATATGTGCACCACCTTCCGTGTCCACATTGCGTGCGTCTGTAATTGCAAATTTCCTATACACGCTCGCTGCATGGTGTTTGTATGAGTGTTCGTTTGCGTCCTATATTTATCACCGAGTCATGCAAGGCAATTTCGGTCGCCCTTGTCATAATGCAACAGCAGCACTCGTATAATAGAACCTTCATGCCAGTACTTACAAAGCAACTTTCACCGTAATACAATATAGAATCGGTATAGCGGCATAGTTCTGCAGACAGATTCATAGTCATGCACCGTATACGCTATAACATTGTTAAAATCAAAAATGCGAAGTGTCCTTTAGTGTTGTCGACACTAGCTGCACTGTCAGACGAGACCGCAGCCTTCCGGGTACAGAACTGCAAACGGTTGGCGTTGATACAGAAAAGCCGAATTTCTCATCGCCAAAAAATGAAAAGCAGCTAAATTACACCACAAAATGGCATTCTGTCGACATGACGTCGCTTAAAGAATCGTTGTTTGCTTTGAGTTAGCCCATACAGTGTACATTTCTGGATACCGATGTTATTTACACGAAAATTATGGAGGACATATTAAATGATATTATTATTATCTAAGTTTTAGTGGCATTAGATTACTGTTGAGTGCACGAAGTTGAAAAAACGTACATTACACGGAGACGCATTGGCCTACGGGATAAAGAAACGACCCGAAACCTAGTTCTTTAATCTCACGCGAGCATTAATTTTCATCAAGACTGAGTTACGATATTCATTAGACGAAACCGAAGTGCGAGGACGCTTTTGCTTGATGAGACGAGACGATATTCTGCGACCAATCCGTACTGGAGCTACGTTGTTTCACTGCTTCACACGACACAATTGCAGCAAGTCTGGCCAAGTGCGTGGACGTACAACGACATAACACAGACAAGCAGCGGCTGACGACGTCTTACTGACGACTGACGACGTCCGGTTCAGGCAGTCTGAGTAGTCGCTGATTGGCAATGACAGGGTGACAGTCGTCAGCATCGCCAGAGTAGGACGATCAGTCTTTCTCATCGGTAGACTGTCGCCACCTCGTCGTCTCGCTGCTGTCGCGGCTGCTGCTGCAGTCGATGATGATGGGAGTCTGAGCAGCCTGCCATTGTCGCCGCCGTCAAATACTCAGCCCGGAAGATTGACTCCTCGGGAAAGGAAAGAGCGTCACCGTAGAAGCAGCGTACTGTGCTAATTAAAAGCCGATAATGCCACTTTAATGCTTTAATCAAATTACCGGCGGCGGTGACAGCAACATTGCTTGCAGGTGGCAGGTTACAGGATGATTAACAATGATGTAACGTGTTCTAAGTGCGAGGATATTGTCCGTGACGAGAATAGTTACGAACGAGTTTCTATGGTTATTTTAGAAAATAGTCCTATTATACGTAATTCTTAGAATCTTAGTTAATGTTTCTATATGATAGCTTCACTTCGAAACAATGATAAGAAGTAATTAACTATTCCACTGCTGGATTAGCTAAGTAATTAATTACTATGACCGCCAGTTAGACGATGAGCAGTACACTCTGTAGGTACTGATGCGCCGCCACTTGGAAATAGTATGTGCTACCGTTTCAGCGTCTAGGTCACGTACAGTAATATAATCTACGTTACTGTCAAGTCCAGTTGAGCAAGGTGACACATTTATGACTATGGACACTGACTACGAGACAGCTCTAGTTGCTGCAACCAAAAGGCCCATACGACTGCACGAAGAACGAGAGAATGAATGAATGAATGAATTGAATCGAATGATGCAGAGTAGTGTATTGAATTACTGCGTTGCCATCTAAGTTACATCGCTGAATGGGATAGTATCAGTAGCTGGCGTCGACACTTTAAAATATGCATAACATTACACAAAAGTTGACTACTGTCCAGAGTCACTGAAGATATTGTGACGTTGGTTTTTGATGCTCGGAATGTGACACAGTAATTGCACGTGAGTCAAGCAGACGTACATTTCAATAACTGTCGATTTACTCGTATTTTAATACATTTTAGGTAACGCGACACTGTATGAAACTATATACAATGACTTAGTGCAACGACTGGTTAATATTTTAAAAGTTCTCTTTCAGCTAACTCTTAGTACAACAGAAATTGATTGCACTGACTTGTCAGAAACAATCAATAGCACAAGATGATAATGATGATGATGACTTCACGCAGTGCCTGGACCTCAACCTCGTGATAAAAATGTCGCTGATTGTACAGTGAGAATTGAGTTTTAATTGTGACTTGCCTTTGACATGTAGCATCACGATCTTGCTCTTGACTGGGTTGGTGTTGATGGTACATCGATATTGTCCCTGGTCCTCCCACTTGATGTCGCGTATCTGCAAGTTCCACTCCTTGATGTACGGCCGAACGACGCTGAAACGAAAGTCATCGACAACTCGTCGGTCTTCGTACGTCAACGGTATTGACTTGTGATCCAACCACGCCACCTGCCCAACCAGCAACCACCAGCTACTTGACTTCCTTTATCGTCTAACAGCCATAAGCATTACCGTATTAACAAGAAGCTCCGCTGCTGTCGATGGCACAGCGCGTCATTCGTTATTTAACCGACCCTGTCAGTTTACACTCACTTTAAGTCCTCTATCTTGGAAATGTATCGCCTAAAGCGAATTTTAGAGTACGTTTTGCCGATGTAGTATGTGATAAGCTGCAGTCACTTCGGAATCTACACTGTATCCGGAAAAAGTAAAAACCATAGATAATATTGGATAGAAATGCCAAATCAACGCATCGTAACAAAATTACGTGCACTGGATTCTGAATATATCTTTAAAAAGACACAAAATTTTGTTAGAAAACTTTTGTTAACAGTGGAGTTATTAATTTTTAAATATCGACGACAAAATATATGTTTTCTTTACGTTAATTAGTGCAGTCACTGGTTCGGATGACGATGCTGACATCACAATGCTCTTGCCCATAGGTCGCGTGAGACCGTGCAACTGTTAACCCGTGAAACACCAGACTTTATCGCTCCAACTCTCTGACCAGCTAACAGTCCTGACAATCGGCCGGTAGACTACCGGACCTTGGGGAAGCTGCAGGAGCGTGTGTTCTACAGCTGGATTCATAACGTCGCCCAGCTGAAGTGTTTGATCGAAGAGTAGGAACATTTTAACAAAGTGGTCAATTAATCATTGATAAAGCAGTCATACAGTGACGTTTTACGTTTGCAAGCTTGCATCTGAGCACGTGGAGGATATTTTAAACACAGACTTTAAATATGTTTAACTTATGCACTTTGACAGTCACATGTCTAAACGTTACCAATAGTGGAAAATCATGTTTTCCGGTGACCTCGCTGAACTTGCTATAACTTTTGCAGACGTTGACAGATTTTGTTGAAATTTGGTGATTTATTTGCAATTAAATGTTTTAATGTTGGTGCAAATTTTAGTTAAAATCCAACATTGTTTGCCGGAGTTATGAAAATGTATACAGTGGTTTACTTTTTTCCGGACACACCGTAGAAGTGATGCTTCTTTCTGTACGCTATAACACAAACGCGTTTATGTTAGACCTTGTATCTGCCGAGGTATTCAATGGAGCACGGAAGGACGGCAGTCTGGCCAGCTACCACTGTTACGTTTACGATAGGAACGTCGAACGCTGGCTCCATACCTGAAACTGAAAACATGAGCCGATTTATTCACACTATACGCAACACGGAACGGTTTTAATTGAGTATGTGTACTGAAATAAATAAAGCCGCAGTCAGACAATAAGATAAACATAGCACAGTTAACATAGTTGAGAATTACTATAAAATTGCTAATTTTTTGCAAGCGATTATGTTAGTTACACAGTGACACTAAACGTCAATAAAGCAACATGGATCGGAGTAAAACGTAGGGGCCTACACAACTACTTTCGGTTTCTAGTTAGGCTAACTCGTCTCCTCAAGTCAAACGTTTTAATCGTGCATTACGCAAAAAGGCTGCCTTATGGCGCAAGTTCCGTATTGACAGGTCAAACACCAATAGGTCTCGTTATTATGAACAGGCTGGCTTGTGTAGAGCTCTTATATACGAACATGAGAAATCCAAAGAGTCGAGTGTTGTAAATCAGTCCAACCTTGGTGCGTTTTATTGATTCATTAACAAGAGAATGTCTTGTAAGTCTGGAGTTGGACCGCTTAAGTCCGCATCTGGTTCATTACTGATCAATGATCGCGATAAAGCTGCTGCTCTTAATGTCTACTTTTGTAGTGTGT
>Ga0126335_1001492_pt1 | contig 13133 bp, 8 predicted proteins | sample OlaspJWI45metaG_FD_108409 | JGI IMG/M metagenome (GOLD analysis project Ga0126335, IMG submission 108409) | Marine gutless worms symbiont microbial communities from Oahu, Hawaii - Olavius sp. 1 OAHU.JWI-45 metaG | ecosystem: Host-associated > Annelida > Digestive system > Unclassified | place... | reverse complement strand
TAATAACACTAAGGCTCACATTCATACCGAATTGGATGACTGTTATTCACTAGGTGGCCACAGTTGGTAAATTAAACGGTGTCTGAGGACAGCACATACCTGTGCGCAGCTGCTTTCGTGACCTTGATAATAACCCTATTAACCTTGAAACTCGAAGGGACCTAGATATTCTGGAAATGTACTTTTACGCCGAAAATGAAGTTGCTAGGTTACGGCATTCAAAACTGCTAATTATGGATGAGGTGTGCATGGCAAAGGAAAGAAGAGGCCAAAGGCATTTAGCGAAGGCTGCACTGAATGACCCCACACACACGGCACGCGGCGTACACTGCACGCACAGCCGCATGACAGACAGATGGACACCGCCAAAAACTGTACCTGCTCATGGCATGCACGCAGGCAATTTATGGAGCAACCTTGTGAAGAAGGGTCTTCATGCAATGTTGGAATGTGTAAGTAGTTGGGAGACTTTCATAAATGAGTCTGAGTGAATGGTATAGATGGGTTTTAGTTTCTATAGGTTTTGGTACTAATACATGACCTGATGACCTGCATACGGCAAAAGATAATTAGGCTAAATGGCATAGTGCCGTATGTGTAAACTATTGCTGTTTTGTTATGTGTGCTTGGAAAACTAGGCGGAAAATGCAAATAATTTTAAGTCTAATGAATGAGTTTCGGTTGATATAAGAACCAAGAAGATGTTGTCGATCGTAGTGACAGGATGTCACTGCTTATAGCGTGAAGAAATACAATCTAGTTGACGACTTAAAATTGACCACCAACATGTTGTATGTGTGGCACATGGCCACCGACCGCCAAATTGGATTTTTGAAGGAAACTTGTTTAGACCATTCCTCACCTCGAGGAAGCTCATTACCTACATACCCACCAGTTTTCGTGAAAATATCTTGATCAGGAGCAGAGACATGCCTCCAAAATGAAATTCGAAACAGGCCCTCTGGCGGCAGAATTCTACTTCCAGTTCCAATTTTGACATGGTCATCTTTCGGCGACCATTGCTGTATATGTTACTTCAAAATTTCAAGAAAATCACTAAACACGTGGCTGAGTGATATGATATGTGATTCTACCTTTAAACCTACATTGCCAGTGGCACAACGACACTGCCGTCATGCAGGCCATCTATATTGCAATATCTTCTGCTCAGAGTTGTATAATTGTATAAATTATAATGCATCGTGTTGAAGATGTATGCATGCAGTGAATAACAATGCAGCCATACAACAACAACAACAACCGTTTAACGGCCTTTGTTCCGGGACTACGTGGGTAGGCCGGTACCAGAAGAAACACTCACCCACTCACCCATCCTGATCATCGGACAGCCTTTAACACCTTTTTCCATTTACAACGATCCATAGCATCCACTTTGTTCAGTTTACATGTTTTACAGTCCTCTCGGACAACCTCTTTCCAGGTCCTCTTTGATCTTCCCCTTGGTCTAGGGCCCTCTACTTCATAATCCATACATTTCTTCACCCAATCATCATCATCTTTTCACAGAAGATGCCCATACTAACGCAGCCTGTTTTGCTGCAATATCATTGCTATGTCATCTACACCTAGTCTCTCCCTCAACTCCTTACTTGGGAGTCTGTCTTTTAGCTTAACGCCACACATCCACTTGACCATTCTCATCTCTGCTCGTTGAAGTGCCACCACATTTTCTTTCCTTACAGGCCAGGTCTCACTTCCATGCAACATGCTGGTATGCACGCAGCTACTGTACAACCTTCCTCTCGTAATCAGAGACATGTCCTTATTGGTAAGCAGTGGTACCAACTGTCTAAACTTACTCCAACCAATTCGAATTCTGGCCTCCACAGCTGCATCAGCATCTCCATCCGCACTCAGCATGTAACCTAGATAACAAAACTTATCCACTAACTCCAACTTTGCGCTGGCGCCAATATCCACACTAGTTCGACCTGCACTAGTTACAGGGTTCACACATCCTCTGCAAATGATAATGCAACCATAATGTTTTGTATATACGTTTGCTGGAATTTTTTTAAGGATTTTTAAAAGTCTACTGCACGTGTGCATTTCTGAATGATGCAGGTCAACAGCGTCTGCCAGAGCTTGCCAAGGGTTTACAGCTAAGCCGCGGGAAGCGACGTGTTGCAATGGATGCGGTTTCAGCTAGGCTTGGTGTTGACGTCGCTGTTGACAAACCTACACTACTACAGCACACCACCAAGAAACAGACAATGCCAGTCTACTGTGCCTTCCCCCGTCGTAAAACTCCTATACCTGGTAATTCTGTTTCATTCAGTTTGCAAATGCTTTTGTCGGAATCTCACAGTGTTGCATGAGAAAATTGTCTGTTTTCACTAATAGTTGCATACCGTCACAGATTTCTGACTATCTGTACCAGTTATGTTGTTTTATTCAGCACTTAAACTGCTTTTGGAAAATAGTTCACGATATTATTCATGGATATTTGGGACATGTTGGACTAGTTTCGGGAGTGAGCTATAGATGTAAGGTGTTACATGTTAAATGCGTCTGATGTCTGTGAGTCATCTATATGAAGACTGTGAATGTTTTATTTGACACAGAAGTGGAATCCTCTGTCATCTCACATAGTTCCATACCAGCTCAGTCAGCGCCATCTATCATGAGGAAGAGAGGTTACGAACACATCAACGGCGTCGAAGGTAACGATTCTGTTCCGATGTTGTCCAAGTTTATGTTTTTTGTTTTTGCCTTTTAAATAGGTTCAGGTTTTGGCGTAGAGTTACTTTATGATGTCTCTCAGTTGTCCACTATCTTACCAGTGTGGTTGATAGTGTGGAAAGATTAATCTCAAGATATTGCTGTTGTGTAGAGTGGATCGTTAAATTATGTTTTACATACAGTATGGCAGTGGATTTTCCTCGCGTCTATGCGTCTTAACGTGAAGTGGCTTTAGTCTCGTTTCACTCTAATTGAAACACATGATAATACGATGTTTAAAGCCAGTTTTTTGTGTTTTAATAATAAACTGCAAAAGAAATGATCTGTATTGTTCTAAGTCGAACTTTGATCCCCCGTGTGGGTTCTGGGGCTTAGCATAGATCCACTTTGTCTCTTGGCCGGATATTGTAAAAGGCGACTAAACCAGGCAACTCTCAATCTCCGTGGCCTCATCTGATTAATGGTGATGGTCTGGAGTGAAGAGGGAACATTACTGTAGTACAATTCACTACTCTTGTTGCGCGATGTTCTAGGCAGCTTATAGGTCCAGCAGATTGGGTTTTTGTCACACTGGGACCTTTATGCTATGATTAGCCTAGAGATGGTTGCCTACAGTTCATATTGTAACACAGTGGAGTGGTTCAGGTGCGATTGAAGCCTATCTCAGCAGCCAACTGGCTTCCTTCAGTGCTTTGACGCTGTCGGTTGGGTCATCTGACCTGTAAAAATCTTCCCCGAAATGACCTATAAAGTGTCGAGTGGGACATTAAGCTTCTACTCACTCACTCAGTCTAACTTTGATCTGCCGTTAGCATGTCATTACGTTTCAGTATATGGATAATTGGTGTGAAAATACACACTGCATTGCCAGGTGACCACGGTATGTCATCTTGAACCAGATTGGGCTCGTCGTTGCTAAATAGCTGTTTAAAACATGGGCTAATGTTGTTGATGTTAGGACTAAAATGGAATGAATTGCTTAAATGAATAATGAGGTTAATAATGGAACTGATGTTAGTACTGAGTTTATTTCAATATAACAGCTGCAGCTTGTTTGTTGTAGGTGCAATCAGTGCCAAGTTGATGCTTACCAGTTCTGCCGCCAAACACTTGGAATCACGGGTAACTGTCATTTGTGTAAATGTTGCCTTCATTCTGAGGTGTGGCATTTTTCATGTAGCATTTTGGGTTTTTTGCTTCACTTTTTAGTATTTTGTGTTTTTGGCGCGCACCTAACATCTTAGACGCCGCTATTGTTATCACAGTTCCTCGTGTCTGTCTGCTGTCTCTCCGTCTGTCTGTCCGTCCCTCACACTAGTGATCTACACCGAGATGTCGAGATGTGATTTACACCACACGATGTGTCGATGCTTAAGGATTGCTGTGCATACCAAGTATGACGTTATGGATCTCTGGTAGTAGTAGTGGGACGTTTTGGTATCAAAAATGACAATTCGGGCAAAGATACCATAATGTCTCTCTTTTGATTCGTGGTTTGGTACCACTACTGGGTTCAGACTAGGGCACCACGTCGTCATACCATAAATCCATATTGTTTGCATCAAGGATGGGGTTTTCGACTATGCCGTGATCGAGGTTGACCAAGAAGACGTGCACCAGATTGGCGATAGCTGAGCTCTTGTTCGTTTGAGCTTCAGGATTGGCATATATGACCTATGAAGCTTGCATGCTAACAGCTGTTATGAGTTTTTAGCGGGCCCACCACAGTGTGAGTGCCAGCTATTGGTAATCGTCCACGTTGTCCTTATATCTGTCTGACTGTGTGTCACACGCTAGTATCTCCGAAACTAAGCGAGATAGACCTATGGTTACCATGAAATGCAAATAGGAACTAGGGCTTCCTGATTCAGAATCTGCCATCAGATTCACGATCAGAAGTACGGTTCCGTCATTTTGGGTGTTTACAGGTTGGCACTTTGCCCATTCAAACAGAAATGGGCCGGTCGGCATCGTAAATGTAGTGAATGGATTAGTGGAAACAGTCACCAGTCGGCACCACACTGGGCACCGTGGCAGGCCAGCTATCATCACATCCCATAATGGATTATACTTTTTTCCTCTTTGTTTTTGTGTGTTGTGCAACAGTTTTAGCCTATTTTGTGGTATGTTGTCTCGAACTGCGCTCACTTGGTGATGATGATGGTGGTGGACGAATTAACTTTAACGTGGCATATAGTCCTAAGACTTCAAGGACACGTAACAGTTAAAAAAGAGTCACGTAATAGTTGACGCGTTAGTTGATGGTACTAGTCGGAACAGCTGTATGAGCGAGAAAAAAGCTCGGTCTTCAGTCTACTACGAAAAACTGGCAGTGATGACGAAGCCCGAACTGACTCTGATAAACTGTTCCAAACAGATGCGGCAGCTGCTGGGAAGGCACGGTCGCCGATGGTAGCATGCAGAGTACGAGGACTGACAAGTGCTGACGTACTCGAAGAGCGCAGTCGCTGACGAGCGTCAACGTCAGAGACGCGCTGGAGATCTGACGCCAGGTAGCTGGGTGCAGAGCCATGGAGGCAGCGATACACCAGCACCGCCAGCCGGAACGAGATCCTTTCTGGGACTCGAAGCCAGTGTAGGCTGCACAGTAGTGGTTGGACATGGTCCTGACGACGAGCTGTGAAAATCAGCCGTGCAGCGGCGTTCTGCACGGACTGAAGCCTGTCCAAGAGCTGTTTCGGAAGACCGGCAAGAGTCACAGATCCGTAGTCTAGTCTGGAGAACACCAATGCCACAATGAGCGACTGTAGCACGTCATTCGACACTGACCGCCTTATGCCTTTGGCGACGCGCTGACGCACACCACAATACCTCCGTCTTGGATGCATTTAATTGGAGTCGATTGGACCGCATCCAGTCGGCGACGGCCGTGACACAATCGGCAACACGAGTCAGTAAATCGTCAGTAGCACCCAGTCGACAAAAACCATAGATCTGGGTGTCGTCAGCATACATGTGCGGATGCAGTCCAAAAGACTCAACCAGTGGTGGCACCACTCTGTCATGCACCATAGCTTCCCGACAGACCTATTTTCGTTACGACAATGAAAATAAAAACGAAAATGATTCATTTTCGTTTTATAAAAACTAAAACTAAAACAATTAGTTTTCAAAAAACGAAATAAAAATAAAAATGATTTCATCAAATACGAATAAAAACTAAATCGAAAATGAATACAGGAACTAAAATGGTCAGTATTTAATGTAGTTTATGATTAGTCAAAACCCCGAAACAAAATTTAATTTATATTTGATAATAGGAAGTACAATGTCCTGCCGTCGTCGTCGGAGCTGCATGGCATTGGGTGTAAAGAAAGAAAACTGTGTAATATAAAAATAAAAACTATATAATATAAAAACTAAAATGATCAGCAAGAAACTAAGTAGAAACTAAAATAAAAATGAATACAGTGATATAATATAATATAAAAATAAAAATGATTCCACAAAAAACTAATAAAAACTAAGATGAATTTAAAAACTAAAATAGATCTGCTTCCAGCCCACTGACGGATGGACGCGTGGACAGACACACAAGTTAAGATCCTGTAATGCCGTGGCTAGATCTTGTCTGGCAAGACAGTAACTGTTCCCCTGCTGATTTGTGGAGGAAGACTGTCATGGTCATGGTCATGGTGCTAGAACGACACTAAGGTCCTCACTGGCTCCGTGGCACTGCCCTGTTTTGCTGATCTTACTCACATACTAGCATAGCAACATAAGGCGTATATTTCTCAGCATGGTATATTTTCTGACATGGCATACCAACCAAGCTTCGTCCCTTTACATTTATCGCATGTGGTGCCTTGTGCATGTCAGAGTCGTGGTGTTGGTGGCCGTGTGAATGGGAGAGGTGGAAAGATCGCAGTGACACCTACACGTAGTCGCAAAAAGATTCTGAGTTGGGTCGACACACCTGATGAAGTCTACTTCGTAGCTGACCAAGGCACCAAGTATGCCATGTCTTTGTATCTAGTGTTTTTGTGCCTGATAAAGGATTTTAGCATTTTATTGTCATTGGATGTCACATCTTTGGTGGGACACAGCTGTCTCCATGCAGCATTTGGTATGGTCCGGTGCATGCTTTCATGCAGAGTTGAGGCCTTGTTTGTGCTGTTGAGGTCAAGTACAGTCATTTAAAGCTAGCTTTTATCATGATGAGGGCTTGAATCACCCGTCTGTGAATCGTCAAACAGCAGACGATGAACCATGTACTCGACATGATAATAACAGGACTTGAAAGCAGTCTGCAGTCACGTTCAGAATGAGAAAATGACACTTGTAGCTGGTTGAGAATTATACAGTGACTGGCACTGACAGAATGAAATCAGCTTATAAGCACAGCCGACATATTTCATGTGACTTATGTGGCTATGCACATACGTTCTGACTGATTGATTGGAAGATGTGTCGCATTGCAGAAAGCAACGACGGCAGATACCGGGCATTCGACTAAAACATGCAGCTCGCCGACCGTGCAGCAAGCTGCTGTCAGTTCCAACCAGCTCCGAGCATTCTGTAATACTTGTCTGAGCAGCATGTCAGACGGTCTGTCGATGACATATAGTCAGCTGCCACCGGCTTGCTGTACATAATTGCATGCTTAGAACTGTGTGGATCATATGTATGTGGAGCTCACTGTTTTTGTTGACTGTTTTGTAGCTCCTGCTGCCAAAATTTTTGCGACTACTTTTAATGCCAGATACGTGGCTTAGTGGTTCAGTGCAGCAACTGTCAAATTCCATTGGAAATCACAATTTGTCTGGATGTGTTTTCTGTTCTATTTTATGCTGAGTTTTTTTACCATCGCATTTTGTTCATAGTGACGTTGAACTGAACCAGACCGAACTGATCAATCAGACAGGTCAAACTGTTTTTGTTTTGGGTTAAAATTTATAACGGCATCTAGCCAAACATTCTCCAGTGCTGTAAAAGTTTTCCCTTTGGACGAGTGGACATGTTCAAGGCTCCAAGCCATTCAGAGGGGGAATTATTGTTAAGAAGTTTGTTTTTGGTACTAGTCACAGTTTACAAGGCTAAGCCTTTTGTTGCTGTTGATGTGGTTTCTATCTTTCTGACCACATGCAAATGTCACAAATGAAACGAAAAACAGCTGAGGCAGTTGTAATTGTAGTTAAATGACTTTGATGCAGAAGCTGGATGACTTTTTAGTGAATACTTTAAGTTAAGTATTCTGTTTTCAGTATCATTCTGTTTCCATCGTTTATTAGCTGTGATGTACTAGTTAAAAGTATTGTTGATTGCGTTCTGGTAGGTACGTTCTGGAGTAATAAACTAAGAAGTGTTGTTTTAGCCCAGGGGTCTCAAACACGCGGGCCGCATGCGGCCCGCGAAACTATTTTGTGCCGCCCGCAGCCATGTCCACGAAGTTTAAAATATTTTGGATAATAGCTACTTCTATTATCCATTTCTTTAGAAAAAGTATTATTCGTCTTAATTACATCTGAGTGGACAGAAACTTTAGTGATGAGTTAACGGCAGTTGTGTTATCTGTTATGATGGGAACTATAGTTTCTGGTCGTTTTGTGACAACGGGTAAAGTTACATGAGCAAACTGTTTCTAAATGTACTGTATTTTAGCTTTCAACTGCAGTGAGAACAGTGTTGCGTAAAACAATAATTATTGCACTTTGTGGTGCGGCCCGCTGACTAGCTGTTATTTTCCACCGCGGCCCACATGCTGAGATGAGTTTGAGACCCCTGTTTTAGGCTGTATTCCAACTTCATGGTGAATAAATATTATGTATATTAAAAATGTACTAGTTAGCAGGCATCATCAACACTTCAGCTTAGCCAAGCATAAATCTTTATTGTTAGGAGATTGGAGTGTGTCATGCTGTGTTGTACATTGGTAGTGGTGATTGTGATTTGCAGATATATAGCTGCATTTGTACATTTGCAAAGCATCTGCATCACTTATTAGCGTGGTGTCCGAAATGTATTTGGATTACATTTTGGTTTCATTTGTAAATATCGCAGTAGAATTTGGTCGGTTTTCGTCCCGGTACTAGGCAGACTGATAAGTTATTGAAAGCCCGCTGCATGTCGTGACTATCTCTTCAGTTGTGTGTTCTGGCACGTAATAAAAATATGTAAATGTAATACCTGGAATATTGCAAGAAATTGTTCGTTTCGCTGCTTTGTTTGGTGTGTGTGTGTTGAGTGATTGTTAAATGCTGAATGACGTAGTATAAAGGCTTGTCCCAAAGTCAACGCGTTAGAACTTGTTCGGGTTAGGATTAGGGCAGGGGTTAGAGCTAGGGCCAGGGTTAGGTTGGCCTTGGGGACGAGTTGACCGTAAACTCGGGTTGGGTCGGTTCCACTTTTTAAATTTTCACTATATGCGAAGGCTACAACTCTCTTATTTGAAGACATATTGCAATTTCGATGAAAAATTTACCACTTTAAAAGTCTGTCAAGGTCCCCAGTCAACTATCACGTGGTGGGTCCAGTGAGGGGTCATATGACCCAGGAGACCTTGACCCTGACTTTGACCTTGGATATAGTCGTATGACTTATTTTCTATCATAAATTCCTTAGCATAGCTTCAAATATAAGTTATAAGCCAAAATAGTGCATATGGGCATTTTGAAGGTCACGTCACCTGGGTCATGTGACCCCTCTTTCAACATGGCTTGTGATTGTCGACTAGGGCTTTTCATCAAAATCCGATATCTCTTCAAATAAGGCAGTTACGGCTACTTACGCCCTTGACCTGGACCTTCGGAAACCTATTTTTGGCGATAACTTGCTTATTTGAAGAGATATCGTGATTTCTCCAAAAAATTACCCCCTCCCGTCTCAACAAACAAGTTGTACTGTCACGAGGCAGGTCCATCGAGGAGTCATATGACCCAGTTTACCTTAACCTTGACCTTGGATGTAGATGTATGACCTATATTCAGTCATAAATGCCTTAATATAGCTTCAAATAAGAGTTATATGCCAAAATAGCCACATGGGCATTTAGAAGGTCAAGGTCCCCTGGGTCATGTGACCCCTCGTTGAACTCTGTGGACAAGGGTTTTTTGTCGAAATCACGATGTCTCTTCAAATAAAGGAGTTACAGCCAAAAATAGGTTTTAGCCTCTAGTTACCTTATCCAGGGTACAAATTACCGCGTTTTTGGTTTTTGTCGGTTTTCGGGGCGGACCACGGTTTTGGTTTTTAAAACTGACCCAGCTCTACTGTTAAAGTGGTTGTTAGAGTCATTAAGCTGTCTCAAAGTAGCACCAGTTCTAGTTATAAGTCGTGGGAATGATGTCAGGTGATAGTAATTTACGCTAATGCTCATGGCCAGTGTGACAGCACAGGGTGGCAGGTGGCACAGTGGCTAGAGCATCAAGCTTACAATTTCGTCTAGAAATTACGGGCTTGACTACCAGTCGGGAATTGACATGTGACAAGTTGACAGACTTAGCAAGTTGTACACATGCTGAGCATAATTACCTGTGCGCGAACTGTGCTAGCAAAGCGGGCTTGTTTTATTACTGTCTGTCTGATATAGGGATGTACCAGATATCCGGTTCCGGCTGAATATCCGGCCACTTTTCACTGTTTGGTTTCGGTTTCGGCTCCTGACAGTCAAAAAGCCGGATAATGAAACCGGGTAATTTTACTTACTCATTAGTCAGTTGACTTTTTTACTGCGCCCTGGATTCGAACCAGGACATCACAAGCTCAAACATGCAACTTGTGTCTCCACCCACACAGCTGTCTAGGTGTCTAAGTCAAACTAGTACTGTCCCCAAACTACAGAGTGCTCACTCAGATTGTGTAGAACTGTAGTCGAGTAAGTCAACTCAACTCAGTTGTCAATGTGTCTTACGTCCTTACGTTACTATCAGGTATTCGGTATTCGGTTCTGGCCTAATAGCAGATTCAACTATCCCGCTCCAGCCGCATAGTGAAAATCTCTATCCAGTACATCTCTAGTCTATTAAAATCTACTGGTCAGAAGTCTATTTAACTTTATAAGAATATGTGTACCCTGAAAGTATTGAAGTGTGATAAATTTTAACCTTTGGCCTTGAGATAGCCGTTTTCGTATTATCTCAATTCATGGGGTACATCTTCATAATATCTACGTCGACTTTCAAGGTCATCGGGCTGAAATCAAGGTCAGGGTTACGGCAGCAAAAATACGCCAAGTTTGTGCACGCCTCTAACAAGGGTTAATATTGGACAGCTAGCTGTCGAGCAGTATGGGCAAGGGTAACGTTTCACTCGAGCTAGCAGGTTCGCGACCGGTTTGCAACCTGTTAGCTCTAGTGGAAAGTTGCCAGCTTACCGCATAACAACAAACAGCGGTAATTGAAATTGCAGTATGATAATGTAAGCACGAAAATATCATAATAACATGGGTTAAATATACGTGCAGTGAACAGAAAATAGCATTGTAACAGAAGGTCAGTTTGTTTGTACACGGTGTTGTTCAGAAGTATTCGATGTATGACAACAAGTGGTACGATGTTAAAAGTTGTTAGGCCACCTAACAGCTGCATAGTAGGCCTATATGATTCTAGCAATGAAAAACGCCGTTGTTTCAGCCTTTGGGTTTACAGCCAACTCCTCAAGTCACCTCGTCCCAAGGCTAACCCAACCCTGGCCCTAACCCTAAGGCCTAAACCTAACCGTAATCCCAACTCTAACCCTTGCCCTAATCCTAAGTAACTCTGACGAGTTGATTTGGGGACGAGTTGACTGCCACCCAGCCTTTGAGGTGTATATTTCGGCCTAAAGTGCACTAACAATCACTAACGAGAAATGGAATTGAAAATGAACGTGTAGAATTGAGCACAAATCGCGAAAAAAAACGCCAAAGTGCGTCTAATGCTGTAGCTTGAAATTTATTTTAAAAATACAATATAATACTAACTTAAAAAACGGGTGCGATTCGACTGCGTTTTCTTTTTCTTGGTAGTTTAAATACGGGACATACTGGACCACATTAATGTCAGAGTCTGGGGACACGCGATGTTTTCTGTCTACTTGTCGACGGCATGACGGCAATAACGTCGCCAGCATCCAGCCAGTGCCTGTCTTTGTCTATTTCAGTGGATACCGTCGTCTCGTCTGCTGTATGCACATCACTGGCTTCAGCTGCTGGCATGGACTCGACAGCGCGATCAAATCTTCAACAACAGCATCGTAGACATCACGTCGCATTTAGGCCTATACAAGAGACTGACATTTTTGTGGGTTTGTAGCAATAAATAAATAGTGTGAAATTTGAAAAGAAGCCGTCCGTCGGCTGTGACACTCAGCTGACATAAGCAGGTCAGAGTGACCTACATGTAGTTGGTCTGTGATCAGAGTTCGTCCAGTAGGTCTCTGCGTGCAAGATTATACAACTTAGAAATCTTCGTGTCCAGCTGTTAACACCAACAGACACACACTTGAGGTCGTTTGAACAGCTTTATGATTAGCTCAGATGGGCTGTAACTAGCTGAGCTTAAAAACACCGCCTTCGACTTATCCTTCTACTATGTTCAACTCTTTCTGACCTGCAGTGGCACTTTCTTCCAGCCTCTGTGCGTATTAGTCGCTGATTGTTATGTGTACAGGCCTATAGGCCTACGTCATTAAGATTTCCTAGACTGTTAGTAAACAAACTGTATTTAGTCTGCAGTGAAAAGGGGTAAAAGGTAAAAATAAAGGTTAATATCGCGCCCCTTGGTGAAAAACCCCACGTCAAAAGCGCTGAGGCATGGCACGCGCTGTTGAGGGACTTCACCTCGTCCCCAAGGCTAACCCAACCTTGGCCCTAACCCTAAAGCCTAAACATAACCCTAATCCCAACTCTAACTTTACGTGCACACCCACGCGTTATCCACGAATGAAATGAGCCATACCTGTCTTAGTCTTCCCGGCCGAAGCTGGTCCTCATTTACCGATTCCGGAGGGATGGACGGCTGAGTTGGTCTAGTCACCACCATGGTAAGCAGTCTACTCAGGACTGCTACAAAGTATAGACTCGTCCCATACGAGTTACTAATGTTGCTTGAATCCTGGTTATCTGGTTGCTACGCCTGCGTCAAATGGGTTAATGTTCGGTCATGTGTGTTTAACATTAAGTTTGGCGTTAAGCAGGGTTCTGTCTTATCGACTTTTCTGTTTTCTATTTATGTTGACGACTTAGCCAAATCGTGTTCGTCGTTTATCGGTTCATTTATTGTCCTCTATGCAGATGATATTTTACTCTTAGCACCAACAGTAAGCCAGCTTCAGAAGCTGTTAGCAAACTACGAAAGAGTACTTGATCCGCTCGATATGGCCATTAATAGTAAGAAAAGTTGTTGCCTCCGTATTGGTCAGAGGCATAACAATCCATGTGCTCCTTTGTGTACACTATCCGGTGATTTAATTTCATGGGTGGACGAACTGCG
>Ga0126335_1001491_pt1 | contig 13134 bp, 9 predicted proteins | sample OlaspJWI45metaG_FD_108409 | JGI IMG/M metagenome (GOLD analysis project Ga0126335, IMG submission 108409) | Marine gutless worms symbiont microbial communities from Oahu, Hawaii - Olavius sp. 1 OAHU.JWI-45 metaG | ecosystem: Host-associated > Annelida > Digestive system > Unclassified | place... | reverse complement strand
GTGTTTATGTGTGTTTATATATTTTATTTCGTGTATTTTATACTGTGATGTAAGTGGCCGTTTGGTCCTTTTGCTTTTAATAAATTGATTGATTGATTGATTGATATTACTGTAACCTCAACGGTCCACGTCAACCGAGCTAACGCAAGAGCGAGTAATTTGCAGTTTTTTTTCGATTCAGCATCGATATTTAGTTGAGACAGTAGCGTGGTGTAAGTCTGAAATGCACATGCATTGGATTTCCATGTGAGGTAGCGAAACTTTAGGAGCGCCATCTTCTATGGAGATCAGAATGAGCTAACATTCATGAGCTAACAATGAATGAATAACAATAACAAATTTTTAACATTTTGGCTTTCCCGTGTATGCTTCTTTCCCACGTAATTTCTTTCAGCAGGAATTTGAATTACAACATGCTGGTAGAATATGATTGGGGGTTTATGCCCATTTTGCTTTGGGGATTGGGGTAGCAGCATGGAGAACTGGAGGTTGGCCCTAATTTTTGACATGAAACTTGACTTGTTGGTAAACTATGATATGGGGTTGATGCTTATGCTGTTGAGGCCATTGCGGGGATCTGAGGAAGGGGCAGACCCTCAAACATTAAAAAGTCGATGGTATTCACAGCCGCAGCTCTACTGATGATCCTTTTGCTCTACAAGTTACTTGTTCTAAAACACTTTACTTCTTGCTTAGTGATTTTGCTCTAACCAAATTGGCCTGTACAGTTCTCCTTAAAATTTGGCGGAACAGATGGAATGGCACAACGTAGAGTACAGGCCTGGTTTGACAGCTACGCATGACTACACTGATAAATACTAAAGCCACACTAGAGAGACAGACTGCAGTTAGCAGCTCACTGCATCGTCAAATCAATGCTGATGGCACAGATGGAACAAACTAACATGCGGACTATAGATGAACAGACACCACAGCTGAGAACAGAGCTCTGTCTGCACTGCAGATGGTCTAACTATTAAAGCCTATGAATGCTGTTGGAATTAGCTTTAGGGTGCACAAAGAACTTATACTGACATACAGTCACCACCATCCCATTTGCATTTGAAGATGTTTATGCCACTTTTGTCCATATTTTGTCTGCATTAGCTTTTTTGATGTTATGTTTTTTTGTTTTACAAAGGTATGTGATTTTTTATTAGTTATAATTTGCAAGTACCGTATCATTTCATTTTTATGGTGTAGCAGTTCTCCAGTTGATTCAACAGAGGTTACAGAGTGGTCTTTTAGAACAGGACTTGATAAACAGTTAAACATGTTGATGTATTGGACATTTACTTACAGTAGTGTTTGTTTGTTTGTTTGCAAACAGGCATTAGTGTGGGATGATGTGCTCACTGGTCCAGTTGGTCTTATAGCTGAATACACACTACTTAAGGTTGTACACATTTAACTATATTTTTAACAAGGATGGTTTATGCAGCTGACTTAAAATTAAAAATGCATGTTATAAAGTCCCATTTTATTGGTATAATGCAGTATAGTGACAACATGAAGGTGTTGAACATGCAGTGTTTCCGTTGCAATGATATGCTGCTGAAATCTTGGAATTTCAGTATCTGTTGCCAAATTTATCACAGGCTGAGCAGCTGACTCACTTAAATGACACCGATGCAGATTCTGATCGTTATGTACCTACAGAGAAGAGAATGAAACAGCACCTTGAAAAGCTGAAAGACAAAGGCACCCACTCATTGTTAGAGTTCAGAACAGGAGCAGATTTGGTACTAGAGCAGCTGAGCAAACACATGTACAGGCTGTTTCATATTTGTTACAGTGAATTTCTCGGAATATGAAACCAAACCATATTCTTTCTTGTCATAATCTGGTATTGTTGTTGTAAGATCTTTATATTGTAGAAACATGGATGCATTTTTCAGCCAGAACTGGGTTTGTTATCTGCTATAGTATACATCATGTCTTCACGTGCAATGATATCTGTTTCTGTGATATTCTTATTTGCAGGAACATGAAGTGGATAAGATGTTTCCATTGCGTCCCGGACGTCTTCCGTCAAACACAGTTCAGAACATTGTTTTCATCACACGACCAAGGCTCTCTCTGATGGAACTTGTTGCTCAGAATGTTCTGAAGTTAGTAACTGTTGTTGCAGTCATTTGGAGTTTATTTATTTTGCTATGTCTGGTCATGTTTAGTGTTATTTATTACTTTAATAGTAGTGGCTCTGTTTTTCGTATGTTGTTAAGTGTGAAGTTTATGATTAGCATAACTTGAGTTTAAAGGCTGGCAATGTGACAATGTGTATTCATTGCTCTGACAAGTCACACATGTGATCTGATTTGTGTACCAGTTGTTTTGCATATAACATTGTTATAATGTTCAGACATTCTACTTTAGCTCATTTGTGTTGTTCACACAGAGAGGAAGAGAGTGGAGGGCACTTCAGGAAAGACTTCCATATATTTTTTGTTCCAAGAAAAAGTTTACTCTGTGAGAAAAAACTAAAAGTGAGTGACATAGGGTTGAAGTTATGACTTTAGTGAGTGATATAGGGTTAAATTTATGACTTTAGTTTGTGGCTTTTAGTATTGTATTGTAGTGCAAATGAGCGTTTTTCGTCATGTTGTTTGCTAGTCTGTTGATACTTTCTGTGTATTTGAAGACAGAATGGCTCTAGGGTTGTAAATATTGATGTCTGTTCTGCTTTGTCAGCAGTTTACAACAACAACAACAACAGCCATTTAAATGGCCTTTGTTCCGGGACAACCCGGGTATGCCGGTACCAGAAGAAACACTGCCTTCTGCCTTAGCATAATGCTGTGCTGCGTACAGGCTGGGTTTCCCCAACTCCTGTCTTCTGGATTTTTATGGAGCAGGGGAAGATAATGGAGGCAGAGGCACCGACAGTTTGGGTAGGCGCCACCCCAACCGGACTAACGGTGCCCCCACCCCCACAACCCCAAGGTTTTTACAGGCCGGATGCCCTTCCTGCCGCCCAACCAACAGCGTCAAAGCACTGAAGGCAGTTTAGTATTATATTATTTGTATGACCATATTCCAGCACTGAGCATGGCAGTTGTGAGTGCAAGTGTTTCATCTGCTGTTTTGTTGAACTGTGAACATTAATCAATCATTTCTGTCACTGTTTGTGTCAGGATCTTGGAGTTTATGGCAGTTTCACGAAAATTGACGAATTTTCACTAGAGATGATCACATTTGATAGTGATCTCTTGTCTATGGAGATGGAGCATTCCTTTAGGGTACAGCATGTCTTTTGTTCTTATCCAGCTACTTACAGTCTTATCCAGCTAGTTACATTCTTATGTAATTACGTGACTTGACTGTTTTGCAAGACTTTGTATAAAATCATCTATTACATGTTGAGTGGGATATAAAACTCTACTTACTTACATACATATCTGTAGCCATTCAATAGCAACTGAAGTTTTTGGTTTATGGTAGATTTATAATAGATATTCTGGAATTTGAAGTTAATTTGAAATTTTGAGTCATGATACTAGTTCGTTTAGATATTTGATCATGCTTTTTGACTGACGTGAATCGCAGTAATGTTAACACGTCATGTGTTTGCACATTGCAGCAATGCTATTTGGAGAGTGACCATACGACTATGTTTTATGCAGCAAGGGCTCTGATGACCCTACAAGCACTCTATGGTGTTATACCAAACCTCTATGGCAAAGGAGAGTGTGCGGCGGTATGTATTTGTTTTGTTTTAATTTTTGTTCATAAAATACAGCTGTGAGAAGATTTTATTGCTGCACTCACTTGTACACTGTGTCCAGTGGTGTACAGTATTGCTAAACATGGCGGTGGGTATACGCAAAAGGGTGTGGAATACGTGTATATGGTATACCCTGCTTATTTATGATCACTGAGGTGAGTATACGCTGTCAAAAAAACCCGGAGGTTGGTGTACGGCGTATACCCACGTATACCCCCCAATACACCACTGACTGTGTCCCAGTTAAAGTGACGCCAAAGTACAAACCGTTATAACTCAAACACAACAAAGTGCAATGTCCTGCTATTTTCACCAGAATAGCTGCGCTTTATTTGTTATATACAATGCAAATTTTAGCAATCTTGCCTAGTACACAGTTTATGAGATATAAACATTCACAGATTTGTACCATAAAAACTGAAGTTTCCAATAGATTTCCTGCATACGGCACAAAATAAAGTGGCTAAACGGCACAGTGTCATTCGTTATCATTTTGTAAACAAATGCTGTTGTGTTATGTGTGCTGAAAAAATTAGGCAGAATTTCGTAAAAATATCTTGATTGGGGGCAGAGATATGCCCCCAAAATGCTGGTATGTTGTATGTATGGTGCATGGCCACCATCTGCCTAATTGGGACCATTTGGACCATTTCATACCTTGAGGGAACCCATTACCTACACACCCACCAAATTTTGTAAAAATATCTTGATTGAGGGCAGAAATATGACCCCAAAATGAAATTCGAAACTAGCTCTATGATGGCGGAATTCTTCTACTTCCGATTCAAATTTTGACAACTGTCATCCTTCGGGGCCTTCCTCTGTGTCATCGCTCAACACACGGTTGAGTTATTGCGATTTAACTTTTTCTCTACATACCTTTGAACCTGAACGGCGCAGTGGCACAGTGCTACTTGCAGGCCATCTATATGGAAAAACTACAAGTTACTCGAGGGGGGTTGTGGGGGGGGGGCCGTTAGTCTGGTTATGGTGGCGCCCACCCGGACTGTCAGTATCTCTGCCTCCATTATCTTCCCCTGCTACATAAAAATCCAGAAGACAGGAGCAGGTTATTCACAAGACTGCAATGTGTGCTCAAGTGGCCACTTAGATGACTTTGGGGTGGTGCTTGACAGTCACCTGACCATGTCGGCACAAGTCCACGCCAATCAACATACAGCTATTTCCGCCAACTCCGCTTTAGTGCTATCAGTAGAAGCAAGGAAGACAGTAGTCCAGGCATTTGTTTCCTCATGGCTCGACTACTGCAACTCACTGTTGTCTGGTGTTCAATGTCTTCAAGCTGTCTAAAATGCTGCCATGCGCCTCGTTACTGGCATTTGCTGGTGCGAGCATATCACGCCAGTATTGAGACAACTCTACTGGCTGCCGGTGTGGCAGCACATTGAATTTAAAATGGCTGTCCTAGTCTACAAGTCATTGAATTCTTTGTCACTGCAGTACCTGATGGTACAACATCACAATCACTGGCTGACTACAACTTTTATCGTCCATTGTTGCTATGTGTGACATTCCTAGAACCTGCACAAGTCTGGGCGATTGATCCTTCACTGCTGCTGGTCCACGTCTGTGGAACAGTCTACCAGTTCATCTGCGGCATTCTGAACTAACACTTCTTGAGTTTTGCCAATTACTGAAAACTCATATGGTTGGCTGAAGACCGCGGCGCCTAGTGACTGATTTTTAGTTTTTAGTGCGCTTTATAAATGTACTTACTTACTGCTTAGTTTTTAATTAAAGGAACAAATTTGTGTCGTATTTTCTGCATCAAAATTCATAGACCAGTATCTGTTATGTGTATGGTATGAGGTGTTTCTAAAATGCAGGCCTGAGTATGCTGAGTAGGAGCTGTGACTTTCGTGTACAGGAAGTAATTGAGATGATGTTACGAATGCGACGAGAGATGTCGGGCTCGGCATCCGAGCCACACATTATGCCACAAATTGACAATCTACTTATCATTGACAGAACAGTCGACCCATTGACACCTCTTCTAACACAACTGACCTATGAGGGGCTCATTGATGAGCTGTTTGGCATTAACAACAGTAAGTACCATTTTTCTTGCTTTTTGTAACTGAAACTCTTTGTTGCGTACATTGTAACTTTACCTGCTTCAGTTCTGTAATGCTGCTGGTGACAGGAGAAGTTTCTAGCCCATATAAAATTTTACAAAAGTTTGCTTTTTGGAAATATTTTCTAGGATTTAGTTTACCTAGAATAATGCCTGTAGCTTGTGAAAAAACCTACAATTGTAACTGTTGCACTGTGGTTTTGTTAGCTTGTATTGTGTTCATTGTTAACTTTTATTGTTCACTTGCATATTACATATTGACTATTTGTGTAACTGTGCAGTGTTTTATGTTATTGTTTAGCCACAGTAAAGCTGCCAGCTGAGAAATTTGCACCTTCGTCAGATGCCACACCAACAACATCCGCAGCAGCGGACCTCTCGGAGCCAAAGAAAATAATTCTGAATTCATCCGAGGAATTATTTGCAGAGCTGCGTGACAGGAACTTTCATGCCGTTGGTCCAGTACTGAGCAAGAAGGCAAAGTTGATCAGTGCAGAGTTTGATGTAAGTACTTCATTGCTTAGTGACTTTTTAGATAGGATGTTGTACTACACTTTCATTGTGTTGCTGATAATAGTAATAGTGATACTTGTTGTTAATTATTTCCAATTATGAACAGTTATGACGTTTACATTGTTTTGTTAGTCTGATAGTCGTAGTGGAAGAAATAGTTCCTAGGAATTTGCCTATTTCTACATAATGTTATTTTTCTAACAAAGTATAATCTACTTTGGAGTACACTATACCATATCTAAGTACTTAGTTTTTCCATGTGTGTTAGCACATTGGTTGGCACAGTTCCTCCACAATGACCAGTCATCTGCATTTTCTCCGTAGTTGTCCCATGTCATCTCGATGTTCTGTAGGTCTTCTGGCAGTGTGTTGCTCCAGGACTTCCTTGATCTTCACACTTTTTTCATGCTTCTCCATCCATTTAGTAATTAATCATGAATTTCACTCAGTTTGTCTGTGTCTATTATTCAGACAATTTGTGGATTCAGTTATTGGGTGTGATAAGTCGTGAACTCTGCAACAGCTTTCTTGTTAGTAAATTAATTGCTGCAAATCCGAGTCTTAAACTTCTCACACTGTTATGTTAACAACTGACAGCGATGTTGATGTGTTGTTAACTAGGAGCGACATGCTGCAAAGACCGTGGGTGACATCAAACAGTTTGTGTCGAAGCTGCCACATATGCAAGCAGCCAAGAACTCACTTGCTACACGTAAGCACATCAAGCATCATTGACAACATATCAAAATGCACAGGCCAAGACATTTCCGTTAGGAACATTGATTTAAGTGATTTAGAAGTGTGGTTTTTCTGAACAGGTTGTATCATACCATGTGCATATGACTTTGTGTGAAGTTTTTAGGCTGCAGACTGTTGTTACCAGTGTGCACAGTGTCTGTCAGTCTGTGTGTCATGTGGCTCAACTCGGCTTCACTATGCGTGGGTCATTTGGTACAGCCTTTGCCAAATCAGTTTGGCCTCTTGTTAAATGTAGATTTTTTTCCGAACTTTGACTAATGTTTAAAGTTGTTAGTGATCACTTGTTGTTAATTATTTCCAGTTATGAACAGTCATGACATTTATGTTGTTTTGTTTGTCTGATACTCATTTTCTTAGAGTGTTGTCAGAATTATAATGGAAATTGAGTTCATGTTTAGTTTCCGACATTTATCAATGAGTGATAACATCTTGAGACATGATTTCTGTGATTAAAACATATTAGTCACCATTAATTGCTAATTGCTTGTTGCAAGTTTGTGTCGTTGTTCCTGTAGACACAACCATTGCTGAACTGATAAAAGAAAGTACAGATTCCGACGATTTTATGAGTTCGTTAGCAGTTGAACAAGGTACCATTTAGATGTAGTGTTTATGTCTTGTTTTGTTCAACATTTTTGATTATTTGTGAGCATTTCTAACATATTAATGTAACTTATTTGTCTTTTTTATTTGTTGCATGACACAGTTAGGCATTATTCTCTGCCAGCAGTAAAACTATTGCATTTTCATTTGATAACAAATGGCTTGGTTTAAGTGTTAAACTTCACAAGTGAAACCATGTATTACTCAAGTATTAGTGTTGTTTTTAGAGTGCAGATGTGTTTGCTGTTTATAAAACTGCAGAGTTTTTCAATGGTCACAATACAGACAAGGCACACCCATTTGTTGAAGACTGTATTGCTAAGCAACAGCCATTGGTCAAGGTAGCTGCACCATGTTTTCAAAAGTACTGTTCTGTTTTGCGTTACATGTTACAGACTTTGGATGAGGTAAATGAGTGGTTGATCAGCTGATGAAGATTAATTTTGTTTTAATTAACATAATATAACATTTATTTTTTATTTATTCATTCAGTCATTCATTTCAGACATACACATAATACACAAAGACAGAGTGAAGGAAGGACAGAACAATCAACACACATACAAGTAACGAGCTATGTCAGACGTATCACCAGCAGTGAAAGCATCAGGCAACCATTATACATTCTTGCAGTAAATTAGCTGTTTGTACCTGTTCATCATTTAAATGCATGCAAGCACATAAATCAACAACGTTGCGTGCTGAGCAAGTAAATAGCAGGTTTTCCACAGTACATGAGTATCGCTGTGCACAACACAGCATATTATGGCCAGCTGGTGAACTAAACCATCCATAAAATGCTGTACCAGGCAACAGACTCGATGAGTGCTCTGATGAGTACCACATGAACACACAAAATTCACAGATCTCAAACAGATATTATCGTAGACTGGCATACAGCCGCATAAAAGTGGCAACAAATAACTATGTGCTTTATAGGGCTGGTTCCAAATTTTGATAACGCTTTATATTAATTAACATACTTAATTTGTGATCAGAAATTTTGTGTTACTTTGTAGCAAATTTCATACACTTTTCAGCAGTGAAAGAACACGTGTTTTCTATGGATTATGTACAGTTGAATGAGTTTCTATTGAATACTTGTTCTATGGCTTACACACTGGTTGTAGAAGTTGGCTGCGTCTGTGTGAATGTAGGTGTTACGGCTCATCTGCATTCAGTGTCATTGTAACGGAGGCTTCAAACAGAAACTTCTCGATTACTACAAGCGCGAAATCCTACAGGTCCCAGACATTGTAATCATGTGTAAAGTTCAACAAATAATTTGTAAATATGAATTAGAATTAAAATAAACAAGTGAAGTTTTGTTCTGTTTCGGATGCTGAGTAGACAGTTATCCTAATTTTTGTTGAATTCTGTGCATCTCTTTTGGGAACCATGCCTTATCTGCACTCAGCTCTGGAAATAGACTTCTTAAACAAAATGAGAACTAGTAATATTATTATTCAGAGCCTTTTTTGTATTGTTTTTGTGTTTTTCCTATGTTTGTAATTTTCTTTCAAAACCTGTTGCAACAATTTCAAAAAATGTACGCTGGTTAAGGAAAAAAGTTGTAGTACCAATGTCTTAATTATTTGTTCCTTTTGTACTGTGTATTAATCTGGGTACCTGATGGAGGCAAGAGAAGAAGAGGACGACCATTAAGATCTGGTGACAGACATTCCGGGAAGATTTGCAGGAGATGAGAGTCAGCTGGAGTGATGTTCACGGAAGGGCCAGTAATCGGAGTCGGTAGAAAAGCAGTGCGCTCAATACTCCTACAGGAGTGGGAGGATCTAAGTCTAAGTCTTAATCTAATGAGTTTTGTGTTTTGTGACAGACATATGGTTTCCAGCATCTAGTGACAATACACAATTTAGAACAAGTTGGCCTAATCAGACTACAGGGCACTTCAAGACATTATGCAATAATTCGAAAGACGTTGAAACTCGTCGTAGAGGAAGTCAACGAACAGGTTTGAAATGTGATTGACATGCAGCTGCTAGGAAAGCATGAGCCTAGAATTACTGATGATGACGACGAGGATTTATGTCAGTTGCATGTCGTTGTTGGGCCGCTTTCCTCCCACCTCTTTGGGCTCGTCTCCCGTTCTCGTTCACTACCACTGCTCGACCAGAAACTATGATGGCTCGCCTCTTTATCTGGCTTATCTGACTTCCTAAAAAGAGAGTTTGGATCACCCACCGTCCCGAGACTCGGTGATCTGGGTTGACTGTCTAAATAGTTATTTCAGAAACAAAAAACACCGTCCTTCCTGAGAGAGAGTGGATGAGATAATATTCGAGAAGAAACACTCTGTAACAGTAGACTGATTTGTCGCAGCAGTCAATGTTCGATCACAGGTAACAGTTCACTGATCATGTCGACAATTATAGTTCAATACTTACGATACAGTTCCGTACAGCTCATCGTTCTACCACGGTACATTACTGAACCGTTCGATAGTTCTTCTGTCGGATTCACTACACATCTTCGTTACCATACACTCTAACCATACAAACTCTACAGCATTTGCGTTCTAGACATGCTATCTAACCAGTTCAGTGACTACCACGTGAAGTGACGAGACGAAGTGATATCAGACAGTCGCTTTCTATTAATACCAGCGGTTTGGCGCGAATTTACCTGAACAGTTTTCAGTAGGCCGTCTGCCCAACAGTGTTTTACGGACACTGTTGGCGTGTCCACCCAACAATGTTCTAAGCAAGTGACTATTACACGTTTAGCACGTGATGGAGAGTATGTGGGTGGACGTAGAGATGAGCCTTTCAATTCAGTTCGCTTCTTAACATTGTAATGGCATTTCATAATGCTGACATCTTAACTGGGTTAGGCTAGACACAGGAATTTTATGTACATTGTGTGTCAGAAAGAAACTGGGATGCCTTTACATTTTACATTTTCAAACAACTCTGACAAATTAAAGAGTTGGAGAGATCTGTTGCTTGGGTGTCAAGAACAGCAGCTAGTTTCTAAAATGTAGTAGCAAAATAGTGGCATATTAAAGAAAAAGCATCCAGTTTAAAGGTGGCTGGGCGTCTTTTTAGTTGATTGTCGTTGCATGTGTGGTTGTATTGCAGCTGCCTAATGACATTTCATATGTGTTCAGTGGTTATGCACCTCTCAGTGTGCGACTGGCACATATACTTCACCGGCCTGGCTGGCGTAGCATTAGTGAAGTGCTAAATCTGCTTCCTGGTCCCACAACGGAAATGGCACAGCAAGTGCCTGGATGGCTGCGTAAACGTCGTACGGTCACGTTACATTGCTGCTGACTAATGCTAATTATTCTCTGTTACTTTTTTAGAACTGTGTTGCTTGTGCAGTGTTAGGTCAGAGTTAAATGCAATTGTTGTTAATTATTTGATGTTGTTAGATGATTTTAGCATTATTGGCTTAATTTTTGAAAGATTTATTTGACAGTTACAAGAGCATTGATTGTATTGCAGAATGTTTTTAGAATCAATGTCTCAGTGTCTGTTCTTCACACTTTATTATTTTTTATTTTTAAATTGTTGCATTCAGTTATATTTGCAGATTTTTATGACACTAAATAACCTCTTATGTGCTAATGTGCTGTTACAAAGCTCCCTCATCAATCATATATCACCTGTACAATATTTGGAGAAAATCTTGCCACTGTAGTGTGTTGGAAATGAATTGTGTGCTTTTGTACACATTTTTGTTTTTCACTAATTTTGTATATCAGCCAGTTACTATTTGCAGTTATCAACTTTGCTTCATACTGGCTTTGGTGACAGATGCATCTGGTGGCTCAACACATTCCAGTATTGGTGAACAGAAAGTGACGTTAGTCTTCTTTCTTGGTGGGGTCACGTTTGCCGAAGTTTCCGCTCTGCGATTTCTGGCACAGTTGGAGGATGGTAATGTCCATTTCTTCTTAATATAACTGTTTATGGTTCATATACATTTTATGTGTGTTAGACTTAGCTGGCTACTTGACAGTTAGAGATTGCACATTAAGTACTGACATATTGTAGAGTATTATATTATATTGTGTGTCATATTGTAGCTTTTTTATCCACAATATATGTTTGAATTCAAATGCTCTGTATTAAGTAATATATAGGTATTATTGCTTATGTACAGTTCTGCTTTTGCTGCTCTGACGGTTGACACTGTTGGCTGATTGTAAAAGTACGCATAGGACACCACTGGCTAACCCATGCAAACTGTGTCTTGTTAATGATAATTGTGTAAAGTGAAAAAATGATGGACGTGTTGTTGATGATGAATTGCGCAGCATATTTTGGCTGGAAAAAGTTAGCTCCATTTGAGAGGATGCACAGGTTAGGAACGGTTGGAGAAAGCAAGTTGATGAACTCTGATTAGCCGTAAAAACGTCATTAACTTGGTGTATGTCTAAGTACGACTAGAGTAATTGTAAGTGGTCATATTGTGTTGTGTTGCTTTCAGGACCAACTGAGTACCTGATTGCAACAACCAAGCTGATAAATGGTTCAACATGGCTACAATCACTGATGACTGTATTAACTCCAAAACCACCAAACCCTTTCTAGCGTCACTGGCTATTCTATGCAATGACTGATTGGTGTTCATCTTTCCCATCATCATCATTATTTGATCATTTATTTGTTCATTAAAAATAGTGCAGTAAGCTTAGATAAAATGCACACGTGAACAGGACAGAAAGGCACAAAGTGCTCTAACAACTACCCTGTGTCCCGTTGGACACTGGCTAAAACTGAGCTGAAAAATGAATTGTTCTGCAGGAAAGTTGAGAATGCTAACTTGTAGTATGCAGTAATACGATCTGTAGCCATCTGCTGTATTGTTGTGTCTGCACTCTGCAGTATTTTCTTTTTTCTTAAATAAGCATGGAATTCAGCCACCAGTATTGTGCCATGGCATTGAGTAACATCAACCTACATAATCGTCGTTGATTATACACAGTAAACATTTCAGTTGCTATAGGTCTGCATTGTAATGCAGCAGCAATTTAGTGATATTTAACTGGACATTTATCCATTTGTCAAATAAGATATATCACGAAAGTTTATTTTCACAGAGAAAATGTTCTGGTGTACTTATGTTGATACCAGCTGATATTATGGCGGTATAAGTACATGAGTATTGATTGTATTATTTAATGTCACTGACTAACATTTACATGTTATAATTTGCAATCTATCACTGATTAAATAAGTAGCATTATCTTTTCACTGTGCTTCAGTTACTTGTATATGCATTAGAGCATTCCAATTCGGGCCAAAAAAATTTCGATTCGATTCGATTCACGCTACCGAATCGATTTTTTCGATTCGATTCGATTCGGCAATCTGATAAATTTGCCGCTTGTACACGAATAGTAAGTTGGGAGTAATTTTTATAGTATGCATTGTGTAACTGTTTTGTCGATGTAGTACACAGTATAGCT
>Ga0126335_1001490_pt1 | contig 13135 bp, 7 predicted proteins | sample OlaspJWI45metaG_FD_108409 | JGI IMG/M metagenome (GOLD analysis project Ga0126335, IMG submission 108409) | Marine gutless worms symbiont microbial communities from Oahu, Hawaii - Olavius sp. 1 OAHU.JWI-45 metaG | ecosystem: Host-associated > Annelida > Digestive system > Unclassified | place... | reverse complement strand
GAGTTCGGAGCTGCTCACTTGCCACATACCTGGTCCAGTGGAAGAAACAATGCCTTGTCGAAAATGTCGTACAGTGCCGCATTCCCAGCGAGCAAGGTGCTATGCTAATAACATTTACGGCGGTCAGTTGTTGTATAACAGCACGCTTTAAAATATTGAATAGGAACCGAAAACTGATGTAATAAGTAAGCAAGGTATAAGTAACTAAGAGAGATACATTTAATGGATGCATATAAAAATCATGCATATTCTTTGCAGTTTTGTCTTATCTTCAGCAAATTTGAATTTCCCAAGGTAGTGCTGCAACATAACTAAGGTTTGGTCGGAGATATTACAACTTTTTGTAGCAAATTTCATCGGCTTTCAGGCAGTGAATAAATTTTGAAAATCAGTTAAGTTTTGACAAAGTTATAACCGACAACACGTGGGACGTTTTTTGAGACAGTGTATACTTCCGGTAGCTTGTCTAAATTCACCAGCATAGACGTTCCACGACGGAATCAACCGTGGTAGCACGGTACAACCATAGTACAACCATTGTAGAACTCTTGCAATGGTGGGATGGAGAGGTCACGGGAAGTATAGAAAAAAACATAGATAACATATTATATTATTAAACTACCTACACGCCCTATACGGCTAAGTCGACACCAACAGTCGCTATAATTACCGGAAATGAGAATCCGTGTAAGCGGCCGAACTAGAAGGTGTCCGGTAATGACACGCCCTGCTCGGTAGACTGGTGTGTGACAGCCGGGAAAACATGGCACGAGACAGCCACGCTCCACGGTCTTGGGTGGCGGCGGCGGTGCCGGGTCGTCCGCCGTCTGTCGCCAGCCGTCGCCGGACGCCTCCGTGCCGTCAGGGACCGGCGGAGAGGGTTCCTCGTCGTCGTCCTCGAGGTGATGCAGTTCCAGTCGTATCATCACCGGCGGAGTGTAGAGGCGCCGACGAACGTCGTCCATTTCCAGATCCATTGGTAAGACGACCTAAACGCTTCTGTTATCCGCACAAGAAATTTTCAGGTTCCTTGCCTGTGAGGTAACTGCGGCACCAGATCGGGGTTTCTCGTGGTGCAAAGTCAGTGGGCCTGCTGCTTCCAGCGCTAACCTGCAGATTCACGGAATGATGTCGATGTTCAAAATTTTCAGATCGATAAAGGAAACCAGGTAAAGTGACAATCGATCAACGATCACTCAAAATGCGTCATGCTGCAGTATCAGATACTTCGAAAGTATTACCAGTGACGTAGTTTTGCGTGCTTCCGGTCGTGTCGACGCTCGAAGTCTGCAGTTGTCTGTCGCCGTGGATTGTCGTCGTCGAAATCGACTGACCGCTTCGAGACTCGAGTCAAGTAGTCATCACATGGAATTCACCAGCAGAAAACAGTAACGTTTTGCCTTTTGAACTGATTTCTCACATTTTTGTCGAGTAGAAAAAGTTTAATTCACCGAAGCCGTCAATGATAACACCGACGGACGGTATAAGCAAGCACAGGCTTTCGCCATATAACGCTCACTATCTAAATTATAACTTTTTACTTGGTTTCCGGTTCCAGTGCCTTGTGAATGTTGTCGTCGAATTAAAATTATTTAAAGTTGTGAGTTGACTCTGCTGATAAAAAAACGTTGACAATTATGTTTGGCCGATCAGCTTGATGCGTATTACGGCTGCGTATTACAACAGAAATAGGCCCCTAAGTCAATCATGCAACAAAGCGCTGTAACAGACTTCTAAGCTGTCTCACGTTCACGACGCATAAAGTCGGCCGCAGCGCGTCGACTGACGGACGGACGACGATGCAACGAATGTTGCTGCGCAACGCTGCAAGTCGAGGAGCTGAACGGATGATACAGCCTAGCTCAAAATGCCGTCAATGTTGTCGTCGGTGTTGACGCTATCGCCAGTCGCCACCAGCTGAGATCGGCGCTTCGCAGAAACGTTTAAAAATAAAAGTCCAAACTTTTGGCGTTTTAAGATTTTTATACGCTCGTCTTAAAATTATTGGTCTGTCTGTCTGTCGGTCTATCACTTCTGATTTTCGGAGGATGACTTGAACACCTTTCGAAGTTTCGACACATTTCATTAGCCGTCGTCGGCCGCATTGAATGCATGCGATGCCGAGTATACTGCGATTTGCGACCAGTGTTCTACTTTCCCATCTGTCTCTCGGATGTCATGGTTTTCACCTAACTTTGCGACGAACGGCTGGCAAAATTTCGCAAATCGTTTACCAGCAGCTATCAATTTACGAGTTACGACTTTAACATACGAGCTAGGGCAATGGCCTTTACAGCTAACATAGTATGCATAATTGCATATCGTCTACCGTCTACCGTCTACCGTCTACATGAAATTATTTTCCTTACTCACTATGAATGTCCGCGTAGTCGGGTATGATTCATTCGTGCAGCCTTTAGAATGTTTATTTATTGATGTAAATAAATGCATTTTTCTGTGTATATTACGAATACATAAAATTTAACAGTGCAACAGTCTGTACAAATGGCCGATCTCGTAGATTTGCCTTCATGGAAGCTAAGCACAGCTGATTTAATTCAGCAGGTAGTAACTAATCTGTCTGCCGATTTTTTGCTCCGCTGTTTGCCCACGGATAAAATGCGGATGATGTGGATACCATGTCCCTGACCCTGTCCACACCCTTAACTCTATGTTTGATATCTGCACATGGGATTGTGGACTCTCGAGGAGAGAAGAAATAGACATGATTTGATTGAATTATTCAAGATCTTTAAGGGACTATCTCGGGTTAGAATTGATGATCTGTTTATGTTGGATGAAAACACGAAAAGTACTAGGGGTCACTGTCTGAAACTTAAGAAGACTCGGTGAACCGGGGATATCACTAGGCATTTTTTCTAATAGGGTGGTCAACAGATGGAACCTGCTGGATCAGTGGACAGTCGATGCACCTAGCCTGAATGTGTTCAAGAATAGCTTATCTAGGATTAGGGACAAATGGATGGGCTTCTTCATGGACTCGCTAGGGGGTGGTCTCGCTGTGACGCCACACCAGGTAAATTATATTTGCATTTTATCTGAGGCCAATTTATTTGACTATTGATTATTGAATTGTGGTCAGCTCGAGTTTGTTGCATAATTATGCTGCTGAACTATAATGTAATCTCTGTGTTGTAGACTGCGGCGTATCTGTGGCTGCATAAAGGAGACGAATACAAGGACTTGTACAAGGGAGTGACCGGAGCACGCATTGTGTACGAATTGTACAAAAGAGTCTCAAGCAACGATACTGTTGAACTCTTTCAGGTTTCATTAGTCATAGTGTTACTGTCCTGGCTGCCAGTTGCAGAAGATCACCAAATTATAATCCCAGCAATCTGTTGGCCCTTATGATTGGTCTGCAGTCGATAAAATGCCGTCTCTTATAGTATAGTAAACAATGACTATGGCAGTATTCCACTACCGACAGCCAGGAGTGTATTCTCAACTTTAATATACGATTACTCTTTGAGCTTGTTTAGCATTATGCACAGATGATTTGGGTCTGCCATTCGAGGGGCCACCATCCTGGTCCTCATTAATTCTAAGACTGTCCACTAAACCTTAATTCATTCTAACCCTAACCTCACCTTTAACCCTAAAGCTGACCCTAACCCTAAACCCTAATTCTATAAGCTCGACCCTAACGCTAACCCAGAATGGCACCTCCTGGAGTGGTGTTAAGATTTGAGTACCTGTAGTTCGGCTGCTGTCACATTGCATCTACGTGAGAAAGGAAGCAACGCTTGCTATAGCACTTTTTACAAAGAAGCCTCATCACAGAAATGCTCAGGTGTGCCACATGTTGCTTTGTCTGCACACACATGTGTTTGTCCACAAATGATATGAACGTTGCCTTTGTGTATTACAGCCAAAGCTTTCGTAATTTGTAATTAGTAATGGAGATGTCTTGTATCTGTACTGACGAGGCTGTGTGTTTCAGTTTTCACTAAAACATATGTCTAGTTAGTTACTATATAATTATCTGCTGTGCCAGGCGCAGTGCATTGCGGGAATTGTCGAGTACGTCAAAGCCCATCCGAACGCATCTGAGGCCGAGATGACAAAGGAAGTTGAAAAGCACGTTTCATTGTTTAAAGAGCGTATGCAGTCAATGTGAAAGTGGTAGTTATATTAGCTGTCATTTCTGTCTGCAGTTAAGATGCCTGTGTGTCGTGCTGTCTTGTACATAAGCTATTAACACGTGAATCTGTTGCTTGTTTAAAATAGTGAATACTGTACCATGCGATACTGTAGCAGTGATTTAATCTCGGATAGAGTATGAATTTTTACGTAAATGCTAGTTGTTGTGGTTATTGCAGTTTGATTGTGCCATCAATATGACCACTTATTATGGCTGGGTCTAGAATGGGTTTTGAAGATGACTTATTTGGTCAAGTTTTCAAAACTGCCAAAGAGTTTTGTTAAATCCTGATAAATATTATACGGTTTGTGAAAATGCTTGAATTGGTTTCCTAAAGTCTGAGCATTTTTTGTGGTATATGTTTCATATGTGAGAATTGATAAATGTGCATACATGTACTTAACAGTACTTGTACAGAAATGTTTTTTTCGGTGGACCTTAAAAATTGGAAATAAATCATTTGTTAATTCTAGAATTTACTTTTCAGAATTCTAGCGGGAACACAGCAGGTTGAAAAGTATCGCCATTTTTATTTTGTGAAAGACAAACACTGAACTGTTCTTTGATAAGTAAGAACGAGCCATCAGAAAGTGGGCTCTAATGAAATTCGTGAGAAAGTTTTCTCCTGCTGTGGCATATGTTTAGCCTGCCTCGTTAGCTCAGTTGGCAAGTCACTGTGCAGTGTCTGCTGTATCAGCTGGCTAGCCACTTGCAGGGCCCAGGTTCAGTCCTCGTCCTGGGCGAGAGGTTCTCAGTGGGCTTGTGTTAGCGGGTGGGCATGCTGTGAGATTAAATTCTTCGGCAGGTACAGAGGGTCCACCTGTGTCGTCTTTAAACTGTGACAGACCATTACACTCCGTTTTAGTGGGTGTGATGGGTGCCGGCCAAACGGATAACAGATGGGACCACTATACTTTGTTCATTAAAGCCCACCAGTCTTTGGCTCACTATGCTACATTGCCTAGCTAGGTAGGCGTGTGGTGTTAGTTGTGGCTCGGGCTGGTTGAGATTAGATGTACAAGTGTGGGCGAGTCCCAGAGAAACCTGTGGCTACAAGCTGGGCACCTTTATATACAAATACAAAGCCTGTCACATTACTAACTACACATACACGCATTGTCACTAAATACAGTGACAGTTGCCGTGCTACACCTACTCGTCACTCTACTAATGCACACACACACGTGTGGGTTGCGCATTGGGCCTAGCCATTGAGCCGGCCTCAGCACTGACCGTGGATACAAGAAAACCTAGCTAGTGCCACGGTCCCCGCAAAAGAACAGAACAAATGGCTCATGTTTGTGCCAAAAATATGAGAACCGTCAAAGACACGAACATGCCAGTGACCATCTAGTATTGATTTTACTGCCTTTTGTTTGTTGTGTGGTCGCTTGGCAATTAACAGGAATGACCGTGCAGACAAGTCGGACATCAGTTACGAGTGCTGTATGTTAGTAATGTGCAGAGTTTAAATCGATGAAAATAAATGTTCAACATTGTACATTATATGCCGATATTGCTCGAATATTCTGAATAATTTCTATTTGGTTGCTAAATAGTGTTGAGAACTTTAATCTTTAATATTGTCTTGTTGTTGGCATCGCCAGCTATGGGCACGTATGGTGTCGTGTCTCTCCTCAAATTTTATTTTTTCGGCTTTGGTCTGTGCTTACAGCCGCTGATTTCTGTTTCGCTGTCGATTTTCCATAACTTCTACAACACGGGCATAGCCAGGAATTTGCTAATGGGGGGACAAGCGGGAGGTCTGGAGGGCAGAACTCCCTAGCGGGGTCCAGCGGCAGAGCCTCGGTCGGGGTCTGGAGGCGAAGTCCCCAGAAACTGGAGACAAATATGCATGTAGACTTGGAAAATAAGCAAAATACATTGGCGGTATTTTTGTACAATTTTAGTTTGCCATTGACAGTCTGTTGATCAACAAAATATTTTCGGACGACGGCGGGGGGACATGCACCTATGTCCCCCCTCTGGCTACGCCCCTCTTGTACAAGTTTAAATGGTATGAAAACTTGCATAATATGTTTGGGTATATCCCATTTACTCAAAGCAAGTTTGTTTTTTTTGTAGAGGCATGTCTAGAGGACTAATAGAAGGCCTAATTCCCCAATGTAAGGCTCAGTGCAGAAATTTACTTGCAAAACATATAAAATCGTCACCAAGTGTGGGTTCCGGGGCTTAGAATAGACCCACTCCATCTTCTGGCTGGATGTCGTTAGAGGCGACTAAACCAGGCACCCCTGAACCTCCATGGCCTCATCTGATTATTGATGATGGACTGGAGTGAAAGAGGGAACAGTAACATAGCTGCTGTAGTTACTGTAGTACAGTGCAATATGCTAGAGTGTCGAGTGGGACATTAAGCCTCTACTCACTCACCACCGAGTACATTCTGTCATGCTCTGAAAACGCTAAAATCGTTCGTCGCAGACCCAGACCCTGTAGTTGAGTGGAGAGGGGATAATCCTCCCGGTAACCCTACCCTCGATTCTGTGCCCAAATCCTGGCACCGCCACTGCATGCTGTGCTGTGTTTCTCCTCATTGTAAATATTTTAAAAAATTTTATCGTGCTGTACATTGATTTTAAGTGATAGTTCATAATGTACAATGCTTTTAATGATCACATTTGGCTCCAGATGTGTTTTCACAAGTAATGATAAGCATGTAGAGGCTTAACGTCCAACTCGACACTTTATAGGTCATTTCAGGGACGATTTTTACAGGCCAAATGACCAACTAACAGCATCAAAGCACTGAAGGAAGCCAGTTGGCCACTGAAATAGGCTTCAGTCCCACCAGAACCACTCCACTGTGTTACAATATGAACTAGGCTGGCTAACTGTAGGCAACTGCCTCTAGGCTAGTCACAGCGTAAGGTGCCAGTGTGACAAAAACCCAATCTGCCGGACCTACAAGCTGCCTAGAACATCGTGCAACAAGAGTATTGCACTGTGCTATAGTAACTAGAGCAGCTGTGTTAAATGTTCCCTATTTTACTCCAGACCATCATCAGTAATCGGATGAGGCCACGGAGGTTGGGGGATGAGTAACGAAAAGAAAGTTAATAAAGATGTATCAAGTTTACTCCAGTCTGTGATTTGTCTTCTGGTGTAATGTAATTATTCAAGTACACCCTTTCAAGATCTCTGAGGCTAAACCCTTATTGATGGACAGTAAAATTGTTAAATAGATCAAACTGGCATAACACCAGTCGAAATTGCAATGTATAGTATCTGTGCTGTGTAAAAAACGAAAGAAATATCAAATTAATTTCCTCAGTGATGAGCAATTAGGTTTACTGAGCTGGGTGTCTGTCTGGATTGGTGGATAGGTTCCTTTTTTTCTCGAAACGATATCTAAGGACTGAAAAGGCATAAGAACGTCAAATTTTGCACAAACGTGGCGTCTATATGCTACAAGTATGATACGAGCACTTGAATTTTTTTTTAAACAGAAGTTTACTAATTGTGGCAAAATTAGCAAAAAAAACGCCAAAATAGGCCACTTTTGCTGCTCTCTGGTGAAGTAAAATGAAAATGACGCCGATGATGCACGTCGAACTACTCAGACAGTGCGGAGCACTGAAGACCCTGTGACGATTGTCACCTTTAACTTGTTAAATAACGAGGCCCCGTAATATCTAGCTATGTGTGCTGTCACATGTAAGGCTGGAAAAACATGGGAGTTCTAGAATAAGTTTTTAAGCAAAAGAACTTTTATAAGACCACTGCAATTGATGTAGTGTTTTCTTATATTAGATTAGTAATTTTTGTGATTTTAAAGTTTTATCCGAACATTTATTTCTCAGATACAGAGGCCTGTCAAGGCTTGCATCTGCTTCCTCTATGTGATGTGATGTTAGCATTTGGCAAAGTTACAACTTAACAGCCATAATAAAAGTGGCACCTTTTATGGTTCACGGAGTATGTTTTAATTGATGCAGTTTTAAAATTAACAATGTAAAAACAGGCTGCAATTGATGTAGTGTTTTCTTTACACCATAAAACAAATGTAAGTTAATGGCAACAAATTCCCAGTGTTCAATTTATGACGTATTTGTAATTCGCTAGTTTTTCACTCAGTTGTAGCTTTTGTTCTTTTGCGGTCCGTTAGTGAATCACCAATTACTTGGCACTTCCACTTGCGCAGTGTTCACGAAAATAGAAATTTTGCGAGTTTTTGTGGTTTTCTGATAAGTTGTTACTATTTTTTGGTCGTTAGTTATTTTCGTATGAATGCCAGTGACTTCTGTATGCCTATTTATTATTTAAAGTATACTTTACGGCTATTTTTAGTTTGTAATAACAATGTTGCGGGTCGTTGTTCGTGCCATCTGGGTGGTATGCAAATGAGCACCACCTCCCTGAGCGGCAGATGTTAGTTTCGTATGCAGGTCACCGGCTAATACTGACTGATTATAAACGTTGCCGTAGCCACAGAACTGTGTTAGTTATACGATTATGATGTAATAACCTGCAATGTGGCTAGTTAAGTTTTCGTGGATATTTATGCCATGTTATGTATTGGCGCTCAAGTTACTAACTAATGTAGAGTTACTTGGCACAGATCATATTTATAAATTTATAATTAGAACAATGGTTGGCTAGACTGTAGATTAAGAGGCACACTGTGCAATACTTGTCTGTTAATTAATTCACCCGTAGGGTTAGGGTTAGTAAATAACAGTAAAATTAAATCTGGCGAATCCTGCGTTTTCTTATTGCACCTCATAAACTTCAGTCGCCCCAAGCGGTTTTATGCAAAACGCTGTTCCAGACTGTGATCGGTCCATATAAAGCGTGCACTGGCCACATTGGCACATGGGCCCCATGCCGGCCCAGGTGGCAGAAACAGCACATCAGCCACGGCACAAGCACGCGCGAGCCTCTACGCCAGAATCGTGTTTCTCGCATAATTGCAGTAGTCTGTTGTCGCCTTTTTATGTCTTTATTTTTTAATCAGAAGCAGACGCAGACAAGACGTGCGTCGTGCAACAGCAGTGATGAAAGCACGCTGGCGATTAGTTGAGGCCAGTCATATGGTGTCAATGATGCTAGGATGATGCCTGATGTTGGCATGTCTGTGAGTTTTGCTGAGCTGTTATAACATAATAGGCAACAGTGCACGCAGTTAAGGAAGTCAACAGTTAAGATGGCAAAAACTATATACCATACTCAGTCAGAAAGAAGTTAAATTTAAAAGCCTTTGATGTGTATGGCTGGGGCATGATGTTAGGGCCAGTGTGCAGTTTATTATACCAGCTGAGCTGGTGTGGGGCCGGTGCGAGCTTTATATGGACCCAACTGTGATAACATTTTTTATATTTCACGTACTGTTGTTTGCAGCTGAACTTCATGAACTGTTATCGGATTAATCAGAATATTAAGTGCCAAGTGAGTGTGGTTATTATTTAGCAAGACTTACTGACTGGCAGCAAAATGCTTGGTGAGCCTCTTATTGAGACTGTGGATGAAGAAATCATACTCGATGGTCACGGTGATAAATCCAACATCTCTGTTCCTCCAGCATACAGAAGTTTGGACATAGATCTCGATACTGTTGATGTTGGAGGTGTGACAAAGTCCATTTCTTTTCCTCCAGCCCTCGGTACTCGGGAAGATGAAAAACAACTTCTGTTAAACACCCGCTCACTTCAGCAGTTTGCGACGTGTGAAGATGATGATGTCGATCGTGTTAGCATCACGGTTTCTGGTGGAAATGGTTCAGACAGTGCTGCCTCGGAACGAATCACGATCAACATCAGTGGACTCCGGTTTGAGACGAGACATTCCACGCTCGATCGGTTTCCCTCCACACTTCTTGGTAACCAGGCGCGACGCAACACATTCTATGACAGCTTGCGTGATGAGTATGTCTTGGACCGCAACCGTCCATCATTTGACGCTATTCTGTACTATTACCAGAGCTGTGGGCGCCTGCGGCGGCCAGCCAATGTCCCGGTTGATATATTTATCGACGAGCTGGACTTTTATGAGATCGATCCAGACACTGTTGAAAAGTACCGAGCCGAAGAAGGATTTCTTCGCGAGAAACCGAAACCGATGCCCAAAAGTTCATTCCAGAGAAAGGTATACATGCTTTGTGTTGGATCACTTCAATATTATACAAGTTATGCTCGATGTGATGGGCATTATGCAAATTTGTTGACTGGAAGTTGTGATATATTGCCCAAGGGCTGAAGGCCCGAGGGCAGTATTTGACAACTGAGGGTCAACAAATTTGCATAATGCCCGCGGCATCAGGTTTAATTTGTTTTGTTATATGACGATCTGAAATTCTATGAATTAGCTGTGGGCCTGGTAAGGCATTCTATGCACCAAATAACTTTAATCAACAAACCAGTCATATGTCTCGTGCAATAAAGTATTAAAAATTTAAAATGCAATTCTACTGAATGACTACAATATGGTCAACGTCAAAAATTTAGTTTGGAACAGCTGCACGTTCGTATTCGCATTTTACACTGACCAACAGTGCGTCGAATGTTGAAATGAAACATACATCGTACTTACAGCGAATTAAGGACAACAAATTCGTTTTCAATTACAATGTATAGTATATTCATATTCACTGCTTAAAATTGCACTTAAAAAGTTTAAAAAACACAAAAATAAGTTAAATGAACCAATTGACACACATCGTAAACAAATGAAAACAATTGAAGTGTATTTTTGGATAGCAAGTATGTAACGTTTTCGCAATATTTTTTTTCTCTGTTTAAGACACAATTTTGTGAATTAAATGAAGCAAAAACATGAGTATTATGTTCTGCATATATCTGTGAGAAAAATTTGTGTTAATTATTTTATTTAGAAAAACTCTGATGAGTGCGTGACCAACAGTGGGCATTTTGCAGCATTTTGTGCCGCACTAGCCGGGGCATTATTAGCTTTTTTTTTTACTCACGACAGGATGCACGTTTGACCAATCATGATCGGACTGTTATATAACAATTCTAATTACCGCCTTTTCTTTTCTGTTTTGTCGTCAGTGCAAGTTTATAATGTGACATTGTTTGCGTTACAGATTGATGTAATTTTTGGAGGTATTGTCCATTAGCAGACATTATGACAGGGCATTGATAGATGTTTCTTGCAGATGTGCTACTCTTTAATGGCGTTGACTGGCAGCAAATATTTTCACTATAATCACTAATTTATTAATATGAGTGATTGTAATATATTTCCCGAATCAATGTTGCTTGTAATTTCTATATTAGTTTGCTTGAGATTTTTAGGTTTGTTTTTAAATGCATTTATCGTAATAATTTGACTTGTAGTAAGATTTAATGTAGCTGATATACATACATACATACATACATACATATATATATATATGTTACGAATAATTTAATATTAGTTACCTCTGCAGAATGAGCTGGAGTTTAAGCGGTATATTGTGTACGTGGACTAGGCCAGTGACAGTGTGCTGCATGTATTTCCATTAGCGTAATTAGTAACACTACTTCCTGCAATATGATTGATTCTGTAGGTTTGGTTGCTCGTCGAATACCCCGAGAGCTCCATGGCTGCCCGTCTGATTGCGCTCCTATCTGTGATCGTCATCCTTCTCTCTATTGTTATTTTCTGTCTTGAAACTTTGCCACAGTTCCGTCACTACCATGCCAGGAATATGTCGTACGCCGCTGACAATGCCAACGACACCGTGCTTACCGAGATGTTTGTGGAAGACGACGTTCCGCGCGAAGACGATCCGTTCTTTGTTATCGAGACGGCATGCATTGTCTGGTTCACGTCGGAACTCATTATACGGTTTGCTGCATGCCCCGATCACTTTGCATTTTTCCGCAACATTATGAACGTGATCGACCTGCTTGCGATCGTTCCATACTTCATCGCACTTGGTACTTTCCTTGCGGAAGAAGGCCAGTCCAACAACCAAGCCATGTCGTTTACCGTGCTTCGCGTTATCCGACTCGTCCGCGTTTTCCGAATATTCAAGCTGTCGAGGCACTCCAAAGGACTGCAGATTCTCGGCCAGACAATCCATGCGAGCATGCGGGAGCTTGGACTGCTAATCTTCTTTCTCTTCATCTGTGTGGTTCTGTTTTCGAGTGCCGTCTACTTTGCGGAAGCCGACCGTGGTAAGGATTCCGACTTCGACTCAATTCCACATGCATTCTGGTGGGCCGTCGTAACGATGACCACGGTGGGATACGGCGACATGCATCCATCGAGTGAGTGGGGAAAGCTGGTCGGGTCGATGTGTGCGATTGCCGGCGTACTGACGATAGCTCTGCCGGTGCCAGTCATTGTCTCTAACTTCAACTACTTCTATCATCGCGAAATTGATGCAGAAGATCACGCGGCTTCGTCAGACAGAAGTGACGAGAACTTCTCAGCTGATGTCGCTCGGGTGGACGACGTCGTTGACGAAAGTAGCTTTGTGGAGCACGCCGACAGCGTCGCCTCTGACATTGAGCTAAACTTGTGCAGTATGCGTGAGAGCAGAGGCGACACGGTTGGTAACCACTCTAGTGCTCCCGTACTGTCAGACGGTAACGCAGAGACTTACATTTGATGTTTGCATGCAGCTGAGATCTTAAACATTTGCTTTGAGATGATGTGTGTTGAGAGTGATGCATACATTTAGCATTTTTATTTTACAGGTTTTTACCATCTTTTTAATCAATCTCTTTGTAGCTTTGCATGAGTAGCCTGTCTTCTCACAAGAGAGTTTTGAAGTAGATTTTTTGAGATTGCCGAATGATAGTTTCTAGTGTCCAGATTTTCTTCTTCAGACTTGAACACAAAACTTATAGTAAATAGTTTGCTATTTCTAATTAATTATTGCTGACTAGTAGCTGTGTGATACAACTATTGTTTAATTACTAAAACACTGACGGGTTCTGTAACTTTTGTTATTGAATGGTGTGCGTAAAGTTGTAAGGCTTACATTGCATGCTGACTTCG
>Ga0126335_1001488_pt1 | contig 13139 bp, 11 predicted proteins | sample OlaspJWI45metaG_FD_108409 | JGI IMG/M metagenome (GOLD analysis project Ga0126335, IMG submission 108409) | Marine gutless worms symbiont microbial communities from Oahu, Hawaii - Olavius sp. 1 OAHU.JWI-45 metaG | ecosystem: Host-associated > Annelida > Digestive system > Unclassified | place... | reverse complement strand
CGAAAACAGCACATAAAACAGAAGTTACCATAACTTCTTCGTAGGTAGTCCCATCATCATGGATTTTGACATCCGTAAGCTCAGAGAAACCACTGCTCGTTGTCTTCAGAATTTCCTTCAAGTAGTCTTGGTCAACTTGGTCCATCGCCTCCTTGAAGTCATTGTTGAAACCCTACAAACAACCAGCAAAATTGCTATGTACAGTTACCAACATGCAGACCCACTAGTGTCACCAGCTGTGCTATACAGTGGCAGCAACTTCAATTTGCCGTAAATCAGATCAACAGATTGGGTCGATTATTGGCAAAAATAACATAAAACAACAAATAAGACTGTCAGTCTTTCACAGGCAGACCACATATTTATACCCTGTCTGAATGTCTTTGGTCTGCAGCTTACATAAAAGCTAGAACAATATAAAATCACTTTTATTGTTCTTGTAACTTTGATCTTGATCCCATGACCTTTATACTCAAACATAACCTAGATATACTGAAGATGTACCAGTGTACCTGCCTGCATAGAGCTTACCAAAAATGAAGCTTCTAGGTCAAAACATTAAAAAGTTATAGCCCAAAACTGGCAAAAAAGATACACAAACAGATGTAAACAGATGCATAACCACACAACTATCTGGCGCTAATAGCAGAAGCTGACAGTATGAGACACACAGACCATTGGTCTATATCACAAACCAACCTTGACTTCAGGCTCCAATATCTCGAGCTTTTTGAGGCGCTGATAAGCATCGTAGTCGGACTCGCCAAACAGACAGATGGGCTCACCTCGCTCCCTTAGTCGACGCATCACCTACCAACACAGTCACAGCAAGTTCTGCTGTCACATCACTCAATGGCACACTGCTACACTACCTGCAGGTCATCATTAGACAATGACACGCAGTGCCAACCACCAAGCCACAAACATCAACAACAGAATGGCAAGACAACATGTGGCTAAATATTACACAAGCCATAGAAATATTACTCCCTACAACCAATGCTAATGCTGCGAACTACCCCAGCTAAGTTCTTATTTAGCTTGAGAAGAAAGCCGTAATTTTATCCCCAAAAAATCTATGGCAAGACCGCTGTGTGTCTGCCACACAGGGCCATCACTAGGGCTTGCCTCAATCAGCTTTTGATCAAAATCAGATTGTTGGTAATTGTCCGCGATCACGTGCACAACAACAAGACTGATCGTGATCACTGCTAGTAACTAAACTATCGCCAATTTGCCTTGGACACAAAGTGTCAGTTGTCACCTCAGCCTCACACTGCCTACTACTGCGCACAAACATGGAAAAAGGATGAGGGAGAGGGTAAAGGTGGGCAGTACAGTCAGTTACAGCAGCAGCAACCTGTCCTTGGTCTGTGTAGTGTAGCAGCACTCAGTGACTCATCGCTGAAGACCTACACTGACAGACAAATTCCCAGGGACAACAGAGTAAGAGAGAGAGAATGAGTGATTGCGTGGGAACAACAGGAAGGCGCAGCAGAGGGTGATTAGAGCCAACTGCACTCCCCACCAATGGGCAACCGACCATCCATTCACACTTGTGTTTCACAATGACACAGCCAGGGAGCTTGACCTGCTATTCTACACTTATGTAAGTGATAGAGGCAAGCCCTAGCCATCACAGACTAACAGAGACACACAAACAGACAGCACAGGCTAAATGCTATATCTGTCTTCCACCTACAGCATGCAGACACAAACAGCATACAACAGGCGACTTGAAATTTACATCTACTAACAGACCTAAGAATGGACTTTAAAATTAGACAGTCAAAACAGTAATCATAGTTTTTGTTATAGAAGTACACTAAAAGTGCAGCCAATAACCTCTTTCCTTGGCAACTGTTTTGATTTCTTCTCAGCATCTGTAGTGCCACTCACAGCAGGCGAGTCTCTGCCACCATCAGAATGATCTGAATGATGTGCTTCCTAACAATGCACACCAGCAACATCATCAGCTGCTGAAAAACAACTAACTGTTAGGTGGCAGCAGTCTTTGGTGAAGCTAATGCTGTCTCCAATTGCTCTCCAATACCTTCAGAATACACCAAAGAAAGTTATATCGAAATTGAAAATAAATTCCTTCCCATGCCTGGCTGCAGATTTTACACAAGCACAACTTACAGCACAGTGATATAAACCCTCACCGACTTTTATTGTAGACAGCTTAACAACAGCTTGACATTTAAAATTACACAATGTAGCAACAGTGTGATGAACCAAAAGTGCAGATGCAGACTGCATGATGATTATTTTTATTTCACAGATAATTCCCAGTTTACTTTAATATTCATAAATTAGTTATCATATCCATTATCTTCCCCTGCTGCATAAAAATCCAGAAGACAGGAGGTGGGGAAACCCAGCCTGTACGCAGCACAGCCCTATGCTAAGGCAGAAGGCAAAGTGTTCCTTCTGGTACCAGCCTACCCGGGTTGTCCCGGAACAAAGGCCGTTAAATGGCTGTTGTTGTTGTTCTTAAATTAGTTATGTATTAGCAATGAATAACAACTTTGTACATCACTCAGTTGATCTGTCTTTAGTCGTTTATTTTTCTTGTAGTATTCTTCAGCTTCTCTGGCTGACAGATCTCCACGCTTGAAATATTTCTTGTCTTCTTTCTGGAACATGTCAACAAGGCATATAAAAGTTTTGAATCACTGCATCTTAGCAAACTGGTTACTGTAAAATACTACTTTAACATTTTAATTAGCAAAACTGATTAACTAAATTCAAGGTCAATAACACGGCCATTTTGGCCCACGAACAATGGTCCAACAAAACACTCAATAGTTCAGACACTACAATTACTGTATTGCAATTACTTCTTTATGTCATTCTTGCACTACATACAAGTGTTCTTACTTATTCAATGCTGCACGATATCAAATATCTAAATCAATGAAATAATACTATATAGCACTGCACATGAAATAATACCATGCTATACAATAGTTTAACTTCTGATATCACAATTCTAGCACCACTATTATCAGGTCGAATTAAAACAAAGGTGCTATAAGACATAGCACACACCCTGCAGTGATAAATACTCACTGCATGTTAATCCTAACCAGCCACCAAATCAAAGCTGCAGTGTGTGAACACAAATCTTATAATAAATGACGCTAAAAGGTTGTTTTTGCTAAACACTGGAGTAGTCAGAACACTCTAGAATTTTTCCTGTGAAATGAAAAGTAGAATTTGCAATGCGATACCGATTGCTTAACGCCATTTCGGCACTGAAGTCGGCAGGATAAAAGGAAGTCTGCAGCCATGCATGTAACCTGAAGTTTAAGTCTTTAGTGTGGACTCTGCTACAAAATCTTGCCACAAGCATCGCCGACTTAAAAACCTGGAATTTGAAGTTTGCTTATCCCTACTGCCACAAGTGCGAAATGAACCGTGCTTCTGTCAGATGATTGCCGCTAATTGATGAACGTAATAGCTTACATGGATAAGTCAGATCGTAAGACCAATCATCCATCGGACTTTCAGTAAGCCTATACAATTCTCTAGTCTTAGCTACTCCCATATGCCAACAGTGTCGCTCAAGGACCGATATGGCTTACAGACATAAGTGGCTTAGTCATGGACCAATCTGGCTGTCACTTAGGACCAAAATTACCACGACCGAAGTGGCAAACGACTGAAGGGGATGCGCACATCGGTCTTAGACCAAAGTGACCATGGACCGAAATAGCGCAGGACCGAAGTGGCCGCACACCAACCAAATCACGTCAGTGTCACTTCAGTTCAGTCACCAATGGCCATTCAAAGCAAAGCAAAAGAGGTTTAGATAAAAGTGCAGGCCGTAGCCTCTATGCCCTCCAAATTACATAAAACATAATTTGTACAAATTGTACATTATTAATCAAAATTATTAATAAAACTTCTACTTCCTATTCTGGTTAATTCAGCCTTGTAGTTATAAAGAACATCTTGATTGCTCCAGAACTTGTCTATCTTATTCTTAAAGGGGTAAAACTTTCATACCAGAACTTGCTTCTCTTGTAACTCTTGTCTCTTTTTACGAATTTCTGCTAGCAGCACATCATCCATTCTCAGTATTTACGTAGATCAACAGAATTACAAACACTTCACTTACACAACCATAACATACACAATAGTATTCTTAACCTTTTACTTCCGGTATAAATTCGGATCAAAATTTGGAAATTATCAATATTGGACATATGAGTAAGTAAATTTTGTCATCATTCGACTACGGCATTTGCTCATCTTGTGTTCTTCCTCAAAAACTTAGATTTTAAAAACCAATTTTACAGGCCGTGCCGCCTATTTTCTGAGTCATTTCCAAAGTTTTTTTACTGTTCTACCTACTTCCAAAATTCATTTGTTATTAAGCACGTGACTTTGTTTATAAACAAACAGTAACTACGTAGTTCATTTTTCTTTGTTGTTCTGTTGTAGCTATATTGTAGTGTTGTAATGTTGTTGGAAGAGTTTGTTAAGTAACCAATTTGTTGTTTTTGTTTCGTCGACGATTGAGAGTCAGTGACATACTGTAACGTCTCATTTGGTTGTCATAGTGCAAATGACATGGGGTGTGACTAAACACTGCCCGAGCGCTGGACCAGTGACTGCTTCGACCCCTGTCTTCGCTAAATTAACAGCTGTGCTAACCACAACTCACTAACCTTAACTGTAACCCAACATTGACCCTATCCTTTACATACTTTCCTTATAGGAAGTGTGGCGCTCTTGCATTTTCACTACCTTTCCTGGAAATCCTATACCGAACCACTCCAAACTAGACAACGATGTTGAATCGAAAAAACGCAATTAAATCGCTATCACAATGACTAAATTATGAAATTTTGCCTCTGGTTGTGCTTACATTAGCCAAAAACAAAAACATGATTGAAATGCACTGTAGAGATGTTTGCACTAATCAGATACGGAAAATTCCACTAATCAATTCCATGTATCCTTATTAAGCCTTAACTGAATGTGAATATGGGTCAGGTGTAGGGTTTAGGGTTAGCATCAGGTTTAGGGTTAAAGGTTAGGGTTAGGTATGGGGTTTGGGCCAGTTTTAGACTTATGGTTCAGGTTAGGGATAGGGGTTAAGTTTAGGGTTCGGGTCAGGCTTAGGGTTTATGGTTAGGGTTAGGGCTCAGGTTTAGGGTTAGTGCCAGGTTTAGGGTTAAGGGGGTTAGGTGTAGGGTTAGGGGTCTACAATTACGGTTTAGGGTAGGGCATTAATAAATTATAACAGTAATGAAAGTGTTCGGAACACTTCATTTATAAAGCAGTTTCAGATATTACATGCACTGCAACATCACTAAACACAGCAAGTTTAGAATGGTTCAGTATAGGATTTCCAGGTGAGGTAGTGATAATGCAAGAGTGCCGGAAGTGTCTAGAGTATGGGTAGGTCCAGAAATCAGTATTTGAAAGTTTAATATGCATTGACCAGTGAACAGAAGTTATGTTAGCAAGGTTAGTAACTGGCCACTGGTCCAATATGTCAAGTGTGCTGGATACAGGAATGTTGCTATACCTGCTGCCTCATTAAGCACCAAGCATATAGGGTTGCCTTACATTACTGTCATTTTAAATAGCAGGTAAAACTCATTGTTATGTTTCACTTTTCTGTGGATGTGGCAACCCATTTAAGGTTATAAATTATCCATAACCATGAACCCCAGGTCTTTGCTATAACGTTAGTTAGCCCATGATATGTACAGTGGTGATTTTGTGCACTATGCACTATGATACCCACCACACAGCATTTTAAAGTGGAATGTAGCCAGACTTAGTGATAGGATAAGAACTATTGAGTGTTCAACCACGTAATAAGATTTTTTGGGTAGTGGTAATTAGTGCAACATGTCTGCTGTGTTGGCTAATGTCATCTCAGTTTTTGGCTGCATTTCAATTTATGATTGTTATTGTATGCTGGTTTACAGAGACAGAAATGGCAGTGGCTGAAGACTTTGATACCAGATCATTGCTGGATCAGACAGATATCATAGAGGTTGGTTGTTAATTAGGGCAAATCAATGATTAATCATTAGTTATTTTTAACAGGAGGCCAAAGTAATTCAGCGAAGGCTGCAATGAATGTGCCGCACACACTGCACACGTTGGACTTTGTAACTATAGTTGTTCCTAAGTTATGTAGGGGATCACTGAAGTTAAAAGTAGGTTACCTGACCCAGCCACAGACCCGCATATGACCTGCTGTTGCATAGTTTTCATTAGGGCCCCAGCCATCTATAGGCACACTGTAACTTCAGACATTCTAGAGATATGAGGGCAATCCCCAAATTCCAAATTAGGTCACATGACCCCGCCCCACTCCCTACTGCCTACTTTTGCATACTGTAAATATGCACACTTGAATAATATGCACCCCGACTTTGAGGGGAAAATCGTCAGAAAAGTTAAGTTGATTTGTATAATATGCACCCATGCTGCGTAGGAATGAAATGCACACATGCTACGTCACTAGGCGCATTCAAGCGGCAGTTTGATGAACATCATCTGGAACTGTTGTGGCATTTCACAAGTCTGGGGCTGTTCGACAAGACTCTGGACCAACCTCACGATATCGTAGCACCCAGATGTTATATGATATCGGACATGCATATACACACCATCACCATTGAACAAACAAAGCACATTGTGACCAGTTGGTGACAGATGCGGCCCCAACAACTCACAAACAATGCGACCACCCACGTCACATGCATCTCCACCTACAACATACGCCATCACGGCGGGGTGCAGGGAGGCACGATCAATTTGATCAGTGACCACTGCACCACAGTCCAGTCCAGTGTCTAGGTCGATACCTGCGCATTCTGTTCACTCTCTCGCAGCTCCACGGTAGATGCAGAGAATGCTAATACTTTTGCATAGTTTACGTTAGAGCCCTCAGCCCTCTAAAAGCACGCAAAATTTCAAGTGTTTAGCTTCAACCACTCCAGAGATAGAAGGGGGGTCCCAAAATTCAGAATTAAGTCACGTGACCCTGCCCCAGACCCCCTATGGCCTAACTTTGCATAGTTTTCGTTAGGACCCCACATTTCTCTATGAAATGTAAAACTGGCCCCCTCCCCCTCTCTGGGGGGATCAGGACCCACCTCTAACACTATGTTCCATGGACCCCCAGTAGTGTTCACCCCAAACAGCATCTTGATCTGTTCAGCCATCTTTTCACAGTGAAGCCAAGATGAGCCGCGTGACAGACAGACAGACGCCGCGAACATTGGTCAGAATAAACTGCATCTGATGCATTCGATACAGCCTAAAAAATTTACAGTTAAAAAAGTAGGCCTAGTACAGTTTAGGTGGCGCAAGAGTCTCAGCATCTTATTTTGTTTAAGAGACTCGAAAAAACTCGCTAATTATGTCCTGTTACAACAGTTGTTAACTGATTAACAAAAACACGTTATAGCCAATTTGTAATGCTTCTTGGATTTCAGTCAAAAGTGTCAAAAATGACAATTCATTGATCATTATATTTTGTCAAGATGTTGAGAGAATTGTGTTGATTTTTTTTCAGTGTAAACTGAAGCTCATATATCATTTTGTCAGTAACTTTCTAGCTCATCAGAGCAACTAAGACATTTTTTGACATCAAAGTAAAATTTGTTGGATATTATTATTATTTGATGTATGTTTACTTGACTGTCTGCCTGTCTGTATATTTGTTTGTTGGTTTGCTTGTTTGTTTGATGCCTTTTTTGTGACATATAAATGTATACGTTATGTCTGATTTAGGTGTCAGAGTTGAAGTTGAAGTACTTGAATCGGGCGTATTGTAAAGTGTCGTCAAAGATGTATGACTATAACTGTGACGTGAAGCTAGTCGTTGGGTCGGAGACGTTCAAGGCTCATCGTGATGTGCTTGTCAATGCTAGTGACTACTTCTCCGCAATGTTTACTCATGATATGCGTGAACGACAGGACAATGTCATTCGACTGCAGGAAGTCAGCCCATGTGGATTTGCAGCCATGATCGAGTATTTGTCATTTGTTGCAATGTTCTAGCAATTAATTCACGTAATAGTCCTGGGTAGACTGTTTGCTCACCATCGTGGTGCCTGGGCCAACTCAGCCTCCATCCCTCCGGGTCAGTAAATGAGGACCAGCTTCAGCTGGGAAGGTGAAGGCAGGTATGGTTCATTCTATATGTATGGGTGGCAGGTAAAACCATGTGATCTCTTGACAGTGCGTGCCATACCTGAGCGCTTCAGTAATCTGTTTGGCCCATCAAGTGTCCTCTACATTTACCTTCAGCTAATTTGTCATTGAACGTTTTTTATTCCAGTCTATGAGTTTGATTTCAAGATTATTTGTTTTGCTGTTTTATGTCACGTGCTTGTACATACAGCTGTAGTGAATATTTGAACAGTTGAGTGGAGATTTTCTTTTACCAAGTTTTACATGTTTTGATTGTATTGTGTTGTAAATTAATTAGGGTTGGGTTGGTTCCACTTTTAGATTTCCAGTTTGGTTCAGTTCCACCACAGATCAGTTTTGGTTTTGAGTTACTTACTTGCCAAAAACCTATTTTTGGCCATAACTATCTTATTTGCAGAAATATAGTGAGTTCAACAAAAACCCTTGTCTACTATCATGATGCGAGTCCAACAGGGGCACATGACCCAGGTGACCTTGACCTTGAGTCCTTGATATTCAAATGGCCATATGCACTATTTTGGCTTGAAGCTATAGTGAGGGATTTATTACCAAAAATAGGTCATATGACTATATCCAAGGTCAAGTTCAAGGTCACCTGGGTAATATCTCTTCAAATAAAGGAATTGCAGCCAAAATAATTTTTAGCCTGTAGTTACCTTGTCCAGGGTACAAAATACATTGGTTTTGGTTGGTTTTCGGTTTTTAAAATTGATCCAACCCTATAATTAATATCATGCTGTAATGTGTATGTGTGTAATGTGTACAGGTATTTTTATCATGGATATGTAACAGTTGATGCCAGCAATGCTGAAGGTGTAGTTGAAGTGGCAAGATTCTTTCACATAAAGTGGTTGATTGACATTGCTCGTCATTATTTGGCATGTCACCTAAGCTGGGAGAATTATTCACTGGTACTTCAACTAGCTGAGCACTATGTACTTGGTGATGTCCGTTCGGCCATACTCTCTTACTTTGGAAATGCTTTTATGCAGGTTAGCATGCGGCCAAAGTTTCTACGAGTGCAGTTTGAAATGATTCGTGATTTGCTTATCGAGGAGTGGTTTATTGCGGCCACAGAGTGGGAAGTACTACAGGTGGTGCTGCGCTGGTTGAAACATGACCCATCTGAGCGAAATATCCACCGAGTCACTCTGCTTCAGCTAATCCGATACCCGCTCCTGGAGCCTGCAGAATTAGAAAGTCTTGGCAGTGATGTCACCGAGATTGTCGAGCTGGCAGACTTCATCAAAGAAGCACAGAACTATCACAACATTCCAAGCCAACAATGTCTGTACCCATCAAGTCATACTGCAGCTCGTGGTTCGCTCCCATATTTAGTGCTATACTCTGGTACAGATAACAACAATATTGTGGAGTATCGACCACTCGTTGCCGATCCTTCAGCTGACATCATCCGCGAGGAGGTGAATACCGAGTTTCTTGAAACGGCTTTCGAGTTTGCAGCCATGGCAGTGTTTGGAGACTGCCTGTTCATTGCTGGTGGCTACAGTCACAAGCACTGGTGCAGCAGTGCGGCATTTTATTGCTATTCACCACATCGCAGATGCTGGACTGAGCTGTCTGTGATGCATGATGCTCGAGTTAGTCATGCTTTGTGTGCTGCCGATACTGTTGGCTTGTATGCTGTAGCTGGTATCAACCACCATGTTGACGAGCTCGGATTTGACAGGGAAGTATACCTGGATACAGTCGAGCTGTATGATCCTAGAGACAATTTGTGGCACGATGCGCCACGATTGCCATTTGCCGTCTTTAATGCCAGTGCTGCATTCTGTGGCGGCCGATTGTACGTAACGGGAGGCATCAGTGATAATCCGGAACTGACTTTGCCTGTTCCACACGTACATTCCTGTCGGCCGACAGACGATGGATGGACGATTTTGTCAGACATGCTGCATGAGCGACATTCACATTCAGTCATTTCCTTGCACGACAAGCTGTATGTGTTCGGTGGCCTGACAGCCGATCCAGATGATACAATGGGCTTTATCAGTCAGTGGGAAACTGAGGTTTATGATCCAGTGGCTGACCAGTGGACGAGTCTTCTGCCAGTCCCTGAAAGCTTTGGTCGTATTCTCTCGTTATCGGTCACAGTTGGAGAGCAGATTGTTCTGCTTGGCAGTTTCGGAAAGGAGCATTTCAGTCTTCACGAATTTGATGAGGAAACTGGTGCCATATCTGAAGGGCAGCCATGTGGAGCATTCATTCACAAAATAGCTGTCTTCGATGCTTCATTTCCTTCACGCAAACTGCACGAGCTGATATCGTCTCCAGTCTGAAGTACGGGCATACGTCATTAATACAGTGTAGTCACGTTGCGTATACACAAACTATAATGTGTGAATGTGGATGAATGTGTAACAATAGCAGCAGCAGTTGTTGTTCTTAAATATTAGCAAATCTTTTGGACTGATTGTGTGTATTTACTATTTAGCTCGTGGTATTATCAAAGACTTTGCATATATGATCATACTTAGTTGTGTGTTTAGGCATTTAATGTGCCACTTTGTATACTTTCTATACTAAATGGCACATAATAATATTATCAAGTGCCAGTTATTTTTAACTTGTCTCGTGGAGCTTCCTGATCGGATGTCATAAAGGCGAATAAATCAGGGTTCTGTGGCATGTTTATGAGTTTGTTGCAGTTATTTGTTTTATGTTAAATACTTTGACATTGTGGTGCACGTTTTATTTAGTTGCTCCATTTTACTTGTCAGTACCAGTGCAGTTGATTGCCTCAACAGACTCCGTCTCCAAAATGTTGATTGGGACGTAGAACCTGACGTACTTACATACTTTGTCTCTTGCAGCATCTGCATGCGTGGACATGAAGTGGCATATATTATTGTGTCCTAAGTGGAATGAACAGTGTATAGGATTATAATTATGCAATTTCCTTAGGTGGTGATCTTGGTTGTCATGGTTTTGGGACCTCCAAAGGTGAAAATGTGAGATTTTTTAGCAAGTGGCCAGAGTAGTTTGACGAAGGCCGCATAGAATCCGAGTGCGAAATCGGGACGCCCGTCTAATACTATGTTCCTTGGGACCCCAGGAGTCTACACCCCAAGGAGGAGCTTGATCCGTTCAGCAAAGCCATGCGTTTCGTTGTGTTTTGTCAACTGTTGTACTAATAAACGAATCTGAATGAATGAATGAATGAATGCAACAGACTGGCAGGCGCCTGGGGTCATTGATTGCAGTAGTCCGCATCTCATGCATTCACTGGAACATTTCTTTTATTTAAGTGCTAACATCAACATAACATCATCTCACGTCACTTCTTTTAATGCAAAAATTATATAAGCTTCTTCTAGTCATTGGCACCTGAATTTTGAAACAGATTGCCACCTTTGACTACATTTGTATATTTGTATTGTACAGCTGTTGTCATTATTTAGCAGTGTAGTAGTAATTGTATGAGCAGTGTGAATTAAAGGTTAGTCTGTAGTCAATGAAATTTAAACTTATGATGTGAAGCAATTATTAGTTTGTTGTAATTTAGCATAATGCTGTAAAGGTAATCGGAGTCACATTGTTAAATGAAGTTACTCTTCAAAACAGTATAATGAAATTCTTAATAATTGCGACCGAGTGGGCAACTTTTCAACACATATAATATGCTACCAAAGTGCATTGATTCATTGATTGTTTACAGCTGAAAAAGAAACGACTGGTCTGATGGAAAGTAATTCTGCCTAACACTGGGCTTGTATAGTGTAACGGTTGTCGAATTGGGGTGAGAAATAGCACATACAGCTTACGTCTCCATGCAGAGTGTTAGCGCCGAAAACGAGCCCAGCTATCGCGGAGATAGCGCGCGTCGTCTTAGTCGCTCGTGACGCGACGGATGGGCGGAATTGTGATGGCAATAGTGGCATACACCGCGAAGAAGTTGATCCAAAGACGTTGCTCAAAAGTATTCATTGTGACTTAAGATGCGTGGTGACAATTTAATGGCATGGTCACTTGCAATCACGTGACAAAGATGGCGGCCACACCATTGAATCGGCGGCCATAGTCGAAAACCCTGTCTTAGACGCAAACGTCGCAATGCTACGTGCAGTAGAACGAGTTATTGCCGATGGAAGTTTTGAACTTCCTATTAGTGCTTAATACTAACATAGGCCTTACGATAATCGTATCTTGCACCGTTTCCAAGATATCGTAGATTATTGGTCAAATTTTCGCTGTTGACAGGCTGGGTACCCATGTTTTCCTCATTTGCTTGGGTGAAGCGCTAAACCTAAGACCACGAGATTTGGCACGAAGAATCCTCACATATTATGGCATTGTACTGTGAGAATTCTATTTCGATATCTTGAACCGTTTTGGTGTGGATCGAGTGTGACGGACGGAATTGCAATGGCAGTGGCGGCGTCTTACGACGCGAGCTAAAAATCCTTGCGTAATTCGTGATTTTTATAGTTAGATCCCTTTCCTCATAACTTCAACACAAAAGTAAGGACTATTAACTTGCGGACAAAGAACACTGTTGAATTGCAATGTTTCCAGCCTCTCTACCCCTTGAAACAATCAAAAACTTTCACAAGAATAAAAGTTTATCGCTTCTGGACACCGAGGCAAAAACAAAAGGGGGGTAGGTACAGGATAAGCCTATACTTGATATAACGCCTCTTAATGATGGAACCTCAACGCAGAAGCACGAAACATTTAGGTATGACGCATGTTGTCAAGGGATCACGCAGTTTTACCTGCCACACACGCATTTATCCACGAGTGTACCTAGGCCAAGCGTCGAACTCGTTCGTGACCTCTGGTCGCGAGCCACAACGCTAACCACTTATGCACCGATTCACCCACAGTGGCAGCAACTTTGACAATGGGGCTGTTACTTTCTCTCCTGGCTCTGCAGATGACCAAATTTTTTGGGTAGTGGGTAGCTACACATCCCGGTGGCT
>Ga0126335_1001487_pt1 | contig 13142 bp, 10 predicted proteins | sample OlaspJWI45metaG_FD_108409 | JGI IMG/M metagenome (GOLD analysis project Ga0126335, IMG submission 108409) | Marine gutless worms symbiont microbial communities from Oahu, Hawaii - Olavius sp. 1 OAHU.JWI-45 metaG | ecosystem: Host-associated > Annelida > Digestive system > Unclassified | place... | reverse complement strand
GTTGCCACCTTTACCCCCTGCACCCGCCTTACCACCAATGTTCACTATGCCAACCAGTCCAGTATAGGCATTACCTCCAACTCCACCGCCACCACCAACACTCTGTGCATGGATACCTGTGGCACCATTGCCAACAGTAAAAATATTACCGGTGTTAACTACCTCTACACTGCCGCCATCTCCCTGGGCACCACCATCCCCACCAACCGTTACCCGGCTGAGCAATAAGCCACCATTTGCATTACCACCTGCGCCACCACCACCAATACTTTGGGCTTTGATTCCGAAAGCACTGTCACCAAGCGTATGAATGGCAGCAAGGTTTGTCACATCAACAACACCAGCATCGCCAGCGGCACCACCATCGCCACCCAGTGTTAACGACAGATTGATATTGGGTGTGAGGTCAGGTCTAAGTGCATTTCCAACAATCATAGACATCGTATTGGCATTACCACCATTACCACCACCGCCACCTACACTCTGTGCAAAAATCCCGTGAGAATCACCCCCCGCCTCAAGCAAGCTGGCAAGCTCAGGGACATCGCCAGCCCTTTCGGCTACGATCGGTAAACCAGTTGTAATTGTTCCACCAGCCTCGTTGACTACCGACACATCTCCACCATTACCGGCAACACCACCCTTACCACCTATCGTCACACCAAGATTCATATCGATACCCGGATCGGGGTCAACAGCCTTTGACATATCGAGTAATGCACTGAAGACGTTACCACCGGCACCGCCACCGCCAACACTCTCGGCAAAAATACCACCGGAGTTCATACCTTCTGTATTGATATGGCTGCGATTATTAACCGTAACGGTATCAGCAGAACCACCATCTCCACCAGAACCGCCGATGGAAACATTCACTGTGGCGCCTTCCATAAATGTAAATGAGCCTGCACCACTCGCACCAACACTCAGGCCACCATGACCACCACCAAGGCTCTGTGCAGATATCCCCGGGGAATCTGAACCGACTGTTCCAATCGTGCTCGCACCTGCAGTAACTCCGTTGGTTACCGTGACAGCGCTTGTACTACTGCCACCGCCGCCACCAAGACTGACTGCATTAATACCAATCGAACGATCTCCTTGCGTCTGGATATCACCATCATGAGTAACAGTCACCGAGTTACTTGATCCGCCTGCACCACCGGCGCCACCGAAAGCCAATGCAGCTGAAAGACTGGATGTTTCAGAAGCGCCGGCAGCAACCGATACAGCAAAGCCACCTGTGCCACCACCGCCACCAGTACTCTTGGCATTGATACCAATTGAATCATCACCTCTCGTTGTAATACTACCTTCACTATCAACGGTTACTGACGAACCATCACCACCATCACCACCGACTCCACCCAAGGCAAGACTTGCGGCCAACTTGTAGCCAATAGCACCAGCTAATGAAAAACCACCATCACCACCACCGCCCCCCAGACTTTCCGCATAAATTCCTGATGAACGTAAACCGCCTGTCGAAATTACCGGTGCCAATCCTGCACTTGTATTATTAACAACAACTGCACCTGCATCACCACCAGCGCCGCCACTACCTCCAACATTCAGGCTAACAAAGGGCGAAAGACTGCCGCTGCTACCGCCGTCACCTCCACCGCCGCCGATGCTGTTTACACTGACAGTGCCGGCATTTGAACTACCACCACCCGAACCACCCACTGAAACCAGGCCACCCGAACCGGCGCCGTTACCACCACCGCCACCACCCGTACTCTGGGCGAGGATGCCGTTAGACGACTTACCACTGGTATCAATCTTGCCGCTACTGGTCACTGTGACATTACCGGCATTTCCGCCATCGTCGCTGGAGCCACCTACCGAGACAAGGCCACCAGATCCAGCCCCATTACCACCACCGCCACCAATACTCTGTGCAGAAATACCATTAGATGATTTACCCTGAGTCGTAATACTGGCAATCGCTGTATTCGTATTGGTCACAGTCACATTATTGGCATGGCCGCCACCGCCACCAGACCCACCAACTGATACCAGACCACCCGAACCACCACCAGAGCCGCCACCTTCCAAGGCAACGCCGTTGCCACCACCGCCACCAATACTTTCTGCCAGAATACCGTTAGATGTAGCGTCACTAGTATTGATCTTGCCATTACTTATTACGTGACTGTACCAGCGTTGCCACTACCGCCACCATCACCACCCACTGATACCAGGCCACCGGACCCGGCACCGTTACCTCCACCGTTACCAACACTCTGCGCAAGGATGCCGTTTGAAAATTCTCCGGTCGTTGTAATATCCCCGCCAGACTGGTTGGTCACCGTAACAACACCACCATTGCCGCTGCTGCCGCCAGAACCACCTACAGAGACAACACCACCGGAATTGCCACCGTCACCACCGCCACCACCGATACTCTGTGCAAATATACCATCAGCAAGGCTGCCGCCAGTTGAAATTGAATTGCTATTGATAGCCGATACCGACCCACCATCGCCTGCCGCACTACCACTCCCACCGATCGATACTACGCCGCCGCCGCCACTTGCAGAACCGCCACCACCTCCAACACTTTGCACGAAAACCCCATCTGCAGAACTTCCCAATGTGGTTATCGCACCACTGTTATTAACAGAAACTGACCCGCCACCACCACTACTTTGTGAGCTCCCGCCGATACCGACAACACCACCACCTGTCCCACCGATACTCGATCCAGAGATACCGATGGCCGCTACGCCCGAGGTACCAATAGTTCCAGCGTTGGTTATCAAGACAGTGCCGGCATCTCCGCTGGAACTGCCTGCACCACCAGCACCATAAACGCCACCACCGTCACCACCGGAACCACCGGAACCACCCAGGCTCTGCGCATAGATGCCAAGCGCATCGGTGCCGCTGGTAGTAATGCTGCCACTGTTATTAATCGTAATACTTCCGCCTTTACCCCCTGCGCCTCCGTCGCCACCAACACTGGAACCTCCGAATTCCCCATCACCACCATCACCGCCGTCACCGGCCTCACTGATTACCTTTACACCGACAGCCGAATTTCCTAATGTCGTAATCGCACCCAAGTTTGCGACATTGACGGTTCCTCCATTTCCACCTTTACCCCCATCTCCACCATTGGAATCAAAAGACACATCTGCATCACCGCCATTACCACCATTGCCGCCCTGGCTTTCTGCGAATATGCCATGCGCACTGGTACCCAATGTTTCAATGATGCCATCACTGTTGACCGTGACATGACCTCCGCGCCCACCATTGCCACCGCCACCTGCATGACTCTCAAATAAACCCCAGATTGAATCATCAACACCACCACCATCCCCACCATGACCACCTCTTCCTCCATCACTTGTTGCAAGGATACCGATACCGATCGTGGTATCGATCTTAAGTGGGGATAACGCATCGTAATTCACGGTAATGTCATCTTTTGTTTTACCGTGTAATCCCGGTGATGCCGTCCAAAAGTCTATCCCATCGATATAATCAGTCTGTAGTAACTCGGACCATGCATAGCTCCATTCCCAGCCAGCACCTCTCCCATTGCCACCATTGGAACCATTCGTCGTAAACTCGATACCGTGTACACCAGCGGTCGGACTGATGTCTGTTGTCAGGTTGTTTACATCGACTGTTGTTATGGTATCGGCGTCGGAAAAATCATCGCCATCCAGAACACCTTGTGATTGATTACCACTGCAGGTAGCGGTTGTTCCACTTTCACTGCAATTGTCAGGATCTGCAGATACTAGCCCTGCTGCTGCCAGCAGGATGCTAGTTACAGTGCAGACCAGCATATTATTAAGTAGTAAATTCATCCTGATAGTACGGGTAGCCTACTTAGAACTAGAAGATAAGAACTAGAAGATAACAATGTTACGATTTCGACATTGATGATTTCGTCCGCGCATAGTACAGCCTATGCAGAAGAACTAACCGCACATTGATTGCCAAGAATAGCGCCATCACATCTGCTCACACGTTTTCTAAGAGGTTAATTACCTTTTTAATAGTGCACCGTAACGCGTAAGTGTAGATGGTTCAATCGACTCTGACCACTCAAGTAGTAAAGATTCACGGTGAAACTACAGAATTACACACTAGGCGTATGATTTTTTCTATTCCGTATCGCCGCTTTACCGGCATTCCTGACTAATTTACGAGGCTATTGTATGGCTGATTTACCGCAAGCCAGCCTTTTAGACTTCTAACGATCGTAAGCTATCGTCCGATAATGATTATGCATGACCTGTTGTGTATGAGGGGTGCAATAGGCACCTACAGGGTAATCATCCACTATTAGAAGGTCATTGATTTCAACCTCCAACTGCCCATTCTCCCCTACACGAACATGACAGGCCCGAGCACGTCTAAGTAGTAACTGCTCTTGAGAAAGTCTGTCACATTCAGCACTGATGTACTGATCTAAACGTACTGCCGTTTTCTGGCTAATTGAGTCCATCGTCTGATACTACCCGCCTCAGCAATATAAATACCGTAATTGTCAAAATATTACACATGTAAACTAATACTAGACCTTAATGAGGTGATTTGTACTGGTTCGGTAATAACTTAAGTTACATATCATCGTAGTTTGTTCAGTTACCGGATTACCGGCAACGGTCTGTCTCCTGTTGTTCGGTACTTAAACTCTTTTGGATCTAATCAACAATAAACACAACCGCAACCAGCGCACAAGCATGCAAACCATTTTTAGGGTTAGCTTCTGCTGTGACTTTTTCTAATCTATTGATATCCCAACTCCTGGAACTAAAGGCCTCTTCTATACAAATCTCCGATTGCTCAAGTGACTGTTCTGTGGTGACGTTTACATCTGCATGTTCCACGATTATTGAAGCCTTTGTCGTATCCTTGTTAACTCCAATAAGCATGGAAGCAGCTACACTACTATTATTTGACACTGCATAGGCATAGGCCATTGGCAAGAACGCACCATTGTCTGTAAACCTTCCAAGTTCCTCCTTATTATTGACAATCTGCCAATTGGGAGGAACAAATGACGAAACCTTAACTGCATTGGTTGAGACAATATTTGCGTTTAGTTCTGCCGCATCAAAAGCAGAAAGCTCTGTTTTTCCATACCCTATCCCGGATGTAACATAAGCCTTGCCCTTTCTATTGTGCCAATCATACATACTGCCTCCTTTCGAACCATTCAATATTCATACTTCCCCAATGTAGCACGACCATATTCACCATCTAATAAAATTAGCATAACTGCTTATGGTTCTATTAGAATAGATAACGGGGAGGCGCTTTTACAAAATTAATTATGGCTGATAGCACTGAAGCAATACGCATTCTAGTTGCGGATGATTCACGCACCATACGGGCTGCGATAAACAATATTCTACGCTCTAAATACGAAGTACTGCAGGCAGAAGACGGCGAGGAAGCCTGGCAACTACTGACACAGAATCCTGATGTTCGCATGGTGATTAGCGACATCATGATGCCTAATCTCGATGGCTACGGCCTGATCTGCCGCATTCGTGCTGCAGAACAGACAGATATCCAGAAGCTGCCTATTCTGGTCATTACAAGCTCTGACGATGAGATCACCCGTGAGAGAACCCACGCCTGCGGCGCCAATGATTTTATTGTTAAGCCAGTAGAACGTTCCGACCTTGTTGAGCGCGTCAATTTCCATACCGAGGTAAACCTGACTGAGGGCGATAAGACTGAACTACCCATGCATGAGTTTTCCGAGGTCGAAACAACGGTGGTGGAAACCCCGGATATCAATTCGGCATTGGAGATCATACGCGGCGTTAAGGAAGGCACCATCGGCCCCTATGCGATCGACCTCTGTCTAGAAATACTACCGCTGCTGGAATACTGTGATGAGAGTTTTGCACTCGACATCTTCACTGAGATCGAAACAATTAAAAAGCAAAACAAAAAGCAGGTTATCTAAAATATTACGCTCGCATCAAAAGACAGCGCATGATCATGCTTAACACCTGAAAATAACGTGGTCTGTCCTGTATTATTTATAATCCTCCGAGCGATGCTTTGAACATATTTACCCAGACATGAGCACTGAAAACTCACACAATACTGAAGTTAGCAATCCGAGGTTTGAATTCAGGCTGTTTGGTAATGATTTCGCTCAAGTAGCCAAACAAATGACACAGCTGTCTGGCCCGGTACCCGATAGAGTAAAGGAAAGGCGCTCAGATGAAATCTATATCGTGTCTAAACACAACGACATTAACAATGTAAAGATCAGGTATGGTCTGATGGATATCAAGGTTCTGCTTCAAACGGTGGATGGCCTGGAACAATGGGGACCGTTGATGAAGGCAGAGTTTCCCATCAATTCTGAGATACTGGTCGATCAAGTTTTTCCTGCATTGCAGATCCAGATGTCTGAACCAGCTGAGCCACTGTATTCACTTGATGATTTTCTCACCCTGATTACGAGCCATGATGATGTACAGGCTGTTGATGTCAGCAAACATCGGCATGGGTATTCTATCAATGACTCAATTTGCGAGATGGCAGCGGTTGATATTAATGGCGTCAACGTTACCACCATCGCTACCGAGTCAACCGATATTGAAGCCGTTAAAAAAACTATCGATGATCTCGGTCTTACCGGCATGGAAAACATCAATTACCTGCAGGGAATCAAGCGGGTTATCGGTATGATTGACAAACCGCTGATAAATTAATCTTACGAATAGGTAGAGTGATGGGACAGGAAATCGAAAGGAAGTATTTAATAAATGGTGAGTTCAAGGAAATAGCTTCAAGTTCGACCCGGATTACACAGGGATACCTGTCATCCAATCCAGAGCGAAACGTCCGAGTTAGAATTCGAGATGACAAGGGATATATCACCGTCAAGGGTATCGGTAGCGAGTCGGGTGCTGCACGATTTGAGTGGGAGAAAGAAATTCCAGTGGAAGATGTCCAGCAGTTATTAGAACTCTGTGAAACAGGAATCATCGACAAGACCCGCTACCTGGTGGAATTTGGCGGCCATACTTTCGAGATTGATGAGTTCTATGGCGAGAATGAAGGCCTGGTGATGGCAGAAGTGGAACTCAATTCAGAAGATGAAGAAATCCAGAAACCGGACTGGCTAGGCGATGAGGTAACCGGCGATAAGCGATACTACAATGCGATGCTAACCCGACACCCGTTCAAGAGTTGGTGATTCACCTTAATCGTTCGCACAATAGTGACAACGCTATGAATTTTTTAGTATCTCGATGAACGGCTGCGGCTTGCCAACGCCGTACCCCTGCACATAGTCCACCCCAATTTCTTCTAGTAGTGAATGAATACTGTTATTTTCGACGAATTCTGCGATTATCTTTTTACCCATAAGTGAGCCAATCTCACGAATTGACTTCACCATAGCTCGATCAACAAGATCTCCCTCTATATTCTTTACAAACTGCCCATCTATTTTCAAATAATCAATATCTAACGTTCTCAGGTAGCCAAAAGAAGATAAACCGCTACCAAAGTCATCCAGGGAGAAACGAACGCCCATTTCCTTTAATGAAGCAATCCTCTTCGTAGCAGTAACAAGGTCATTGATAGCCGCTGTTTCTGTTATTTCAAAACAGATCTTTTCTGATAGATCACTAAGACCAATTTCATAAACCAGGAACTTACAAAACTTCTTACTAGCCAGAGACTGTCCGGACAAATTAATTGAAACATGATCAATGTTGTCGAGAAAGCTTGCCTGGTTCTTAAGCATAGAGATAGTCTTTAATACTACCCAACGATCTATTGCAATTATTTGATTGTAGCGTTCAGCAGCAGGCAAAAATTCACATGGTGGGATAAGGTTTTCGCCCTGATCTAGTCGTATCAGTAGTTCATAGCTTGTTTTTGATGATGCATTCTGATTTGTTGGCTTAATGGGTTGGGCATACAAAATGAAACGGTCATTTTCCAGGGCATGGGTAATCCTTGATAGCCAATCCATTTGTTCCGCGTGGGACTTTAGTATTTGATCATTCTCCTCATAAATTCGTACTTTGTTTCGTCCACCTTCCTTGGCTACATGACAGGCAAGATCCGCCAGACTCATAATATTATCCTGACGGGTATCAGCAGTTATTACTGCAACACCGATGCTAGCACTAACCTGAAATTTCTTATCGGCCCACTGAAACTGAAACTTTGACATTGAATCAAGAATATTTTGTGCGATAGAAGCAGCTTCACTCACATCGTAATATTCCAGCAAAATACCAAATTCATCACCACCTAATCTTGCTAGCTTGTCATTGTCTCGGATATTTTGTTGAAGCAAAGGTACTACCTGCCGCAAGAGCTCATCACCTGCGGTATGACCTAACCTATCATTAATCACCTTAAACTGATCTAGATCGACATAAAGCAAAACATGGGACTGATCATCTGCGACACTGGATTGACGCCTGATCAGAGACCCTTCCAGAGCATCACGATTCCATAGGCCAGTTAATGAATCATACAGTTCCTGGTATTTTAGTTTCTTATCAAGAGCCTGGAGTCTTTGCTCAGCCTTGAATCTCTCAATCTCGAGTGAAAACCTGATAGCAACACTATCAAGCACTGCTATCATCCAGGATGCCGGATCTATTGCATGTGTCCCCATCACAGAGAATAACCCAAGTAACTGGCCATCTACTCCAATCAGTGGAGACCCAAAATAACTTTCAATACCCATCTGGCCCAACATTTCATCATCAGGATATCGGCATGCAACGCCCTCCTTAATGATTTCATGTTTTAGATTCACAACCTCCTCGCATGGCGTGCCAATAAGACTGTATTGAAAATTGTCAATCAATTGACCATTATTCCAGACAATAAAGGTATTGATTAATTGTTTATCTCTATCATCCAGCAATCCGATAAACGCATATTCAATATCATAGAAGCTGGCAACCCTTTCTATGCATTGCAGAAAGAAGTTTTCAGTATTCTCATAGGAGACAGCCCTTGTAGACAAAGCATTCAACAAGTCTTCCAGCTTTTTTTCTAACTTTTCCTGCATGCTTACTGTTTTTATTATGGTATTTATATTCCCATCCTTAATAACATGTATAGACTCAATAGGGAATGGAAAAGTGTCGATCAACAAAAACGAATTTCAACCACTAGTCTGTGCCGGATAAATTTGCTAGACTCCCCTGTCAGAAAAATAACTTCACAAGACAACATGTTGGAGAGCTACATAATATGAGCAGGTTCATAACGAGAACATTGGCCGCTGGAGCGGTATTTATCTGCAGCACAGCCACAGCAGGCACACTAGAAGACGTCAAAAAACGCGGGCACCTGATCTGCGGTATCAACAACGCCGTTCCCGGCTTTTCTGCGCCGGATGACAAAGGAAAGATGCAGGGTATTGATGTCGATGTCTGCTATGCCACAGCAGCTGCCGTACTGGGTGATGCCAACAAGGTGGAATTTACACCACTAACGGCCAAGGAACGGTTTACGGCACTCTCCTCTGGTGAGGTCGACCTACTGTCACGCAATACGACCCACACACTACACCGGGATGGAGCGCTGGGGCTCAACTTTACCTATTACAATTACATTGACGGTCAGGGTTTCATGGTGAAGAAGGACCTTGGTGTAAAAAGTGCATTGGAACTGGACGGCGCCGCGGTCTGCATTCAGCAAGGTACGACTACTGAGCTGAACCTGGCCGATTACTTCCGTTCCAATAACATGAAATATCAGCCCATAGGCTATGAGACGGCACCGCAAACACGTGATGGCTTCGACAAGGGCGCCTGTGATGTACTGACCTCTGACAAGTCTCAGCTTGCTGCACAACGCACGGAGCTAAAAGATCCTGACGGCGCAATCATTTTGCCTGAAACTATTTCCAAGGAACCACTGGGGCCAGTGGTACGTCAGGGTGATGATGTCTGGTTCAACATTGTCAAATGGGTACTGTTTGCCATGATTAATGCCGAGGAAGCCGGTATTACTTCAAAGAACGTCGATGACCTGCGCAAGAACAGTAAAAACCCGGGTGTACAGCGCATCCTGGGGGTTGAGGGTGAAACGGGCAAGAACCTGCAGCTCTCCAGCGACTGGGCCTATAACATCATCAAACAGGTTGGTAACTACGGTGAGTCCTATGACCGCAATCTCGAACCACTAGGCATCCCCCGTAAAGGCAGTGTGAATGACCTGTGGACACGAGGTGGGATTTTGTACGCGCCGCCAATCAGATAGTACTGCATACACATCGCCATTTTTTAATCACTGGATACCCGATAAAGCACTCGGGCATGACGAGAGTTGAGAACCAGCACGTCATTCCCGCATCTGTTAGCGGGAATCTATTGTTTATTGACTGGCCCCTGTTTAATACATTTCGAGGATGACGAGCTGAGGGTTTTTCAGCAGACTGCTATCATCCACACCCATGACGGAAGATTCTGTATCTAACACCGCCCCTGCCACCCCGTGGCACCGCGACCCCGCTATCCGTGCACTGATATTTCAGGCGCTGTTACTACTGGTCGTGGTCTGGTCACTGGGCACAATTTTCAGCAACACGGTCACAAATCTTGAAAATCGGGGAATTCACACCGGCTTTGATTTTCTGCATGAAATAGCACCCTTTGCCGTGGGTTTTAGTCCCTTTATTGAATTCAAACTCGGTGAAAGCACCTACTGGGATGTGTTTCTGATCGGCATTCAGAATACGATGATTGTCAGCTTTCTTGGTATTGTCGCTGCCACGGTGCTGGGCTTTATTATCGGCATCATGCGCCTGTCACCCAACTGGCTGGTGTCCAAAATCGCTGCGGTCTATATCGAGACTTTTCGCAATATCCCGTTGCTATTGCAGATCCTGTTCTGGAACTTTGCCATCTTTTTGCCGAACCTGCCGGGACCCAGACAGAGTCTCTCACTCGGCGATACTGTCTTTCTCAACGGCCGTGGTTTATACATGCCACGACCCGTACTGGAGAGTGAGATCGGCACATTGATTGTGATCTTTGCCACCGTAGCCGCACTCATCGGTTGCGCTGTGTTATATCGCTGGGCCAGAAGGCGTAAAGACCAGACTGGCCAGTCATTTCCAATCGTTTCAGTCTCGTTGGCAATTATGATGCTGGTGCCGACACTGGCCTATTTCATGGCTGGCAGCCCGATCGGCGCAGAACTACCCGAACTGAAGCGCTTTAATTTTGAGGGTGGCATGCAGATGCCATTGCCATTGTTTTCACTCTGGTTTGCCCTCAGCACCTACACCGCCGCCTTTATCGGCGAAACCGTGCGCGGTGGTATCCAAGCCGTTGACCATGGACAGACCGAGGCAGCCAGCGCACTAGGACTACATCGAGGCCAGGTATTACGACTGGTGGTGATTCCGCAGGCACTGCGCGTCATCATCCCCCCTGCCATTAGCCAGTTTCTGAACCTGACCAAGAACTCCTCACTGGCTGTTGCCGTGGCCTATGAAGAACTGGTGAGTATCTGGTCGGGCATCGCGCTCAATCAAACCGGCCAGGCACTGGTAATTATTGCCATGACGATTATTGTCTACGAGATACTTAGCCTGACGACCTCGGCCATATTGAATTTCTATAACTATCGTATTCAGCTGGTAGAAAGATAGGTGAGCGAACATCACCAGCCACTACCCGACCTGCCGCCGCCGATTACATCAACCGGTGTGCTCGGCTGGATGCGTATACATCTATTTTCTTCGCCACTGAATATCTTCCTGACGCTGCTTAGTCTGTATGTCCTGTCAATCATCATACCCAACATCATCAACTGGGCCTTTATCGATGCTAACTGGACGGGGGCGGATCGCACCGTCTGCGATGCAAATCCAGATGGCGCCTGCTGGACATTTATCAATGTGCGTTTAGAGCAGATATTATTTGGGCTTTATTACGGCCAGAATCCTGATCAGACCTGGCGACCAATTACCGCCTTTGTCATTCTGGCAGGATTAATTGGCCTGCTGTTAACACCACGTGTACGTTACAAGGCCTGGATTGGCATCGGCACCCTCGTGCTATATCCATTTGTCGCCTATGCCCTGATTCACGGTGGATGGCTCGGTTTGCCGGTCGCCAGCAGCAGTCAATGGGGCGGGCTCATGCTGACCTTCATCCTCGCTAGCGTTGGCATCGTTGCCGCCCTGCCACTAGGAATATTACTCGCACTGGGAAGGCGTTCAGATATGCCACTGGTGCGTGCATTTTCCGTCACCTATATCGAATTCTGGCGTGGTACACCTTTGATCACCGTGCTGTTCATGGCCTCGGTGATGTTACCGTTGTTCTTCCCCTCGGGTGTCGAGTTCGACAAGGTAATGCGCGCCATTATCGGTATCACCCTGTTTCAGTCGGCCTATACCGCCGAGGCCATTCGAGGTGGCCTGCAGGCGATTCCGCGAGGACAATACGAGGCTGCCGATTCTCTTGGACTGGGTTACTGGAAAAAGACGATCTTCATCATCCTGCCACAGGCATTAAAGATTTCCATTCCCGGCATCGTTAACTCCTTTATCGAACTCTTCAAGGATACCTCGCTAGTCTCGATCATCGGTCTACTGGATTTATTAAACATGGCACAGACCGCCAGTCGATCCATCGAGTGGAAAGGTTATGATGTTGAAGCCTATATCTTTGCTGCCATACTGTTCTGGATATTCTGTTATGGCATTTCCCGATACAGTCAACACCTGGAAAAAACCCTGCACAGGGGGCACTAAATGAATACAAACTCACCTCCCCTGACAGATACTTACAGGCATGCACCTGTCGGCCATCACGTGGACGAACACGAAAAACGACTGATGATCGACATCAAAGATGTGCATAAGTGGTATGGGGAGTTTCACGCGCTCAAGGCGATCAACCTGCAGGTACGTAAAGGCGAGCGTATCGTCATCTGTGGCCCCTCCGGCTCGGGAAAGTCCACCCTGATTCGATGCATCAATCGACTGGAAGAACACCAGCGTGGTGACATTATTGTCGACGGTACAGAACTCACTAACGACATTAAACACATTGACAATGTACGACGTGAAGTCGGCATGGTGTTTCAGCACTTCAACCTGTTCCCACACTTATCCGTGCTGGAAAACTGCACCCTGGCACCCATATGGGTGC
>Ga0126335_1001486_pt1 | contig 13143 bp, 5 predicted proteins | sample OlaspJWI45metaG_FD_108409 | JGI IMG/M metagenome (GOLD analysis project Ga0126335, IMG submission 108409) | Marine gutless worms symbiont microbial communities from Oahu, Hawaii - Olavius sp. 1 OAHU.JWI-45 metaG | ecosystem: Host-associated > Annelida > Digestive system > Unclassified | place... | reverse complement strand
TTGTTTTACCATCTGGGTACCTCCTGTTTTTGGTTTTAGTTGGTCCTAAACCCAATTATTACAGGGGACCCAGATGGTTTTTCAATTATTATTTTCTAATTCATGCAAGATCGAGGTAATATTCAGTTTTTATTCGACGTTGGACGTTGGACGTTCGATGTTCGACGTTCATCTTTTCATTCGTTCGACGTTCATCTTGTTAAATTTCTTTGCATCCTTGTCCTCTTTGCGGTGACTGTTTTTTATTTTTGTCTATAGTCCTTTGCTAATTCGGTAGATCTAACCTGTGGCCGGATTCCGCCTCAAGCCTGCTATGTTCGGGACCAACGCTTTGAATTTCGTTGTCTGCTGCCTGGGACCGGCGCATTTTTTCAACCAGGGGCACCAGGTGTTCATCGAGCACACGGTAGGAATAATGCTTCCGGGCAATGCTGTAGTTATGCTCGGTCATCTGCCTGATCCGCTGGGGCGACTTCAGCAGCGCCTTGACCTGCCGCACGTTTTCAGGAGAAACATAACCGTTAATGCAGATCACATCGAAGCCATTGGGCTCAATGTCCCTGACAAATGTCTGGTACCGGTTAATCAATATCGGTTTTCGAAAATAAACCGCCTCCAGAAAAGCGTTTCCAAAACCTTCCTGAAGGCTGGGCAATGCGACCAGATTGGCGCGGGGATAAATATGCCAGAGGGAAAATTTTCGCCCGTTGCCATTGCACCGGGCCCAGGGACTGTTAATTTTGTGTTGATGCATTCGCAAATCGACATCGGTACGTTCTGCATGACTTTTTAACCAGTTGCCATAATCGTAACCTTCGTCTGCTCCCGTGTGGGAAAGTACCAGTTTATAGCGCTTTTGTTTCAGCGCCATCATGAGCTCAATGGTATGCTCGATGCCCTTGCGCCGAATGATCCGGGTCGGTTGCAGGATCATGATATCGTCGGGCAGCAAGCCCAGCGAATTTTTAAACTGCTGGCTGCGCAATACATTGACGGTGGGCGGATGGTCAAAATCGAGCACATTGGGGATAACCTGGGCGGCAATGCCATATCTCAGCGCCAGGTCTTTCCGGGCGGCGCTATTGATAACCACGTGCGCTACGCCGCGCATTATCGGTGGAAAAGCCATTTGCAGATAGTCATTGACCGCATTGACCACGTAACGGTTTCTTTCCCAGTAAAAGTCATGGTGATGCGCAATAACGGGTATCCCGGTTTCCGAAATCAATTCGGTCAAGGCAATGCCCAACGGTATATGCATGGGTATGGTGAGTGCGTTCTGTACCACCAGCAGATCAATGCCAAACTGGTCTATAAAACGGTACAGAGATTCTTTCAGCATTACCCGCAAGGCATGCACGCGGTCGGTAACGGCTGCGTCGCGCTTGCGCCGGCCGAAAACCTGTTCGTTGATCCAGACGATCTCGGCATGCTGAAAATGGGCTTCCGGTAATAGATAGCTTGTCTTAAGATCACGATCGAGCTGACCGGCAAACCAGAAACAGCGGTGGCCATTTTTTTCCAGAACCTGGGCCCACTTGCTGGACTCCAGAGACACACCATCGGTGCCTGAAAAACGGGTAGAAACAAATCCGATGTTAGACGCAGCCAATTTAACAGAGTCCTTTCATCTTTCGCGATTCCGTATCCGTTACGCTTGATGGCCCGGGACAGTTGAAGACATTTATCATTGAGCCGAAGCAATTCGCATACCAATTTGTAGAATAAATAATATCACGTAATTTCAATGCAATAGATTATATTGACATTGTGCGGGTTCCACCGGATATGTAAAGAAGTGCTTAAAATCAACGTTTTTAGGTAATACATTACCTAACCCGAATATTTCATGAAATATTCGGGTTTAATCCAGTCCGCAGGGTATGTCTAATTTTGCCAATCGTTCGAACGATTGGCAAAAAATACAAAAATCCTCTTTATTCTGTGTTTCGAGAGCAGCAAGTGGTGAAATAAAACCTATATTTATGTAAACGGGATTGAAATAACATCATAGAAAAGAGGATTTTAATGAAAGCAATCGTCGTAACCCAAAGTGGCGGGCCGGAGGTACTGGCGCTGCAGGACGTTGAGGAACCTGTACCCGGCCCCGGAGAGGTTCTCATCCAGGTTAAATCGGCCGGTGTAAATTATGCCGATATCAAGGCCCGCACCAGTGGTCTCTACCAGGGGCAGCGCCCGCCTTTCATAGCGGGCCTGGATGTGGCCGGAACCATTGTCGGCACCGGCTCTGCCGTCAAACACCTGGAAGAAGGCCAGCGTGTGATCGCCTTCCCCCGCACAGGCTCTTATACGGAAATGACGGTTGCCGACGGGCGATTGACTTTTCCGATACCCGACAGCCTCGATTTCGACACGGCCGCCGCATTTCCCGTCGTGGGCGGAACGGCATACGGCACGATTGCTGCCACGGCCCGGCTCCAGCCCGGTGAAAGCATCCTGATTCATGCTGCCGCCGGCGGTGTCGGCACGACGGCCATTCAAATATCCAAATTATTGGGTGCTGCTTTGATTATTGCAGCAACCCGAAGCCCCTGGAAAAAAGAACAGGTTCTGGCACTCGGCGCCGACAAAATCATCGACAATTCGGTCGACAGCTATCCGGATCAGATCAATTACCTGACCGCGGGCGCCGGTGTCGATGTGATCATTAACCCTGTCGGCGGGAAGAGTATTGAAAATGACCTGCAATGCCTGGCACCGTTCGGACGCCTGGTTTTGTTCGGCAATATGGGCGGGGGCACATGCGACCTGGATGCCGTTGGCATGTACAAGAATAACCGCTCGCTGCTCGGATTCAGCTTCGGCCATCGCCGTAAACAACGGCCTGAAACGGTCGGTGAAATCATCCAGGCCGTCATGCAGATGGTGGTTGACAATAAAATTCAGATACTTATCGATAAGCACCTGCCCCTGGCGCAGGCCGCGGAGGCGCACAGGCGAATAGAAGAACGCCAGAATATCGGAAAGATTCTGCTGGATATCGGCACGAATTAATAAAGTGTCTCGTGCAAAGATAAAAAAAATTAAATAGCCACGAATTTACACGAATTTTCACGAATTATGAAAATAATAGGTAGAAGTCAGGATCGGGAAGTTTGTACGTCCAATCCTCCCGAAGTTCACCCGCCTTCGGAGGGCGGAAAGGCGTCGAATGATGATGTCGCTGCGCTCCAACATGAAAAGTTCGGAGTTCGGAGTGCGGAGTGCGGAGCTTGCCCTGGCGCTTTGGCGAAAAAATGATGGCATTTGTTTAAATTATTAATAAATGTCAAGTACTTGGATTTTCGATCGGTAGCCAGTTCTGGGCCAGGGTTGAGAAGTCGCTGCGCTCCGCAATGTTATTAATAGCCACGATTTCACACAAATTAACACGAATTAAAACAATGATAAAAGATGAATGTCGAAATCGCCTAAGGCAAGCAAGCACTTGTCCGCCGTGGCGGATTGAACATCCAACGTCGAATGATGATGTCGCTGCGCTCCGCCAAGATATTTATAGGACACTGATTAGCATATATTTTTTATTATCCGTATAAATCTGTGAACATCTGTGACCTAAATTTCATAAATGATAGTATTCCTATTTCATTTTCTTTTCCATTCAAAATTCGACGTTGGACGTTCGATGTTCGATGTTCATCATTATTAATTATCCTTCCTCTGTCCCGATGGGCACTAAATCGCCTACCGCATGTATATTCATCAAATGGGGTGATCTGTAACCAATTGATACTTACATTCTATTTTAATTAATTCGTGAAAAACTTGTCGCGCCATAGTCTCGGTGAGTAATACTAAGAATTTCTACAGAAGTCCGACCTGTGAATTGAACAGTTTACGGCATCGATAGGTTGACGACGGCGGATTCGTGTAAATTCGTGGCGATTCTAAAGAGGCTATTCAAAAAATGAAAACGAAAACCAAAGACAAACTGCTTATCGCTGTGGGAATATTCGGTGTGGTCGGCTTCCTGTATCTTTACACCGTCAAGCTGTTCGGGGTGCATGGCCGGCCGCCGACCAGCGCGTTTATCGAAAACTACATCGGCCGCAACGGCATCATTGTGCTCAACATCCTGGTCTTTGCCAGTTTGCTGGCCCTGCTGCCCTACCGGCAGATCGGCCAGGAGAGCCGCTGGAAATCGAAAGGCGCCTTTGTCGGCTTCCTGATCGCCCTGTTTACCGAGATGTTCGGACTGCCGCTGGTGCTCTATATCTTTTCCCCTTTTTTCGACTACCCTGCCCTGCGCCCCTTCAGCCGCCAGGTGCTGGGCAGCTTCGGCATGATAGCCGGCACTTGGGTCACCCTGGCCGGCATCGTGCTGGTTGTCATCGGCTGGCGTAAAATTCACGCGGCAAAAGGGCTGGTCACCGGCGGCATCTACCGCTGGATCCGGCACCCGCAGTACACCGGGTTGTTCCTGATCATGCTCGGCTGGCTGCTCCACTGGCCCACCCTGCTGACCCTGGTCCTGTTTCCGATCATGGTCCTGGTCTACCGCCGGCTGGCGCTGAGCGAGGAAAAGCAGTTAGAGGCAGGATTTGGTGCGGAATACCAGGATTATGCTGCTCGAACCCCGCGCTTCTTTCCAGGGCTGGTGAAATCCGGGCATCATTGATCGGATATAATAGCCACAGAACCACACAGAAAAACACAGACAACTATTCACAAGATTCTCACGCATAGCCGCCCCCAGTCATTTCCCTTGTCTGGAACTATGGCGCGGCAGGGCAATGGATGTAAGAAATAGAATAAAACGAAATAGATAAGCGGGCATGAGTGGCGGGCGGGCAAAAACAATAGGCCAAGATTCAGGTACTATGACGAGGAAAAAAGTGCTCGATGGTATTATTTTTTAGCCACTTTCTGAAAGAATTTCATACAACGTTCGGATTAAAGTCCCGGCCTACTTTTAGGCAGTAAGCTGCTCAAGGGTAATATCCATAGCGGCCGCAATTTTTTTCAAGGTGCCAACCCGGGGCTTCGAGCCGGACTTCTCCACCCTGGCCAAAGCCGGTTGGGTCATCCCCGCCCTTCGCGCTAATTCCTGCTGGGTCATGCCAAAGTATTCTCGCCAAGCACGGATCATGGAGTCACCGCTAATAACATTGGCTTTAACCACTTCATGTGGAATCCACACATCTGTTTCATCCGTATCGCGGCGGGTAAGTTTCTGGTATTCCTCCCAGGGAATTACAGCAAAAGCCGGTTTACCATCCTGCATGATAATCTGTGGTTCAATATGTGCGCTCATCTCTCTTTTTTACCTCCTGAATCAGGTAAATTTTCATTTCGTTTTGTTCAAGGTCAAAAAAGACACGAAAGCAACCTACTCTCAATCGATACATATATTTGTGATCTGTGAGACGTTTTACGTTGCGCCATCCGTCAGTCGTCGGAAGATCTTCGACAGCAGCAATAATGGCTTTCTTGATTTTTGCTGGAACTTTTCTTATTTGCTTGAGTGCCTTTTGATTCCATAAAATTTTTCTCATGCAATTTTTATAACAAAATATAACATAAAATCAAGATCTATATAACTTTTAATAACATAAGGCTCTAAATTTCCGAAATCGTCATGTCGGACCCCCAATCAAGTTGAGGGCAGGCCCGATCCGGCATTTAGAACCTCTCTATAAGAATCTCCACGCCTATGTTTTACTGACCTGACTTTATTTAAATCTTAGGTCTGGGTTAATTTTGCTCCACAATTGTCGACCAGTTATGCTTGTCCGATTAAAATCTGAATAGCTCTCAGATAATAAGGATAGACCTGAATATTTCGCGCAGCGATTCTCATTTTTCATCCGCAAAAGCGGAGGAAAAATGGTACCTAAACTTCCCGGCAAAAAATACTGCGCTGCGATTGTGTAATTTAGGTCACAATTTTAAGCATTTCCCACCCGAATCTAACCCATTAAATGACATAAAACTATGAAATCAATGCCATTTTTTAAAAAAAAAGACATTTTCGATTGAAATCTATTTTGGGATGTGAAATCATATTTTCAGGTTTCAGCGAACCTTTTTGAGTTGGATTGGACGTAGTTTCGAACTGAGTGGATGCAGCCATCAAGAGGCTGTGTCGGGTTGTTGTGCCGCACTGGCGATCGCACTGCAGAGTCAGGTAACAGGCAGACCCGGAATCTCAAGCTCTGAGGCACAACTTTAAAGGGCAGATCTGATTTTATCAGGTCTGCCCTTTTTTTATTATAGCCACGAATTAACACGAATTTTCACGAATTTAAACTATCTTAAGATTCTCACGCAAAGCTGTGAAGGCGCTTTAATAGATGAACGTCGAACATCGAACGTCCAACGTCCAACGTCGAATGAAAACTGAATATGAAATAACGAATTTAAAATACTTATTTCTGCTTTTTCTCCGCCGTTCTAATGCTCGTAACGAATATCTTAATTAGTTCTTCTGTTTCCATTAACATATCATTTAGCAGTTCAGGTTTTTTGATTAGTGGTACACGCTGGATAAGCTTTACCCATCTATGAGACTCCCTGAGCTCCTTCAATGAGATTCGAAGCTTATGTATGAAATCCCTGGGCGACTCGGCAGCCTGCGCTTCACCATGGTTTGGGTAAGGTGAAGTTCCCGATCTTAGCAATTGGCCCGCAACATGTTTCCCTGCTTTGGTATTCGGTAGCTGTTCAACGATTTTAATGATTCGCACCGAATACTCGAGTAATCGCTCTTCCAGGTCATATGTCTGTCTATTTTTCTTTTCCATTCAAAATTCGATGTTGGACGTTCGATGTTCGACGTTCATCTGTTTACCGTTCGACGTTCATCTGTTTACCGTTCGACGTTCATCTTTTTATACGTTCGATGTTCATCTTTTTTAGTCCGATAATTATTCAAAGAATTCGGGCGGGTAGGAACCCCGCCCCTATTGTCTCTTCATCTTTTCATTCAAAATTCGATCAACCTTCGCAAGAAGCTACGGCAGACAAGTGTTGGACGTTCGATGTTCGACGTTCATCTTTTTATGCGTTCTACGTTCATCTTTTCAATTGTCTTCTTACCCAAACGCCTCCCGACAGCACCAACAGTATCACCACCACACCAGCTGCGCCCTTCCCTGCTCTGCCCGCACTGTCGATGAAGCACCCGGCACCACCACCGCCGCCGCCGCCACCCGGAATCACATCTTCCACAACCGTCTCTGGCACCATGGATTGGCCCGTGGTATAAAGCGAGAAGTGGTTCACATTGTAGATCAGATCCCAGCCATCCACATGGTCGACCGCAATGGTCTCCCAGGCCAGTGTGACCGGGTTAAAGGTCATGACCTGGAGATCTTTCGGGTCTTTGACGCCGGCTTTGTACAGGCTTGCCTTGGTGTACGGGATCCGGACCGTGATCGGTACTGCAAAACTGCTGCCGTCCGGGCCGAAGTCGAGGACACCGCCGATGGCCTTGATGTTCTTTGGCAGGGCCGGCGGGTTCTCCACCATCCCGATGGTAACGGTGCAGTCCTTTTCCAGGGCGCCGGCGGGAATCTCCAGCGATACGCCGTACAGCGGGCTGCCCTTGCGGGTGACCTTGACGATCTGGGCCGTCTCGGCCTCGGCCATGACATCCTGGGCACAGGCCAGCAGCACCCGCGTTTCCGCCCCCTCGGTGTCCACCATGAAGATGGCCGTGTTCATCCAGCTGCCGGGCAGGTCACCGTCGTTGGCCCGGGCCCGCCAGTAGTAGGTCTTTTTGTCGACCAGCTGTTTGTCCACGGTCCAGGCGGTGATCTGATCGCCCCCGAGCAGCCTGGCACTTGCTACCTTTTCGGTCAGGCCGCGGTCGGCGAACAGCTCGAATTCATAGGTGAGCTGCTCATCATCTGCGTCCACGGCATTGTTGACCGAAAGGGTCGGGGTGAGCGTGGTGACCACGCCGAAGTTGAACGGGTTGTTGATGATGGGCGTGCCCGGCCGCGCGTTCTTTGTATGCACGGAGAAGGCCGCCGCGGTCGTCCACTCGCTTTCCAAGCCATGCTCGTCCACAGCCCGTGACCGCAAGTAATAGGGAGCCTGATCGGTGAGGCCCACATCCACGGTCCAGGCATTGCCCGCATCGGTGGCAGAAGTGACCAGGTCGTCGGACGATAGACCGGGCTTGCTGTAAAGCTCGTAGTCGAATGTGATCGCATCCAGATCCGGGTCGGTGTCCAGATAAACGCTCAGGATCGAGGTTGTGCCCGTTTGTATGCTGCTTTCATCCGGATCGAATACTGTCGGCACAAATGGTGCATCGTTTTCGGTATTTACGTAAAATACCCCGGTGCGCCATGCGCTGAACGCTTCACCGTCATAGGCCCTCGCACGCCAGTAGTAGACGGTGTTATCTTCCAGATCCGCCGGCTGCCAGGTGGTGGTATGGCCGGCGTCTTCATCGATTTCCGGCGACAGCTGGAGTGCCAGGCTGTCAAAGTTGTTCACTCTGTCGATCTCGAACCAGTAGGTCAGCGTATCCCGGCTGCTGTCGACGGCATTTTCCACCTCGAGCACCGGCTTCAAGGTCGCTAGTTCACCGCCGTCTGCCGGGCTGACAATGACCGGCGCCTCGGGCGCCCGGTTGCGCGTATCCACCTTGAAGGAATGCAGGGCGCTCCAGCCGCTGGCCTCACCAAGCGCATCCCGGGCCTGTACCCGCCACCAGTAGGTGCGGTACTTTTTCAGATAAAAGCATAGCCGCCAGGATGTTGTTCCGTCCTCTTCTTCCAGCACACCGGTTTTCCTGTAAACACGCCAATTCTTGTTCTTGTCGCCATACACCTCGAATTCATAGGTCAGCCGGTCACCATCCGGGTTGGTGGCATTGTTTACCTCCAGCGTCGGTCGCGTGGTGGCCACCTCGGATCCATCCGGCGGTGAACTGATGCTGGGTATCACGGGTGTTTCGTTCAAGATATTGACAAAGAAACTGGCCGTGGCCATCCAGCGGCTGCAGTTCTCTCCGTCACAGGCCCTGGCCCGCCAGTAGTAGAGCGTATGGTCCGCCAGATCTACCGGGATCCAGGTCGTGCTGTTGAGACCGCCCTGAGACACCGACCCGAACTGGTTGGCATCGGAACTGAAACTGCTCAGGGTGTCGATTTCAAACTCGTAGGTGAGCACGCTGTCGTCCACGTCGGCGGCATTGTTCACCGCAAGCATCGGCATGCGTGTCGCCACGACCCGCCCGTGCTGCGGGTAGTTGATCGACGGGGCCGAAGGCGCATCGTTGACCGTGTTCACAAAGAAGGCATACAGGCTGCTCCAGTCACTTTCCGCACCTTTGTCGTCCCGGGCCCTGAACCGCCACCAGTAATAGCGGTTGTCTTCAAGGCCGGTATCCAGCTGCCAGGAAGGCCCGACACCCTGGACCGCCCGGACCCGCTCGATCCCGTTGGCATCCGCACATACCTCATAGTCATAGGTAAGCGCGTCCCCGTCCGCATCTGCCGCTTCGTTCACTTTCAGAACGGGACTCAGGGCCGCAACATGGCTGCCATCGCCCGGGCTCTGAATGGTGGGTGTTTCAGGCGGGTCGTTGGCCAGGTTGATGGAAAACGATCCGCTCACCCAGTCGCTGTATGAGGCCCCGTCATGGCAGACAACCCGCCAGTAGTATTTAGTGTGATCGGAAAGTGCAGCCGGACGCCAGGATGTCATGCTGCCGGCACTTTCCGGCAACCGGGGTGACTGCTGCAGATCATTGCTCTTAAATTCGGCGGATTTGTCGATCTCAAAGTAGTAGTAGATCGCATCCTGGTTCTCGTCGCTTGAATTTTCAACCACCAGCGACGATGTCAAACTTTGCAGCTCGCTGCCGTCAGCCGGGCTGACGATAGCCGGTTCGGTGGGTGGGTCGTTGGCCATGTCAACGGCAAACGAGCCTTGGGTCCAATCACTGTATGCCGCGCCGTCAAAGGCGATCACGCGCCAGTAATAGGTCGTGCGATCCGTCAATGGCAACGCCGGATGCCATGAAGTAAGGCCCCCGACCCCTTCCGGCAGCCGGCCGGAACGCTGCAGGCCAGTACTGTCAAAGGTGTTCACTTTGTCGATATTAAAGTAATAGCTGACCGCATCCCCGTCCGGATCGCTGGAATTGAGGACCAGCAGCGACAGCAGAAGGCTCTGCACCGCCGCACCGTCTTTCGGAATGACAATCTCCGGCACTTCCGGCGCAGCATTGGTGGTCACCACCTTAAAACGGGACATCGGGTCGTTCCAGGGGCCGGCCTTGCCTTCCTCGTCAATGGCCCGGGCCTGCCACCAGTATCGCTGGTTCTTTTCGAGATCCAGATCCACCTGCCAGGATGTGGTGCCGTCTTCGCCCTCTGCCACAGGTCCGCTGTAAGTAACCAGCACGTAAGTGTAATCCACCCTGGCATACAGTTCAAACTCGTATTTGAGCAGATCCCCGTCAGGATCGCTGGCATTGGTAACTACAAGCACTGGCCGAGTTGTCGGTACCTGGGCGTCGTCCGGCGGTGAGCTGATGTTTGGCGCTAACGGCGCATCGTTGATTGCATTTACGAAGAAGCTTTCCGCGGTCGTCCACCCGCTTTCCCCGCCGTGTTCGTCGACTGCCCGGGCCCGCCAGAAATAGAGCATGTTGTCATCAAGTTCCGGCGCAGTCCAGGTCATTGTTCCTTCTGTTCCGGTCGAAATTTCTTCAGGTTTGGATTTAATGAGCGCCTCGCCGCCCTGCCCACTGTCAAAGGTTTCGGCCGGATCGATTTCGAAAATGTAGGTCAACCCATCCCGTTCCGGGTCCTCGGCATTGTCGACCACAAGAGTCGGCATACGGGTTGTTACCTCGTCACCGCCCAATGGGCTTTTCAGTTCCGGTGCTGCGGGTGGATCGTTTTCCTCGTTGACCAGGAAGGTGGAAAAACTGCTCCAGGGACCCTCACCGCCTTCGCCGTCCCTGGCCCGCGCACGCCAACTGTAGAATGTATTTTCAACCAGATCCACTGTTACCATCCAACTGGTCGAACCGGTTGCTCCCTGTGGTCGCTCAAGACTTTCGGCCAATGGTGTGGTCAAGTCCTGAGACGTATAGATCTCGAATTTATATGTGGGTGGCATCAGGTCGTCGTCTTCAGCGTTGAGCACTTTCAGCACCGGCCGGATCTCCGTAACTTCGGACCCATTCACCGGTTGTTCGGGTTCGGGAACCGAAGGTGGCAGGTTATCGGGCGCATCGGTCTCTACCGTCGGATCGGTGCCGGCCAGAAATTCCCGCAGGTTGCTGAATTTGTCATTGTCGTTATCCGCATTGGGATCGTCTACTCCATATAATTCTTCCCAGCAGTCCGCCATGCCGTCTCCGTCCTGGTCGGCCCCGTGATCATCATTTTTCGGGCATGGGTCGCATACGTCAGGCACGCCGTCATTGTCTGAGTGCGCCTCATTGATATCGTCATATCCCGGGCACGTGTCCGAATCATTCAGCACGGTATCGCAGTCCACATCACCCACAGGGTCGCAGTCCCCCGGCGGACGTAATACGTCCAGCTCATAAGCCCCCATGTCCACCCGGTAGAAGAAGATATTGTCGTCATTTCCGTCTGCGATCCTCGGTTTGCCTGCTATATCGTATTCCGGCAGCCAATCAGCCAGCATACCCGCATCGATGCAGGGCGAACCGGCCGTTATCCTGTAGTCATTTTCGGCCGCATCGAAAAACAGTGGATCTGCCGTGATATCGTGTTTTCCCTTTAAGTCCGGATTGCTGTAGTCGCCGCCGGCATTGTTGTAAAATAGGTTGTAGTCACTTATCAGACCCACACCTTCGGCCCGGATGCCTTCACCGTCAATCGTATTGGTGACAATGTTGTTGAAGATCCGGGCTGCAACCTTGCTGCTGTTGCAGTAGATGCCGCCGCCATCGTTACCGTCGATGGTGTTGTTGGCAACCAGGACAGTCGCCCCGGCACCTTCGATGTGCAGGGCAATACCGCCCCCGGACTGGGTGGCCTGGTTGTCCGCAATGATGTTGTTTAAAAGGGAAACATCCCCCGAGCGGGAAACAACAGATATACCGCCTCCCTCGGTGGCGTTGCCGTTGGTGACAAACAGGTTCGATACGCTAATGCTGCCTGTGCTCGATCCGGTGGCCGTGTCCAGCGCCAGGACCGAGCCTTGGGCGTTACCATTCAGCTCACTCAGGCTGCCTGTGGTATCGGCTGCAGTGCAGCCCTGCCCTAAGCCGCCGATAATCTCCAGGTCAAAGTCTTCTCCTAACACGGCCGTGTATGTGAAATTTCCGACATAATCCCCGGTCTGCAGCTTGATGACGTTGTCGATGCCGTCCTTTTCCGCGTCCGTGAGAGCGTTCTGCAGCATGACCGGATGAGCAATACAGGCTTCCCCGTTCTCCCACACCACAGCCGTGGGATTCGTGTTGTTCTGGTATTCTATTTTGTCGGAATCACCGTCGCCGTCCATATCACCATCTCCGTCTCGGTCGAGGGTTCCGAAATAGGTAATCTCCCAATGGTCGTCCATACCATCGTTGTCCTCATCTTCGGCAATGGTGTCCAGGTCCAGAGACACGACACTTCCCTTAGCCTGTATTACGTATGTTTTATCTTTATTGGCAAGCGCACCCGCGACGTAAAACTGAGCTGTCCGACCTGTTATGGAATGAATGGCGTCCATGGGAACCCGCAGAGCATAATTGATATCGAGGTTATCATCGGGGCCAACCAGGGGCTTATCAGGATCTATCGCATAGGATGCCAGAACATGCGTTTCGCCTTTTAGTTTGAGCTCTACCAGGTCGCCCTTTGCAGCCGGTATCCCGCCCCGGACCGTGGCTTTGCCATAGTAGATCACATCCGGCTCGGGAATCCTCGCCAGACCCGTTCCGGCAAAACAAACGATAAGCATGGCGACCAAAAGACCGACAGCCAGGGTGCATCGTCTCTTCATTGCTCTCTCCCCATGTATGCGCTCATTAATGAATACAGCGCTTTATATTGAAGAAGTATATGTCTGGATTCACTACTGTCCGGGTAACAATTCAATAATATCAATATGATACAATTTTACTACGCATCCAACTTGTAATTTTGGCAAAATTTTATCTCACTGTTTTTGATTAGTAAAAAGTATTTA
>Ga0126335_1001485_pt1 | contig 13146 bp, 8 predicted proteins | sample OlaspJWI45metaG_FD_108409 | JGI IMG/M metagenome (GOLD analysis project Ga0126335, IMG submission 108409) | Marine gutless worms symbiont microbial communities from Oahu, Hawaii - Olavius sp. 1 OAHU.JWI-45 metaG | ecosystem: Host-associated > Annelida > Digestive system > Unclassified | place... | reverse complement strand
TCACGGCAGCGTCTTCGGTCGGCTCAACAGAACACACTGGCGGTCCCACGTTACAGATTGACCACATACGGCCGTCGAGCATTTTCTGTTGCAGGTCCCACAGCATGGAACAGTCTTCCTGTCACATTTAGGGACCCGCCAATCAGTGATGCCTGCTTCCGATGGCATTTAAAGACAGTTCTGTTTACTCAACAGCGTCGGCTCCATAGTGTTTAGCGCATGCGAGATTTTTTATGACTACACGCTCTATAAATTTACATTACATTACAAAGCGCACTGAAAAAATAAAATAAGCCGTTACTCAAAACCAAATTCAAGACGGCATTTGTATTTCCATGGATCATTAACGTAACATGAAGCTGCACGATTATAAGCATGTTTGCATAAGTGTGGTTTGAATTTGCACGTCCAGCAATTCTATGCAATGAGGCCAATTAAGCAGTAACATATCATTACTGTGCATTGAAAACAAAGCATTTGTTAAGAACAGTAATTATCAACAACGCACGTGGCATCGAAAGAACATAATCAAAGAGTTTCAGAAACTGACTCAAACACATGCAAAAATCTTGGTTCTTTTCAAGGACTTCCTCGAGTTTAAAAATAGCAAACATGGAATTTCGTGGGCTGTGGAAACTCCTTAGCCTGTAGCATTAACCTTACCTTCAGAGGCAAGCAGCTGAGCCACCCAGTGCCAAAGCCATAACAGTAGGCATTAACACCAGTCTAAAACATTGTTTGCATTAAACATTATACTAATTGACGTAACACAACACTTTACTGGATTTTGGCAAATAGGAGGCAGAGATACACATTACTGAAAGTTACTCACTGAAGAAAATTTTCTTAGCACAAATGATAAACAGCTCATTCATAATTGTCCTGTTATGACCTCTCTAGCAAGCATACAGCGGGCTATTTGCTTGGACGAATAAAGTGCCACAATTCATCAATAACCTTTACAAAATCTGCATAAGAAAACAAGTAACAAGTTAACAAACAAACTGTGCTTTGCAGCTGTAAGTTTACCAACAAAAATTGCTGAATATAACTCACTCGCGTGTGACTGTGAGAAACATACCAAACAAACATGGAACGCTACGTGCCGATGTTAACCTATTAACATGATACACAGTATACATGACGATAATAAGTCTTTCCATGACAAACAGAGAGCAAATGAACAGAGTCCAATGTCCCACATGATACTAGGAAACTATTTTGTGGCAATTTATTGCACCAACACCGACAAACCCACAACAACGAAAAAACAGAGAACACAATACAAACTAACCACAGCCCACAGAACATATGCAGTGTTGCTAATGACAACAGAACTGTTATCAAACACACAAAAACTAACCCTAACCAACAACACACCTACAATGCTGCCACTGACAACGGGCAACCGTCTCACACGACCAGATAAAATAGAACGGCTAAGTACCATTAACAGCTGAACACAACAGCGGCACACACACCCGCATATCCTCAGGTCATTGCACTAAGTCTGTAGAATGGCAATTGAAGATATGGGCAAATAAATGGCACAACACACAGAAGATTGGCGTCATTGGAGAGAGCACCTGAAGAAAGAAGACATTGTAAACTATGTTCTATGTTGTAAACTAAGTTAGCAAAACCTTTAGCACCACCTGAGACCATGCTCTTCCAGCTTATGAATGTGCTGCACTGCTTCAACAACCCCGCATGCCCAGTTTGTGCCGAAGCACATCACATTGTAGAAATGGCTGTCTGCATTATCTTATCCCAAATGAAAAGGACAAATCTCAAATTTTCAGACTCAGAAGTGCTAGGCTGTACAAAATACTGTTTGCACACACCAACAAATTTTAAAGCTGATTTATTTTGTAATCGCTGTACAAAAACTAGTTTTATTATCACGTCACTTCATTTTCTGCATTTTTTACTTTTATACTGATTTTACACATTTATATATCCAGTTTTGTAACAGTAACTGAAGATACAATAAACATTTTCGACTGCCACAGGTTGGTAAAATATAATAAATGCTGGTGATGGATGTACACTACAGATGGGTTCATGGCACAAGTTAGTTGGCTTGGTAGGACTGACAGCCATTTGCAGCTGTTCCCTATTTATCTGATAAACTGGCTGAACTCTTGCAATGACTTCATTATGAAGATGACACTACAAATATTACCCAATTCACCGTTGAAAGGGAGATCCTGCAGCAGATTGTAACAGACTACCATAACCACAACCATGTTGGCTATGGTGTGTGAGTGCATGGCATGGCTGTGGCATTTAGCGTTAAATGTCGAAAGAACAAATATAATACAAATACTTTAGTTAAGTCACACTGAACACAAAGAACATGCACTCAGCTATGGCACAAGAACATACTTTGCGCAGTACTCAGACAAGCACAGAAAATATGTTATTTAAATACATACAAATACGAAATCCACAACCTGGTAGCAATCTCAATCAAACATCTGTTAAACTGACAAATCTATATACATGTAATAATAATAATAATAACATTAGACAAAAAACAAACACATGAAGCACAAGTGGCACACATTAAGATGGTAATTACAAAACTAATGTTTTAATGAACAATAATGAAGCCACTCACAATTAGAAACACTTACTACTAACGAAAGACTTACATGCTAAACTCCACCGGATGTGGAAATAATCCCACAAATGACCAATAATAATTGAGACTGACAACTTACAAGCAATTTTGCACTTTTAACACATAAAATGGAAATAACAGAAACAAAACAAATATGCCAGCAAGCTGAATTAACTGACAAACACATTGGTGATACACGCAAATGATTGTATAACACATGATCACAGGATGTGCTCCAAACCAAAAAGCGGAAGCACTTAAAGCAGTTGTATCAGTAGCGTAAATACACTAGCTGGCAATCTTGACATTATGCAAAACACTCCATGGAGACAACGGACAGCTAATATTGCTAGTCTGTCCCTTACAGCCGGTAAACCCAGTTCGCTGGACTGTCTGGCAAAGGCTGCGACACAGGTGACATGAAGTGTGACCTCGCTGAAGCATCTCCACCGATAAATATGAGCTTCGAACCGACCTCATTGCCAGAAGGCGACATTACTCTTGAATGCACATTGATAACTGGCTGTTCACTTGATATGATGTCAGTATTATTACGATCTGGCCTAGATGATGATGGCAAGGACCAGCCATTGTTTTCCGGCCAAATATTGCTAATAGTCGGAGCTGAGACTGCTCCGGGCTGATGCTGATGGGCAACTTGCATAGAGAAACCATTAGGTCGATAACGGTAGGATGCATCACTTCGGCTGTCAACCCGCCCCGAACTGAAGTAGCGCTGACGACTGAGGTCCTTGGCTGATTTCAAGGCATAGAGGTGGTACTGGGTATTGGTTGGACGTCGGTCTGGTGACAGGGCTACAGATGGGTACGGAGATGCACGGACATAATGCGCCCACGGCTCAGTCGTTGGTGCAAAGAAGTCATGAATGCCAGCATCTGACGTTGCACCACTGCGAACTTTTGTTGTGAAGCGCGGTGACGGCTGACGTCCACCGACAGCAGGTGTCGGCGTATCACCATCTCCAGCTACGACAGTGACTAATGACACCGGCTGGTTCAACGACACCATTCCCACTGTGTTTCTACCCACCGTAACACAAGCCGTGTCTGACACTGGCGACATCGACGGTGGCGTCGAAAACACATGAGACGTGGGCCCGGTGGAGGATATGTATGGCATACTACTAGACCATGGCCACTGCTGTGTGTCGGTCAGGTCATCATTAACATCAATACTATCAACTTGCAGATCCTCTTCTTCAGCGGTTATATCGTTGATATCATCCTCGATGTCCAGAAACTGATCGACCAGAGAAGTGACGGAACTGCGACCATCGCGGACCGAGATCCGCCGTGAGCTCAGTCCGTCAGTCGCAGTGTCATACTGGGCACTTGATGAGCTGACTGATGACGGATGATGATTGATAGCAATTGAAGACCTCATCGGCACAATGACTGGGCCACCGTCAGGTGGTATCACTACCACTCCACTATCCACACCATCACCATCAGCAACCATTGACTGCCGACCTATCATCTGTTCAATTGTTGGTGGAACAAATACCCCAAATGGTTTGCTAGGAAGTTCAGCATCATCTGTCGGTGCCTGAGGTAGGTCAAGATGTGCACGACGCAGGTCATCGGCACAACGTCTAAGCGACTCTATCACAAAGTCATCACTGTAACCGAAATCTTTCTCTAGCGAACCTTGGAAGAAATTCATCAGCTCCTCCATTGACATCTTGGCTATCTTTCCTGTTAAAATAAACAGAGTTGTCAGAAACTGTAATATAATTAATAAATTAATCAATATCAAAATTTTCTCAGCAATGTTAAGTAGACACACAGACATATCAGAATTGCATATGTTTTATACTTTTACATAATATAATAGCACTTAGTGAGCAAATTTTGCCTAACAGCACAACAGCACATATGTCTGTCACTTGGTGACAAAAAGTGTATGGCATACACACATTGATTGAATAAAGTTACAATATGATATAATTCATGCATTACGAAACACACTGGTCAGTAATTTGCATGACTGCATATCAGCATAACAAACCAAATTTAAAGATAAGCACAAATTTCCTAAATAAAGTCATAAAACACCAGCAGTAACATTACACAGTATTTCCCAGGTGACAATGACTTCTTCTTCTACTTGCATGTGCACTAAGAGCCATAGTTGATCAGCCAAGCAACGGCTTCATCATCAGCAGAGTGTAGTTGAGACAAGTCGCCATTCAACTTCGACGGAGGACAAAAATCGACGATGTGGGACATCGTTTGCTTTTCACCACAAGGACACAACTCATTGGCTGCCTGGTTCCATTTCTTCTTACAGGCACCACAGTGACCCTGTACAGTCTGGAAACGTGTAAACAGGGACCATTGTTGTCGCGGAAGATCGAAACCTGATTGCCGAATTGTGGGGTCATCCACAAGGGAAAAGTTGACTACCTGAGCCGACTTCCAGATTTCTTTCCATTGACTTCTGATGTCCATACTTATCAGATCCTGCCACAAAGGCTTCCTGGATGGAAGACAGGCATGCGGAGAGTTGGTGATATCAGAATAAATTGGCCAATTGTCATGAGCTATAATCTTCTCCATGAGCTTATCTGTGATCTGTGGCAGCCTTTCTGTGGACAGCAGGAGGTTCAATGTTAGCGAGGACTGGTAACCATGGGAGATGTGTGAAATGTAGAGAACCAGAGATGAGACGCAAGGTGAAGTTCAACTGTACATCAGCCAACCCAGTGTAAGAAAACCGTGACCAAACTGGGGCACAATACTCTGCCACAGAGCAACAAAGAGCCATGGCAGACGTCTGGAAGGTCTCAGTGTTGGCACCCCCGCTAGACTGCAATAAGAACCATAGCACAGCAAGTTAAACAATAAGTAGAACACACAATCAGCAATCCACAGACGAAAGCACAAAGCATGAGAAAGAAAAACAAAACACGAACTGTGATGCAGCTTGATGAGGTTGTAACCCATAGCAACCAGCAGTCGTTCTCCCTCCAGCATGTAGATGTCCCACAGACGCAACGACAACCGAAACGGAACCTGAACTCGACAAAAACACTTGTTTTCAGCAGAAACTACAGTTACACACGGGTAAGCAAGTAGGATTTTGCATCCCACTAGACAAATTATTCATCATTTTGGATGCAACTCTTTCAACTGCACTCTGACAAAAATAACAAAGTGAAAAAATAAAACACGTGCCAACAACTCAAAACCTCAAACACACAAATAAACTATAACAGGCTACAAGACAGTGGTCAACTGTGACAATACTGCAGCCGACACAGAACAACAGTGACTGGACTGACAGTGCATTCGAGTATGTGCAAGTATAATGCACTGTAGACATGTAAATTCCTTATTGCATCCTGTGACAAACGTCTGTCCATCGGTCGGTGGCAGCGAAAAGAACAGTGTCAGGGAAGATGCTATCAACACTCAGAGTAGAGTGTTCACGTCAGCTTGTCTGGAGTGAGATTATGTGCGGTTATAACACTACAGACACTGTGGTGAAACATAGGCGTCAAAAGTAGGGCACGCAACAATATACCATGAAAGCACGAAACATTATCATTCAACAAAAAAAATTAACGTACCCGATCTAGAAAGCACTGCATGAGCCACTTGATGGTATACAGGTTGGAGTACATATCATTACGATCCTGCAATTACATAAATGTCTGGGATATCTTTTCAAACATTTTGTTTCAATTAAACAGCATTCTGTCTGACCATGACCACATATTATTACAAAATGCTCTAATTCAAATGTGGCAATAGCACAAGTCACGCTTAAATAGAGAATTTTCTTTTTATATCTGAATAAGAGCAGTTTATACATATAAAACATCTTCACACAAGTCAGAAAAAAGCAGTACAATGTACAGGTTCCGGCAAGACAACAGACAACACTACTGGAAGTTTGTGATGCATAAACAGCAATTATAAAGCATTACAGACTGAGTAAACAAAGGTATATGATGTACCAAGTGCTTCCTGATCTTTGGTAAAAATTTCTTCAACACTCGGTCATGATGCTCCTGGAAACGTTTCAACTTTGGGAAGCCGGGTATGAAGAATCCTTGAAAATGAAACACACTTGCATTGATAGGCTTACTGGTGTGATGTACTCATGCTATGACCATTCTTATGCAATAAAGCAACGAAGCAAGAACTGTGAAAGCACCTGACAAACCAAGCTATACTGTTTGGTGCCGGTGGCAACATGGTCCGAAGTATTTGCTTAAAACTGCAGGAATGCAAATCCTGGTTTTTGTGTGATTCCAATTCTGACTCTTGGTTTAAAAAAATTAGGCCTTCAACTAGTCTAAACAAGTAAGATGACTAATGTCACAGGATCCTCAGTGCTCCGCATTTTCCACTAAATGGAAAAGCACACTAGCCATTCTTGAGATATGTGTGGGTCCACAATTGGCAAAAAAATCCCCAACTGCCCCTCCCCCTCTCTGTGGGGGGAATTACGACCCACATCTAAGATAATGTTTCAAGGGCCCCAGGAGTGTTCATCCCGAACAGCATTTTGATCTGTTCAGCCGTTTTTGCACAGTGAAGCCGAATTGATCTGCACGACAGACTGACAGACGGACAGACTGATGGACAGACCGCTCACATCGGTAACAATAGTCTGCATTTCATGCATTCGATGCAGAGTAAAATGTAATTTATATGTAATTATATATGTAATTTATATCTGAAACACACCATTATCCTACGTATCAATTTATCACAATAATGAATGTGCTGGATGAAACAACAGACGGACCATGCATGGCATGCTTCTTGTCACTCAGCAGAATTGACAATGCCCAGAACGCATCCTGAACATAACGGCACAATAGAAGACTAATGACATAAGATTCAATGCTGGCATGCACAAACAGCAACACTCAAACAACTTGCGATTACTCTTCACGATACTCAGCATATACACTGTGTTTCATAAAAAACAACTCCTTCGTACTTTCAGCATATCTTCCACAAATGTTAATCAACTGCAATAAATATTTCAGCAAATGTGCTATACATAACAAAAGTTAATATGCAAATACCTTTGCACAGCTTATATACTCTTTGTAAAGAATGATGCATACATACATATATACATACATACATACAAAGTGGCACCTGCAAAAATATACTGCACTGCGATGCAGGTGGTAAACATTGTGAAGACACTGTAATTACAGACTCACAAGTATGCATGCCAACCAGAACTATACCAAAATCCTACCTGACTTAAGTCTATTTCAAGCAATTTTGAAGTCCATAAATTTCACTTTCAATTTCCATGACTTTCCAGTTGGCTCTTTTTCTACACCAGTTACAATGCACGACAGTACAAAGCACGAAGCAAAGATGACATACTTCCTCATTGAAGTACATAAGGAGAAGGGCAGCAATCTGGCTCATGCCCTGGCAATATCCAATCTCAGTGTTGTACATGGAGTAAGCTGCCAACACATGGAACAGAGCTTGTTGCCTGTACAATGCACACAGCAATGATACAGATATAAAGCTTATTATAAGTAAATAAATAACGTGTGGACACTTGTTATAGTGCCTGTTAGTTGAAAGCCCACCTCAGAAGCGCTGAGGAATGTCAGGCATTGTAAGGGTTTGCACAGTTTTACCTGCACACCCATACGTTTATCTGTGAATGGAATGAACAGTGCTTTAAGTGCTTTGTAAATTGCTCTAAGTCTAACAGTCACTAGATGCCACAATCTTCAGCCAAAAAATGTGTTTCAGTAACCGGCAAAACTCAGAAACTCAGTTCAGAATCATGCAGATAAAGTGGTAGATTGTTTCACAGACGTGGACCGGCAATGATGAAGAATCAATTGCCCAGACTTGTGCGAAACATAAATGCATGTTGCACTTGTCATGGTTCACTAATCCAGCTGCAACATGCACCGCAGCATCTCACCGCAGTTACCTCATTGACATCAGCACAGCCACTACCTGCAGCACTTCATTACTGCAGTGGTCAGCATCATCATTGTCATCATCGTCATCATCATCAAGTGGCTAGCTGCTCCAGGAGCACATCCACTTTCACAACACAGAAACGTTTCTGTGCAATTCTCATGCAGATGGAAGACCAATGTTCTGAGCTGAGCTCCGATATCCAGTACTAGCGGGAATGATCACTTGGACATCGTATCAACAGTCCTCTGGTAGCTGACTAATGAAGGCCCGATGAGCACAGGCATGACCTTGTGACAAGTCGGCTCACTGAGATGGCTTTGAAGTATGTTAGCAGCCACCTGACTACCATATTCAGCATCATAAATGCTTTGTAAACATTTTTCATCAAAAAAACTGATGCACTTTGCTTCCAAGACCTGTACGTCCTAGTTCAATTTCTTAACAAAAAACAGGCAGATTACATTCAAGATACAATACAACGAAATACATCACTGTGTGTACTAAACAAGCATGTTCATACAATTAAAATCTGACAAATTCTACTGTCAGAAACAATGTGACTCACTTGACGTCAAATCGCCTTCGGAACATAATGTGGTTGCGATATGTACGGTTAACATCAAGGTCTATCTGTCGAACGTCTGGTGACCAGCGCCGCGCACGGTCTTTCATTTGCTAAACCACACCACAGCTTGGTAGAGCACTGTATTCCATTTGTACAATATGTTATTGTTTTGACGCTAATCTAAGAGACAAAGGATTGTGATTGAGCTGGTCAACGATGCCACTTGGTGAATGTCAGCTGATAAATGGAAGTGAGTCATAAGTGCCCATAAAAAGAAAATTATGCTGACCTTTAAAAACCAAGAACAGTGGGCCAGAATTACATATTTTAGGCTGCAATGAATGCATAAAATGTGACCCATGATCCTGGCGTCTGTTATGCGGGTGACTGTTCGCCAGATGTCACGATGATGCAGCCGTTTGCTATATTAGCCACATGTTTAGTTTCTGATTGGGGTAAAGCAGAAAGCGTCTGCATGCAAGACAAGTCTCTACATCAAACACTTACGACTTGTGCATCTCTGATTAACAGACAGACACACAGATCTCTGCTAACTAAAATACTAAATATTAATACTGTTACCTCGTAAACACCAGCATTTTTTTCAGACTCCTTTTCTACGCCCAGCAGCAAAGACCAGATTAAACCACGCATTTTCTCCGGAATCCCCTTGTACGTCCGACGAGCAATCTATAAAGACAAATTTGCAAAACTTTTGCACTCTTTACTCGACAACAAGGACAAAAGAACAGATGTTCACATTTTATGAAACCACATTTCAGAAATAAGCAAAGTCAAAGCCGATTAATAAGCACCATTAACAAGCAGCATCGAAGTCCCTTCCTCCGTGCTGTGGGGGGATGGTGATCCCTATCTAATATGACGTTTCTTGGGTCCTCAGAAATCTGCACCCCAAAGAGGATGTCGATCCATTCAGCCACTTTTGCATAGCCTGCCAGCATGACAGACAGACGCCAGGATCATCGATCACAACAGTTCAGATGTCATGCATTTAATGAAACATCAATCAAGAACACAGAAGGTTTTTGTTGCTCTCGAAGCTTGCACAATCTGCCACCAATACACATTAGCATGTTACCTTGTCTACTTTGTTGTACTTCTCCCAGTTCTTGGACATTTTTAGCCACTTGTGAGTTCGCTCATTTTCAAGTTCAAGGGCCTACAACAGACCAAAAAGTGCAGTTATAACAACCGACAGAAATTCACAATAGTACTAATTCAGCAAAAACATTTGCTGAACATTTATTTAACCACTACGACGATTTGTATAACTTGACATGGATGTACACTAAGTGGAGCAACTGTATATGCACCTGCTGAGCTGAACAAGAAAATGGAACAGAAAGCAGCCCCCACTCCATGGCTTGTCTGACTAAACTGGACAATAAACAAGAAATATAAAATGTGTCGTAAACTATTCAATCCGTGCAAAGGTACCTGTTTAAAACAAAAGTCTATTTTAACTTAAATGACTGCCAAGATAGTAAATAAGCACATCGCATATTAATAAGAGTGGATTAGCAATGATTAGCAACTGGATTAGCAACCAGCCAATTACTGCTGTATCACAAGAAAGTAAGAAAACTCCATCAAACAAAACTCAAACTCTAAAAATTAGTTTGTTTCCTAAAACACTGTGACAGAACAATTTTCCACAATATCCAGTAATCAACCAAAAAAATAATGTAGATAAAATTCAACTACCTTTGTTTCAGCAATAGTGGATGCTCGCGGGAGCTCATGATCACTGCAAATTACATAAATAGTAAATAATAACCCACAAAGACCTTAACTGAATTACATTATACGGTAGCATTTATTTACAAAACGCAATGTGTAATTAAAATAATATTACAATAAAACTATCTAAAATGCTGAACAAGCAACAAGTTAACTTTCTCTCAATGCCATTAAAAACCTACAACCATCCATGTCTGCTAACGATAATTAACAAAGATGAATGTCGACATGCTTACACAATAAGTCTGCCCTAGAGCCAGCCTCAGTGCTGTATGTGGCCAACAATAAATGTAGTTAATGCCACAGTCACCCATAAAACAGACACTATCATGCAGAGACTCACTGTATAAAGCCATAGCGATCAGTGACGTGATACACTTCAAATGCTGGATCCTCCCACTGGTCAATTTCAGCTCCTTCGTCACGACCCTGATGGCAATTATAAAATTGTACAATATAAGCAGTTAAGCACACAAGGCCGACAAATGATGTAATTCTAACATCAACAATAACTTAATCAACACTCACAATCAACTCCATACCTATAAGACAACTAGTCAAGTCAGTTATACAAAAATGCACACTATAGCTAACATTACATGTCTGCATAAACTTGAAATTTAACCTTTTAATCTCAAAAAACAATCAACAGTTACATATACCATACATAAAAATAAACTGCATTTAGAAAGTAAGAATAAATTTATAATTTAAGTTGTAATTTTTGATAATTGGTCTAAAAATGTAAGCTTAATATGTCAAGTAAACAGAAACCTGTTAATAATCTACAAAGCTTGAAGAACCAGCTCAGACCAAATTGTAAAAACAGCACAATTAGCAAGCTTTGGTAGACAAAGCACCAACCTTGTCATATTTGGCAACAATTGCAGCTCTTTCTGAAGCTGCTTCTGCCAACAGTACCTTGTCCTCAATGCTTAAACTTTGTTCTGTAGCATCACAGATCAGCACTAATTAATAACAGTACTTTAACAACAAAGCTGTCTTTCTATTGAAAGCAGTCTTATCTGACCAGTTGTTGTCTATAGCTTACCTGAAAGCCAGCATGCATACACAAATCAGTTGTATTACAGTACTCTTCTAACCTCGACTTTTATGCTGATGATAGATAATGAGAAACTCACACCAAAAACTTGTGTGAGAAACTTGCATCAAATAGAACCTGTTTTAGTTGATGCCAGAAACTGACATCTCACTGCAAGTTACAGCTGCTGGAGTCGATACGACAAACGTAGAAGTTCCTCGCAAAAGTTAACTTGTGTAAGTTTCTTGTACATCTGTCGTTGCTAAATACTCGAACATGACCCAGATATTCCCATATGTGTAGAAGGGATTGCAGACAACACTTACCAATATCATTCATGGCAGCAGCTGAATGATGACTACTTTAGCATCACAGTTTACATCATGTTGCAGCTATAGTGAACAAAACAACAAACATTATATATTTTAACGTAACAAGATCAACGGCATAAAAATAACACTAGCAAGAAAGACTGGCTTGGCCAGGAGTTATACAGCTATACATGTTATGTGTACACGTATTCAAAACGAAAGATGTACTACACAAATCAGTCAGCAACATCGCTCACAGAATCTGGATAATGTCAGAACAATTGTAATAAAAAGAAACTACCGCAAGTTGGGCATTTCCAACAAGGCAGTGTCTAGAGTACAGGAACCAGTAGTGTAATTACTGACTGGTCTGCTATTGCAGTGCAGCAGCCCTAAACTTACCTTTACCTAAACCCAAACACTAACCCTAACCTTGACACTAACCCAAACCCTAAACTGACTTGTTCTGCATATGTGCAAAAACGTACTATCAATCAATCAATCAATCAATAAATTTTATTTGCTCAAAATGTCCAGAGATACACATATAAGGCTATTCAATTGCGAGCAGGACAACAAGGCTGAGACCAACACTAACAGCAACACTAACAGCTGCCCAACTAATACACTATACTATAAAAGAAAAGAAAAACTAAATGCGTACAAAATAGCCTACGGTGGCGTGCACATACACTGTACCAGGTTTTATCTAAAGTTATAACAGTAGCTAAACTAACTAAAATACGATGGATAGGGTATAATAGCATGTATAGCTAAAGTTAGTGTACATATAGGCCTAAGCGCGTTAAACACTAAGCATTACATATCAAATGTTCAGATAAGTCAGTCTTAAATATTGCACGTTTAAATGCGTTTAAACTACTAAAATCCGTCG
>Ga0126335_1001484_pt1 | contig 13147 bp, 6 predicted proteins | sample OlaspJWI45metaG_FD_108409 | JGI IMG/M metagenome (GOLD analysis project Ga0126335, IMG submission 108409) | Marine gutless worms symbiont microbial communities from Oahu, Hawaii - Olavius sp. 1 OAHU.JWI-45 metaG | ecosystem: Host-associated > Annelida > Digestive system > Unclassified | place... | reverse complement strand
CTCCACTGTGTTACAATATGAACTAGGCTAACTGTAGGAAACCGCCTCTAGGCTAATCACAGCGTAAGGGTCCCAGTGTGACAAAAACCCAATCTGTTGGACCTATAAGCTGCCTAGAACATCATGCAACCAGATTATTGCACTGTGTTATAGTAACTAGAGCAGCTGTGTTAATGTTCCCTCTTTTACTCCAGACCATCATCAGTAATCAGATGAGGCCGCGGAGATTGAGGGGGTAACAGCCATGGAACCCACAAGGGGCTAGTAGTTCAGCACCTTACAATATCTCAACACTGCAAAGACTGCTGTACACTCTACAAAAATCCATGCATATAAAAACACTCGCAAACATGCCGCAAATAAAGTGTAAGTTAATAACTTGCAGGTTTAGAATGCAGAGAGACAACAAAGTCTAAATGAGACAACGTAGGAAATAGCATTTACAAAGAGCAAAGTTTACGGTCTGAATGTGTTGTACAATAGCCTCACATTGAAAACACATGCAAACAACAAATAAACAACACTGTACAAATAATCTGTCTAAAATGATTAACAACTTCTCACTGTAAATATACACAGAAAACCACAAATACAGCACGCAGCATGCACATCTATCCATGTCCAAACAAAATGATTTCAAAAATTCAACAAGCATTCAGACATGCTAATAAATAAATACCAGTATTATCACATTTTGTAGTATCATGCCGTAATAAGTGTAGGCCTACAGTATAACTGTCGTTTCAAGCTTTCCACACTGTGAAAAACTTTTCACTTCACAATCATTGTGGTCCAGAGACCCTCCAGCCCTCCTCTAAGTAATGCTTGTGCCGTCACTAATTCCTGAGATCATAATAACGCTCTTTACCTAATAAGCCTTAATTTTGGCCGACAATAAAGGCATAACGTCCCACTCGACACTTTATAGGTCATTTCTGGGACGATTTTTACAGGCCAGATGACCCAACCAACAGAGCCTTTCCTCATGCACTAAGTCACAAAGCTGGCCCTCACAACTGTGATAATTATGGCTAAATGTCACTTCATTTAATAAAAATTTCACCAAAAAAACCAATTAAATTCTAAAAAAATTTCCCATATTTCTCTACTTGGAAACACCATGAAAACAGTGTTCTAAGGAGAATACAAGGCTAACATTAACAACTGCAGAACTTCCGTCGGAATAAATAAATGTCACACCGTGCTTCAGCAATCAACAAATGTGTAATATCGCGCATATATACATGACTACATCAGACACACAATGGGTTCGTTCAGACACAGCAACGGCTGCACTGGTCAGCAGTTGTGATCCAATTAGACATGCATGCCTTCAGTGTCGGCAAGGTCGCGATAGATGAAATTCTCAACGCGGCGTTTATGCATCACGACGCAAGCCGATATCAGACCAAGCAGCTGCAGACAACCACAAACGCGACAGATGAGTATGATTAAACACATAACAGGTCACTTCAGAGACGTGTCTATCCAGACAATCGTTTGCACTGGTGCTGACAATGAGTGAGTGTGCAGAGGCTTAACGTCCCACTCGACACTTGCTGGGCCTATATACTGCCAGGACAGTCCAGCAATACAGAAAAAATCCTAATTTATTTTTGCACTGTAAACACATACTATAAGATATGATGTAAAATTTCTGTAGATTATACGACACTAAGCAAACTGATACAGAACATACAAGAAAGTTAACAGCAAAAATCCAGAGACATATCCGAAAGGATGGACAACATTCTATGAACTGGGATGAAAGCAGCTACACACTGAGCCACACATGCGACCAATTTCTTGCCATGTCACCTCACTACCATGGCAAGAACCCAAAGAAGAACTGAACAAGCTTCTTCTGACGAAAGTCTCTGGCAGAGATCGAAATGTCAAGGTAAATATTTTTAGGTGGAAATAGGCGTAATTTTTTTACATAAATATTTTACCAACCTAAAGAATGTTTAATAATGAAAATCATTCCGAGCAATGCACTACATATGGTAAAATGTAAGAAACTAAACTTACGAGCATGACCATGGTGACACAGATAACCACAATTACTGCTATAATGTGACCAGAAAACTGCGCATGAATCACAGTGTAGCAACCCTGACAGACAAACACACCCGAACACAATGAAATAGTTTTATTTGCTTTACTTAATCATCGAAGCAAAAGCAACACAAAGTTCTTCCCAAGCCATCTGGGCCACTGTGACAGACACCAGACACCAGCTTATATTGTGAGACCACAAACACAGGGCTAGTGCATCACAGGGTGTGAAGCTGGTCCTCACTTTACTTACCCTGGAGAGATGTCAGGCTGAGTCAATCTTAATCATCACGTGACTGTAATTAACTTCGTGTGCAAAGAACTGAAGTCAACAAGAGATCTCAGTAGTCTTTTTTATTTAAAAAATGTTATTCACAGAGTTGTAAAAACTATTCTGTGCTGTCACAAAATTACTAAAAATACGAAACCACAACAAATAATGTTAACTGTAGCTGAATAAACTAACTGTCAGAACTAAAGCTATACAGACACTATTACTGGCTGTCAAAGATAAAACATCAAAAGACTAGAAAAAAACTTGAAATTCCAGTAAATACCCAACACAAATTATCACTTCTATAAGCTCACTGCATTCAAAAATTTAAAAATTAGCAAAAAATCACTAAAACATTAGACTACACCACTAGTGGTGGACCAATAAGCCAACGATGATGCAAAACAGTGCCTTTCAACACACCTGGTTAACACATTACCTCATGTTTCTTTGTAGTCCAAGGATACAATTATAAGACATCAGTAACTGTCAGCATACCTCTAGATAGAGATGTGGGTCGGTGGCATTAGTGTAGTTACACTCTTTGCTGACACAGCAGCTGGCTGGATATGATTTGCTGTGCCTAGTATGCCACTTAGTATCAAGCCAGTCCGTGTAACTGTCCACGCCGCAGCAGTGCAGCTGAAACAGTGACAACGATCCTTAAAAAAGCTTCGAAAATTTATTCTAGTAAGCAAGCTATGACAAGCATATGTCCCGACTTTCATCAGTGCATTCATGGCCAAAGAACACAAAGTAGCAGTGAGTGAGTCAGTGGCGGCACCATGACATGAACAACAGCCAGGTCATTCCCAGGTAAGCATGTCATCTGGTGAGAAGAAGCAAAGACTGAAAAATCCAAAAATGAGACAAAAAACATGTTACAAAATCACGATTTCATCACCTTTTATAACATCCTTACAATTCTGGAACATACAAGAGGTACTGCATCAAAAAGATGGATGTCGGAGTAATTTTTAATGTATGATAGTTAGAGATGTGAAACAGGGAACTGGATATCCTGTTACCGCTTGTAGAAGCCCTAACCAGTTTAAGAACTGACAGCCGGCTGTCAGAACTTTTGCCTGTCCGTGTCAGTACTGTGCAAGTGTGGAGCCAGTCAGCCAAGTAAAACACAGGTTAGGTGCCTGGTCAGTGGTCAATGCAGCACGGCATGCTTGGTGCACTGCCAACATCAATGAGTGCAGTCTTGGAGTGAAGCTATTGTTTGGTCACCGTTTCACGGGCGCAGGAGCGCGGGGTTGTGAGGCGCGATGGTGGTGTCTGTGGGAGGGATGCAGCGTGCAGTGGAAACAACCCGTCATGGTGTCTGCTGCCCACAGTGACGTGTGGAGGTGACATATGTTCCCAAGGTCCGCTGCTGCCGTGTGGTAGGCTTAAGTACACATTCCGAGAATCATTGGAGACAACGGTCGTTATACGTTAATTCTGAAAAAAATGAGTACTCTAGCTCGGCACTTAAATTAGCTCCTTACGTACACATATACCACAGTAATCGTAGCTTGACGGCCTTTCGATTACCGGTAACCGGTTTTGGAAAAAATCTGGTTTTAACATCCCTAGCTACTAGTGCTGCATAACTGCCGCTGCTATCACTATCAGCCGCATGGCTTTGACCCAGTTAATGGCCAGTGCAACTTTAGTCTGCATCTCTTGAACCCAGGACCCCTCAGTGACACCTGTCTCCCACACTGCATGCAGAGGTATCAAGTTACCTGGCGCCCACCTGCTGTGCTGCACCCAGCACACATCTCACAGTGTTTATTCAAATCATTCGGGGCTGTGGAGTGGCTGTGTCTGCCACTGTCCAAGCACCTAGGTATTATGTCAGCATTCTAATGACTTGAGAGTGGCATGAAGGGCAGTTTGTGGGCAAAGTGTTGACAGGTTAACTGCTTACACCATAAAGCAAGGTGTCGGGTGTTACTGTCAAGGAGCAGGGTATATTTTAACACCCAACCCATACTAGTTAGTCAGTAGGGTGTTACATAACTGCCCTTGACGTTGGTCAGGATCAAAGACGACGTCCGTGCTTCACTGCAGCCTTATCAGTCATAGCAGTAGATTAGTACTGTCTGTCCTTCACCCTGGTAACCACAACTGATTACTGGTTGACAACCGGTAATGACAAAACGGCTACTGGTTGTGGAAAAATCCGGTTTTAACATCCATATTGATGGTGGCAATAACTGGTCACACACTGACAACTAACACACCTGACTCTGCATGAGGTCGACAGCCTTCTGACATCCAGTGTCATTGTCATACTTGTTCAGACCGTCATGCAGAATGTCACGAAGACTGTTAGTAACCTTTGCTTGATAGACGAATGCCAGAGCAATGCTGGCGATGACGCCAACAAAAGCAATCAGCAACAGGCTGAAATACTGCAACATACATGCATACACCAAGCTTAAAAACATTAGACCCCTACAACATTTTGGAATAACTTTACCAAAACAAACCGGTTACGGATAACTTTTTGCAAAGAGAATCACTCATCTATTCCCTGCTAGTAGTGCTAGAAAGTTTGGTATAAGTTGAGAACCACCTGCAATGATCCTGCATGGCTGCTATAGCACTGGTAGCATCGTTTCGAGACTGCAAGTTTGACGATTGAGGCCATTCATATTATTATTCTTTATTATTATTATTATTCTTTCAATACAATAACATGAACAACAACAGTAAAAGATTACCAGTCCAAGAAGACATTTGTGTTCACGAACGACTCCGATGCATCCAATGATTCCAAGAGCAAACAGAGCGACACCACTAGCTAAGAGTATACATGCTGGCAACAGAGACAAGGTCAGAAGATCAGACAGATGCTCAAACTTGGTGTATGCTGTCAGTATCCACACTGAGAGAAATATCAGACCAGCAGATAGTATCTGCCAACATAACAATGATCAATGTACTTCACATGGAAACTGTCAACTATGCCAGTGATGCTATAATGTCAATGCTCTTATAAAATTTCATTTAACAAGCTAATGTGCTCACGTTTAATCCAATTTCAGAAACAGCCCTCTGAGTTGCACTAAAGAAACAACATCTTTTAACTGAAATTTGTAGTATACATACCCAAAACAGAATGTTTATCGTGATAATAGTAGCCTTAGTGCAAAAGCCAGAAAATGAAAACGGCATGTCGGCGAATTCAAACGACTTAAATAATACCTAAATTATCACAACACTCGTAATATATAACCGTATGACAGCAACAAACTAATCGTAGAATATTTATTCAGTACACCGTTAGTGATGCACGATCTTTAATTTAGATCAAACAGCGCATAAAATGATCGTTCCATTCTAAATATTCGTCAGTATAATTCAGTGTGTTATGCTGTCTATGGTGTTATGCTTCTTTAGGTGCTCTGCCCTTGGACAGGTTCAGTACTCCAACGACGCCAATCTTCTCTCCAAGCTGTGCCATTTCTTTCCGTTGCTCGTGTGCACCACTAACGTCGTCTTATGTGAGGATAAGAAACCACAAGCCATCTCCACGTTGTTACTATTTTGCCACTGTTTTTTGGTGTTATTCAACTTATTGCGTCCCTGATCACTTTAACTATGCATGAACAAAGTTGAGATTTGCGATCAAAATGTTCAGTTATCAGTTAATTTACAGCATTTAGTAAGCCTTGCGTCTCTATTTCGCAGCGTGTATATTACTGTGCTAAACTGCATATGTTATGTTCATATGAAGATTTGTGTAATATTATATGCACTGTCCTGCGTGGCAGATATTGTGTAATCCAGCATGCATGCTATGCTACAATACAAATAAAACCATTATTATAAAAGTACAGACATCAGTTTTTTGCATACTTATGAGCACGAGCATGTTACAATCAACATTTAGACCTGTTATACACTGCTGTTCTGATAAAGCTTAGTTTCAACACACTACCACTTGCATGAAATCTGGTCATTGCTCCACGCCACACTTCATTATCTTAGTTTGCTTCTTTGTGCCAAAATAATAAAAGAATATCCATAGAAAACACATGACAACACTATCAGTAATCAACGAATTTCATGATCATATGGTATCAGCAAATAGCAACTAAATGATAACGTTCATCGTTTATCAACACGACAGCTTCCGAAGCACAGTGGCGCCGATAATTCACGATTAAGAAATGGCACGTCACTATTTCTTATTATCAGTCAATAATGATCAATAAACTACCGCAGTTCAATCAGATCAGATGGTACCCAACATAACAACAAATACATATTGCCGATAACGAGTGGCTGAGATTTCTGCTTCAAAGACCGTAATGTCTGCAAATCGGCTTCAAACTCAATTTCTGCAAAAACAGCAGCTCTGACAATTTCTTAGTTCTTTGCTAGTCCTCACCCTTCCAAGAACCGCAGAAAATTTACTTTAAGTTCTCATTTGCTGTGCACCAATAACAAGAGAAAGTATACAAGGTATCATCTGTTATGGGACGTGACGATAGCTGGCCCGCCATGGTGCCCAGTGTGGTGCTGACTGTTCCCACTGATCCATTCACTAGCTCGATGGGTCCACTTCTGTCTGAATGGGCAAAGTGCCAACCCAGAAACACGCAAAATGACAGAACCGTACTTCCAATTGCGAATCTGATGGCAGATCCTGAATCGGGAAGCCCGAGTTCCTATTCGTGTTTCCTAGTACCCGTATGTCTATCTTGCTTAGTTTCAAAGATATTTGCATGTGACTGACAGACAGACAGACAACGCGAACCACTACTATAGCTGGCCCACATATTGTGGCGGGCCAGCTAATAAAAGGCAAGTAGAAGAGATCGAAAAAAGTGAGTGGAAGGGATAAAAAGTAAGCAATCCCTTGATGACCCCCCGCACACTGAAGGAACGACCCCCATCATGCACATGACCCCAGACTAAAAACTACAGAGTTAAAACGTTGACAGTATCAATAGTGTTGGCACAAAACGGTCGTGCTGCATTTACTACATACAATCTAGTCTGTAGTAAGCACGACCATGCAATTCCAACTGTCTAGAGTCATGAACACCTTGGACAGCAATGGGTGAGTAGAGGCTTAACGTTCCGCTCCACACCTTATACATCTCGGACAGCAAAAAGCCTACTATGTTCACATATGTACACGATATACTGCCAATAATACATTGTGAAGCAGCAAACAATAATATAGCATACACAACGAACATTCATCATCATGATCACATCAACAACTGCATTCTTCACAGACAACATTTCTTTCAACTGAGTAACACTAAAGTCCGTAGCAGCACAAATAGTACCAATGAACGAGCGAGTACACAACCACAATAGCAGTCGTGACCAAACATCTTAGCAATAATAATAATTATTATATGACGATGACACCTATTTACATTTGCTCGGATTTAATTTAAACGTCATTTACTAAACACTTGCCGTCGGCCAGAATGAGGCAAAACTTGAAAAGATCACAAGTGATAAATAAGCTCACATGTCATGAATGACGAAGAAGCTGACTGAAGACAAAGTGTAATACAAGCGGCCGAAGTAATTTGACGAAGACAGCATAAACTCTCCCCAACGCCGTGGGAAAATGGCGACCCCCATCTAACACAATGTTTCTTGGGTCCCCAGAAGCCTCCACCTCAAACGGAATGTTATCCGCTCAGCCGTTTTCGCACAGCCTGCCCGCATGACAGACACCTGGACCATCAAGCGCAATAACTTGTATCTTGTGTATTTGATGTGGCCTATGGAAATGTCATTTACGCATTCTGCTAAAAGTCACTCAAACAGAGATTCAAGTCTCGGGAACATTTTTCCATACTGCAAAAGACAAGACCTATGTACGTATGTCGAGTTTTGCACACATGCATCAATTTACGTGACTAAACGACGGAAATATCAAATGCTCACACAAGAAGAGAAATTCACACACAACAAGTATCCTCCCAGAAGAGCCAGACCAATGTAACATAGATGCATAGTGAGTGACTACGACTAACAAGACTTAACTGACGTCGACACGAACAGCATCAAACTAACAGTCTACACTATAAGCAGATTCTGCAGTAAAACGAACATCAGGCTCCTTGCATTAGTCACGGATCCACAGGCTCAAAACCTCAATAAAATTGGTCTGATCTGACACAGTTTTCACTGCAATGCATTCGAAATTCCCATCTTACAACGCACCATATTATACAATTAACACTACAGTTTGCAATACTTTTTGTTTGCACTTTCCCTATTAATATGGACAAAAACTGCAGCATATACATCTCAGGTTCTCCGACATTCTGCCGAATCCCAAACCAAACCCATATCATCGGTAGTGACGAACCATATGATGAATAAAATTAAGCCACAAAGTCCGCGAACAAAGCACACGTTTCCAGTAATCTTAAACACAGGCAGGCAAACAATCGACTAATGACGCAATTCCTGTGATCATCAGAAATTGGTTGATCAAACGATCCACAGTAAAATTTTTCTTAGTTGCATGACCCAGAAAGTGGCATAGTTACAAAACCTGTTTTAGGTACATGAACAGCTCTTTATTTTCTTTCTCTAGAGACTGCCAGAATTTTTGTTCTGAAGACTGAACAAAAACACTCACAAATTCTGTCTTGCTGCTAGAGTGGTTAACTCAGTAAAAAGTTTTACCGACTGACCCGTAATGTGTGGGTTTTCGCTGACGACAATATCTGTTCTATCTGCCAAATTAACTATTGACATTTTTATTCATTACCAACCTTAATTCTACAAAAAATTCACAATATTCACAGAAATTTGCAGTTTCATGAATAGCGGACAAATTAACAGAGAGCATTTTGACAGTGAAACTGATAATCAGGCTCATCCATAACAATTATCAGTTCAGGCTTCGGTTTCAACGTGGGTCAAAATGCATGTTTTTCTTATACATTGTGCTATGGCTTACATAAAAGATTTTTAAGGCTGCACTCACAGTTAGCAGTTCGTGCCGGAGGTGTGGTAGTTAGTACACTGCATTGTAATGCAGAAAAACCCGACTGAATCCCAGGCCAGGGTGGAGTTTTATTCTTGGGAAAGTTCCACCTCAAGTGCCTCCAGTCCATTCAGCTCCAGTGAGTCGCCTGGACTTCTACTTGGTTGAAGATAAGGCGGCAAAGCAGAGAACTGACCACCACCCTCATATGATGCTGCCATAAATGCATCATGCCCCTAGCGAGCCTATGGGACTGGCTTTACTTACCTTTACTGCCCAACCTGTACTTATGATACCAGCAGCGACAGCAGCTGGCACAGAGACAGACTGTGAGACATATACTCAAGACATACACAGAAGCATTATTAGACGGACTAGTGAGCACGCGAGGACTGATCGCGGGCTGCTATAATGAGTGGCGTCAGACTGGCTAGCGGCTTCGCCAGACGCATGAATGGATGTCGGAGTAGTTCGGATGCAGAGAGTCGCCGGTCGACGTCCACTTCGAGACAGTGGTCAAGAAAGTCCTGGAAGACGGTCGAGAGTTTGTGACGTTCTTTGATTTCTGGTTTACCATTTGTTGCTATCAGATACAGCGCCTACACCAACAGCATCGCAGCAATGATGTACTAGCTAACATAGAGTGTAACACGATATTACAATACATTTAAGTTATTTATAGTAGCCTAATGTATAAAGCTGCCAGACCACTGTGCAAGGTCTGTCCTCAATCCCTGCTTCATCCCACATCCATGTGAACGTATTGGGCCACACACCAACACCATTGTGACTGTCGAGAGCTGCGACCTCAACCTTTACCCAGGTGAGTCCCATTCTTTGCAGATCCTTCTTGACAACGCCTCTCCAGTTTGTCCTTGGCTGATCAGGTCCCCTATTGAAACCTTGAACCTTCCAGTGTAGTGCATGCTGTGGGATGCGCTGGTGGTCTATTCCCAGCACGAGACCAAGTCAATCTGAAAGTGCTTACAATGCTGTGTTGCTTGGTTCTCGCCCTGACTTCCTCGTTTGTTATCTTGTCTTTCCAGCAGACACTTAATATGCTTCTCTGACGTCTGTAATGGGCAGCATCCAGTTGTTTCAATAACGCTGTCGTTAGCAACCACAATTCTGCACTGTGCGGGCGAGTCTACAAGATGACTAACTCATACAATCGAGGTGCATATCAGTCAAATCAGTTTGGTACAGCACGACTGACGCAAAAGTCATCTTAGACAACTGATTGCGCTGATACTGATTACCGACGGCAAAAGCAAATAAACAATACAACACACGCAAAAACCAAGTCACAAACCTCGTCCTCGCTAAGTCAAAAGGAAATAGGTCATCATGGGCAGGATCACATGACCTAGTTTTGAATTTTGGTACCACCCCTCCTATCTCGGGAATGGCTGAAGCTCGAGGCCCTAACCAAAAATATGCAAAAGTAGGTCATACGGGGTCGGGGTCACGTGATCTAGTTTTACTGGTTTAGTCAAGTTTTACATTAATAAGAATGAAACAAAGTCAGGATATTCGTAAACCCCTGCGGGCTGCAGGGTAAAGCACAGAAACACAAACGGTGAATACAACTGCTGTCCGTAGTAAGATGAATTCGGTGCACTAACCCTCAGTGGGTTTTCATTCAGATACGGAGGCTCACCCTCGATCATTTCTATAGCCATCACACCCAGACTCCAGATGTCCACCTTCGGACCATACTGCTTTCTACAAAACACACACACGCCGGTCCAACACTATCTCAATGCTACCACAATCTTAACAGTTAAAACATCTTTACAATCTGACAACAGCTTCACAAAGACGCCAGATTACAGGTACACTCAGACGTACAGAAGTGTAATCAGCTTGTCAGGAGTCATATTTATAAGATCAAAATTGTAGCATTATACCTGTCACCAGACAATAAATACTGCACCAGCACTGGCAACTAAGATGGTGGCAGAAGTGTCTACTACTACTACTACTACTACTACTACTACTACTACTACTACTACGACTGTTAGGTTCTGACCTTGTGACGACCTCTGGTGCCATCCAGAAGTGTCTACTGCTGCTGCTGCTGCTGCTGCTGCTACTACTACTACTACTACTACTACTACTACTATGACTGTTAGGTTCTGACCTTGTGACGACCTCTGGTGCCATCCAGTATGGCGTCCCGACCATGGTAGATCGTTTGTTCTGCTCAGCAGACAGCTGTGCGCAGAACCCAAAGTCAGCTGTACACACATACAGTTGTCATAAGTACAGCCAAAACACTGACGATCTGACAGACTAGATTGCTAACTCCACTCACGATTGTCGTAACACTGCCTGCTGTCCGTGTGTGCCAGGGTGTTGTGTCTGAATACAAAGAAGCAACTAGTAAGTTGTGAAGTCCAGCTGGCTACCGACACAAATGCCAGGAAAATGAAGTACCCTAATAGCAACCGTGTAATGTGTATATAAAGTTATGTTTAATGGTTACAATTTCTGGATGGCAGACAACTAGTCCCCAAGTCAAGTCGTTAGAACTCGTCAGGGTTTAGGTTAGGGTTGGGCTAGTTTTAGGTTAAGAGTTGAGAAGTTGACTCGGGGAAGACGTTATGGGTCACCCTCTCCATTATGGCCTACTTACCTGTTAGGCTGCGTGGAATTCCTAGAATTATCAACAGACAGCTTTGTAAACGGGAATATGACTATAATAACAAATACAAAACATGCGATGATGACAGTAAAACAGGTGCAAATGGCAATAATGAATTACAAATGGTACAACGACGGCAAAATGCAGTAATCATGGCTCAATACAGTGTCTAGAGGTAAATTAGGGAAAAGGAGTCTATAAAATTGTATAAAACTGAGAATGTCATCAAAGACGTAGCTAGCGGCAAGCAGCAGGCGCAGATGCACCGTGGCAAGTAGACGACCGCGATGAAATGGACTGCTGGCGTTGCAAGACGGGTAGCCATCAGTCGTCGTAGCAATCAGTACTTGAATTGGATGTGGCCAGAGTATCGTTTGTCAGACAGTTCACGGCAGTGTCAGTGTGGCAAAAAACACAGTAGAGTCACTCGGCGGACTAGCACCAGATCTTCGCCAATCGTATCACCCACAGCACATATTCCGAGCTCGGCGTCTCTCCAAGACTCACAGCACTGTCGATCTTCACTCAACGAAGTCTGACGTAAAAAGTGTCGCAAAACCGCGCCTGAGTTTGAAACACAGCGGTGGTCACGTGACTTCTAGTCACTAACCAGCAAACAAAACAGGTGAACAGGCATGGTAAATGGCACGACGGTTCAGCTGGTTCAGCTGCGCCGTAACTAAAGTTCAAAGTAAAATTGTTTCAATAATAAAAAAATTTTGATATATACAACTGAAGTAAAAATCAGTAACCTATTGAACTACTCTCATGAAAAACTGGTTTAGCATACTGAAGCAGTAAAAATAAGACTGACTAAGCTTGACGCTGCCGTCCATGCCGAGTAGAATATTGTCACTCTTGATGTCACGGTGAATAACGCTGTTATCATGCAGGAACTCCAATGCTTGAAGGCACTTCACACACACACAGACAAAGAAACCAGAGACTAACACAGAGACATCGGCATCATCGTCAGCATCTGGAGCAGGCAGTTAAATGTGCAAGACATTTCTAAGAACAACGCTGCATAACAAGTCTAACAAATGTACCACAGAGCTTGCATTATACACCTGTCTGTCTATCTGTCTGGCTCAAATGTACCACAGAGCTTGGCATTATACACCTGTTTGTCTGTCTGTCCGTCTGGCTCAAATGTACCACAGAGCTTGGCATTATACACCTGTTTGTCTGTCTG
>Ga0126335_1001483_pt1 | contig 13148 bp, 12 predicted proteins | sample OlaspJWI45metaG_FD_108409 | JGI IMG/M metagenome (GOLD analysis project Ga0126335, IMG submission 108409) | Marine gutless worms symbiont microbial communities from Oahu, Hawaii - Olavius sp. 1 OAHU.JWI-45 metaG | ecosystem: Host-associated > Annelida > Digestive system > Unclassified | place... | reverse complement strand
GTGGTGGGTGGGCCAGACTGGGCGTGCAGAATGGCTAGTTATAAAATAAAATTATAAAATTATAAAATAGCTGAGAAAGAGTTCTATGGGATGGAAATTGGGGAGATTTCATTTTTCATAATCGCTGTTACTACCTGGATCTGAGTGGTCCAGTGAAAGAGCGGCGTAACACCTGCGCCATTACATACAGGTATTGTGTAGCTGGCAATGACGGGAAGACACGACTCGAGTCGATATAATAAGCGCGATGCACAAAGAAGTACCCTGGCATCAGATGGCATACCCGGAAGCGCCGTGGCTAGGCGAGAAATGCTACACGCAATCTACCTAGCGATGAACGTTTCTAGAAGACGGGAGGTCGTTTTGTCGGTCTACGTAGCGAAAATATAGGCTTGGTTATTGACGCGGTTTCATATATACGTGTTGTTGCTGTTTTTTGTTATTATCAGTACTTCATTATTATAATAAATGATCCATGTCTACCTCCATCTACATCTAGTGTAATCGCAGTTGTGACCTTGACTCAGTTTTTGCATTTTTGATATTTTCATTGTATTGCCTTTGAATTTACAACCACACGGAGGGATGAAAATTGGTTTATTAGCCATGTAAGCCAATTTTTATCCCTCCGTATGGTCGTAACATCAGAGGCAAGACAGTAAACATATCAAATGCAAAACTAAGTCACTAGATGGAGGTAGATGGGTATGCCTCCGCCAGTGACTTTAAGAGCATATGGTGGTGACTTCCAAAAATTGGAGGTTTGGGTAAAATTTAGGGTACTTAGCCAAAGGGTACAAATGCGGCACTGGACTTTTTTTGGACGCACCCACCGCATGCTTTCAACAAAACATCTGCTGCAGTTCCTACCTTGGGGGTAGGCATGGCTGTGGGGTAATTTCTTGAAATTGCCCAGATTTGGGCTTTTGGAGTAAACTGGGGGTGGGATTTCGGGTACTTAGCCAAGGGACCGGAATGCGATATATATATTTCTTGGAAGCTCTCCCCCTGTGCTTCAAGAAAAACACATCCGTTGTCTCCCACCGGTAAGACCCAAGTCACAATGGGCTTCTGGCCTATTATTACAGACTGACAGACAAAAGCACAGAAGGACAGACATCACAGCCGGATTGAATATTGCCTCCTTCGCCTATATATGCGGGCAGAGGCATTGTGGTCATTATGCTGGCTACACGGAACTGCTGCTGTTGCTACTGATGATGATGATGATGACGATGATTAACTTTTAGACTATGTGAAAATTAAATTTATAATTAAAGGACTGCAGTAGATGTTTTATTGAAAGCATGTGGTGGGTGCATCCAAAGTAGTCCAGTGCTACATTTGCACCCCATGGCTTAGTACCCCCAAATTAAAGGACTTTAATTTAAATTTAAATTAAATTTTAAAAGTTAAGCCACCAAAGTCAAAATATGTAAACAAATTGATTTAAAATAATTAACCCTGTAAGAAGATCGCATTGAGTTATACTTTTAATTTTAATTTAATAAAGTTTAATCGTGCAAAAATCCACTCTACATGTACAGTCACGGCTTAAAACTATAGTGTTGTGCCTTGTGCATAGGCCTAAGTTTGTATTCCTGCTAAGTTAGTTTTCATTTGTCCATTAATATGTGTTTTGCTCATTGCGATGTTAGGTTTGCCACCGGAGTTGTATACGATCTGGGAATCTTATCCGTGGCGCTTTGGTGAGCCGTACTGTCTGTTTAAGACTTTTCTGACTGAGATGACGTCCTCCGCGTCCATCCTAACGATCACGGCGTTCACCGTTGAGCGCTACATGGCGATCTGTCACCCACTACGTGCCCATTCAATGTCAACACCACCTCGGGCAGCTCGCACGATCGTCGGAGTCTGGGTGGCCGCATGCGTTACCGCCTTACCATACCCACTTCACACCAGAATGTTCTATTACCTGGATGATCCAACGCGACCAGGACGTCAGCTCGAGGATTCGCTCATCTGCAACATACCGACATATTGGCAGTCCCGTATGCGCTACTGTTTTCAGGCACGTAATTTACATACGAACACGTCCATTCTCACAAGGCAAGAAGACATGAACGACTATAAGCAGAGAGAGACAATCAATACAAATGTCTATAACACTAAAATCAGTATTAAAAACAAACTACAGCATGAAACATAGACACAGACAGATTTAAGGGCATCATCATTGCTGAATGTACTCTGTGCAAAAAGGTTAAAACACATCCCGTAAAGCACTTTACAGTTATTGGCCTACCACCAGTGTCTGCAAAACTTTATATCTTTCGTAACACAATTAAGCGTTTCACATCGAGTCTGTCCCAAAATCTAATGAAACACTATGACTCCGCCAACAGATCAATTCGGCAAAGAAAAGAGAGTAGCGAATGATCACCTACTTTGGAAGCTTAGAATATGTTTTCTGCAGAAATTTGACTATTTATGACTGTAGCACATAGCTGTTTTGCCACAGGTATTGTTTTAGTGGTGTCTGTCTGTTTGTGCGCATGTGTCTGTCCGTGCAAAAACTCAAAAAGCTACGTACTGGTCAGAAACTGATGCATTTTGACAGCAGTATGTGCTGCGGCATATCCTGGAAGTGACTACATTTTGGTAACACGACCTTGACTTGACCCGGGGAGCTATTATTATATTTGTAATTTTGTATTAATTCAGGCTCTTAACTTTTGGTTGCTTTGACCAGTAACCACAACAATTACTTCATCTTTGGTGCCGACGTGCATCTTCAGAATTCTATAGTTTGAGTTTCGAGGTCTCTGGGTCAAGCTAGTACTGGACGCGCTCAAAACAAAAAAACGCGCAGGTTTGCGAGTAGGGATAAAATGGGGATACTAACACATCGATATGCGTAAGATTGTGCGTAGTTTTACTAGCGATATTGGACTAATGATGTGTTGGTGCATGCATATGTATGTAGTCGTCAATAAAAGAATACTCTTTTCGAATAAAGTTTTATTCTACATACAACTACTTAAGCTATCAGACAGTTCACTCGACGCGCCTAGCTGGTTGAAGTCGTAAGAACAGGGCACAGCGGCTGCTAGGTTATGGTTACTTACTTATTACCAAGTCTCGGTAGGACACACACATACAGCGGGCGTTATGGACGCGAAGTGGTTGCTAGGTAGAGCGGACGAGTCTGTGGTTGTTATTGGTTGATTTGTCAAGTGGGCGGGCCCTAATATGCGAAGTGTGTTAGGATCCCCATTCTACTCCAGCGGCTGTGTTAGTATGCCCATTCTATCCCTACTTTTGCGCTTACAGTTTGTAATTGTTGTCTGCCTCGGTCAAGAGGGGCGTGGTGGCTCCCTCGGTCTAGCATTCGTCAGATCTGTGACCAGTAGATCACGGGTTCGAGTCTTAGCCGGTAACGCTAACCTAGGGCAAGCTATTTACATCCACTTGCCAAGCAGTATAATTTGGGTAGCCTACCAAGCTACAAGCCTATAGGCTGGAAAGTAAACGGACACACCACACGTTGCACTAGCCCCATGTCCGTGGTCTCGCAGTGTAAGTTCATACATGTATGTCTGGCTAAGGGCTGTTTAAAGAGAGATCAGCGCCGCGCAGTGGGTCACATGGAATGGCCCGTAAAGGACTTTAGTTTTACCTCTCTTGGTCAGCCACTGTAAATAACGGCTGCCATGTTTGTGTGTGCAGGCATCGACATTTCTGCTGTTCGTGTTACCGGTGCTCGTCATCAGCTGTCTGTATGTGCTGATCGCACTAAAGCTGCGCAGGTCAGCTCGCAGTCCAGTTCTCGGCGGGTCAATGGGCAGCAGCAGATTGTCGACAGGCAGACATTGCCAGCATGCGACCCCAGTAGCACCTAACACATCTACGACGGCCAGAAAACCGATTGTGAAAATGCTTGGTAAGTGCAGGTTGTGGAGCATACATTTCATGGTGGAATTCGTTGCCGCGCGAGCTGAGAGATCCAGCGTGTGGTTTTGACAGTTTTAAACATTTTCTCAAGACAATCCTTTTTAGTCTCTACTAATGTGACCAGCGCCTTAGAGGTTTTCTTAAATGATATGCGCAATATAAATTCACGTTTTACTAACTTACTTACACGCTTTTTTCGCTACTTGTCCTCGGCGGCGAGGGTCCTGGCTGTAACGCGGTTCTGAGCACTCCGCCAGGCCGTGTGGAGGCCAAAGTTCTGCGGAGCAAAGTCCTTCTCCACAGTCCTCAACGAGGTGGCTCTTGGTCCGCTGAATTGACGTTTCCATTCCCCGTTGGAATGATTTGGGTCCGCCATTCCTGGGCTCCATCATTCCGGGTTTCTCATTAATTCTAAAATCGGCACTAACCCTACAACTCACCCTACTCATCCTAACCCTAACTCTAATCCTAAACCCCGATTCTGCGTGTAAGCCTGACCTTAACTCTAAAGCTGACCAAACACTAACCCGGAATGGCAGGCCGTTACCATTCGTCGAGAGCTGCAGCGATTGCTCGGCAGTGGTCTTCTTCACTGTCTGATCGGGTTGCACAGAGACTAAACATGAACGCAGACCACCTGCGCCATTTCTTGACCTTGAACAGTTCACTCGCAACCTTGACAATCAAACTCGGCCTAATATTATGAAGATATAAAAGCATACTGAAACTTCTACGCCGACGTGGTTAGTAAATATAGCTCATTAGACTTTAAGCCTACATTACAAAAGATTACTGAACTGTTGCTAACATAGTCAGTACGCCAAGTTGCTAATTCGCCGGTATAATCTATGTGTGGCATGTTTATAAAACAGGGAGTGATTGTACCTGACACATGTATATTACTGTGCGTGCTAAACTGCGTATGTGATGTTCATATGATGATTTATGTTACATTGTATGCACTGTCCTGCGTGGCAGATATTGTGTCATCCAGCATTCGTGCTGCAATACAAATAAAACCATTATTATTATTATATTAGCAAACCATGGTCAGAAACAGATCTTGTTCTGCAATGTTTGCGATTGCGTGACCGAAACAGCGATGAAAAAAAGTAGGACTGAAATCTCTATGATTAATTTAATGTGATGCTGTTTGGCAGTTGCTGCATGCTTGCACAAGTTGCGTGATTTGCGGTGCACATGTGCGCGGTGAACGTTGTGACACAAAACACAATGTAAACACATTTGTTCGATATGTTGCGCTTGGCGCATGCGTGCTGAAGGCAAAGCCGACGCTTCTAAAAGCGAGAAACACAAAGCCAGCCATACAATGCATTCGCATCCATACATTTCGCGATATTAAATAGAATAAGACATGCCGCTTCGATAACCATCACGGTATGCAGCGATTCCCGTAAAGGTGATTCATAGTCCCCAAATCTTCTTCAAAATTAGTTTTAGTAAAGTGAGCAGGAATATGCTGACATAAGACTTATACAGATTAGGACTATTATACCTCATGGCACTTTTAATGCTAAGCCCTGCCGCAGACAACTTTACTGGGCAATTTAACCCGTAAATTCGGAAATGGATCTGTGCTTCTGGTGAAAACCCATTTTAAGCCTATCTCATTTTTTCGTCTGACTTCTGAAGAATCTGATCTCTAAGACGGTTGATTAACATAGGCTACAGGCTACTTGTCAGGATTCAGTTCGTGTAGTCACTGTTAGCAACGACTAGAGCATAACTTATGACTTTTAGTGATATTTTGTTCCTGAATTAGGCCTATATAATCTCTAGCTTAATTGCTGTTGTCGAGTCTGGATAAAGAGAATAAGAGGCCAAATTAATTTGATAAAGGCTGTACTAATGCACCACATACAGTTGAGCCGCGTGACAGACAGACTAACGGACGGAGAGACACCACGAACATCAGTAACAATAGCCTACATCTCATTCATTTAGATGCAGCCTGAGACGCAAACATAATACAGCATCTGAAAGGGACTGCAGTGAATGCCGCGTGATAATAATGTAGTATCATATAGACCCTACGACGTTATTAGCGTGAACATTGCTACAAGAATTAGGCTAGAATACATTTAGTCTCATTTCCGCCTGGTCGCTCGGACAACTGAGTTAACGCCATTGTGCACGTGTGCACCTTAAAGAAAGCTGTAACTGTCTCCCGCGACGCTATGGCTGCTTCCAAAGAAGCGGCATTTTCGCTATTATTCTGGCAAGATCTTGTCGGCTGGCGACGAAAACTCATGCAGATGTTGGTTGCCTTTAAGCCTAGCAGGTTTTGTCGATCACCTAACTGCTATGTAACCAGGTTAGCTCTATGTCAAGTTACTCTGACACAGTCCATGCCATTTCGATTGGTACCGAAATCGCTGACCCCGTATGACCTTGAACGGCGAAGCGAGACAGAATGTAAACATATTATACCAATGTCCAATTTCCGTTGTTCTACCTGCAGTAGCCTTGTTTTTACTTTGTGTATATTGCTTTGTTTCATGTTCTGACATTTCTGAAGAACAAACATACCATTTTGGCGACGTTATTCGGCCTAAGTTATGCTGTCTTCGTCGTGATACGCAGTCATTCTACAAAACTGCTGTTTCCGCGAAGCGCTATCAGACTGCATTACAGTCCATCTCTATTTGCAGGCGTATAAGAATGTGCAATGTGTCGATGCTGACGTACGACGCCGTTGCGTGTTGCGATCGTTGTAGTTGCTGTGGTAGTGGCGTTCGTCGTCTGCTGGGCTCCATTCCACGCGCAACGACTACTCACGATCTACATCCGAGAAGACCAGTGGACAGACGCTCTGCTCGAGACACAGTCTATGCTATTCTACGTCTCAGGCAATGTAACATATCTTATGCGAACGCGATAGAGACTATGCCTAGAAGTGCAGACGTCGATGGAGCTTAATACAGGCCTACGGGCATGACAACAGGAAATTAATAAATGAATAAAACTAAAACAAATAGAACAAGTGGCTACGTGGCCGCGTCGTCATCTGGCGAACAGCCGCTGCGTGACAGGCTGACAGACGCCTACTCTACGGGATCGTCGATCCCAATAGTCCGCGTTTCATGCATTGGATGCGGCCTAATTCCGATAACTCAATTTGATAGGTTCTCGAACATACAGGCCTATAGGCTTGAGAATGGAGGGACTGGAACTCGAGTCGACTCCAAAGCCCTCAGCGGGTTTTAATGTCAAGCTAAATGGAATTGGATTTGTATGGTGAATTGGAGTGAAATTAATCTGGACGGCCGGCTGCCCACAGAGATTAAACGTTGAGCCAATGGTGCCGACCGAAGGCCTGGATACTATAGGCCTACATAATTGCATTGCTAGCTCCAGTGCTACGACCTTTGCTAGGCCTATGCTGTCGACCGTTCTCGTCTCAACGCATATTGCATGCAGATGCGATTAACTCGTTAACTTGCAGACAAAATGGATTCCATGATCCATCCGACATTTAGAACATAATTTATGATGAAAAACGTTTTTGAACTTCTATTGTGAGTTTAAGGATGTAAACAGACAACAAACCGGCAAAGCAGTATAATGATCATCTGACGCTTTATGACGCTTGTGTAGGAGTCACCACCACGACTGGAAGGCACGCAACCAGCAGTCAGGAAGCTTCTTCTATTCCATGCGTCAACTGTCATTAGGCCTAATGAATGATGACTAGTTAACGCTTTTGCGGCGAATTTCTCTGCATACGTTTGCTGCTTTTTGAAGTTTAGAGAACAAACAGTTAAAAAGTAAACCACAAAGCAATTCGTTTGCAAAAAATGCAACATTTAAAATTTGCTGAAAAAAACTACAATTACTGCTTACTGTCGGTGTACCAGAGACACGAGTATTGGCATGACCGTATGGTGAGCAGTAAGCACTAAGCAGGCTATGGTTTCACATCCCGCTGGAATTAATACATAATAGGTCATCTCAGAGCGAGTTTTACACGTAATTCCTGGCAATCAATCAGACTGGTACTGACAAGGAAAACAAAGTAGCGGTAACAAAATAAAATACAGATGGCCCATGCCAACTAATTGCCAAGCCACTTATATTCCAACTTCTATTTCATCAACACCAACACAAGCTAGTCTAATTCTCCCACAGGTGTGTAGTGTCTTAAACTGATTGTGCATGCACAAAATGGGAAATGGTCAGTTTTGTTGTACAATGTCAATCAATAAATAACTCGACCAACCAACCAACCACTTGGTGACAAAGTCAGTCATTTAATAACCAGATTAACCAACTCATATTTTATAAACAGGGGCTGAACAAATTCCCGAATCTAGATCTTATTTAGTTAAATGACTTCGGTAAAGTTCAACTATAACATGAGTTCACAAGGGGCTTTCTGTAGCTCAAAATTGGTCATCTGTGGATAAAGTAAAAACATGTGACAAAAAGCTGATAAAAGCACACAGGTTCAAACCTTCAGTAACATACACAAGTAAAGTGACTAACGTCAGGGTCCTCAGTATTCCGTGTTTTCCGCTCGACGGAAGAGCGTAATTAACAATTTAACATATTTAGACCAGTGACGTCATGTTACTAAGTATAGCTCGCTGTGCACTATTGTAGCTTTGTGCTGCTGACCTCTGGCGAGTGAAATGAAAAGAATGGTGTTTTGGGTCAATTTTTCGCGTTTTTTTTGCAAATTTTGCCGCAATTAAAAAACTTTTTCCAGAAATCTAAAGGCACGCATCATCTTCATACTAGACGCCACCTTTATACCAAATTTGATGTTCTCAAGCCTTCTAAGTCCTGAGATATCGTTTGCAGAAAAAAGTCACCCAGGTTATTTCATCAACCGTGAATTATAACGAAAACTGATGCACCGTTATACAGATTAATGTACAAAAACTGTAGTTTTATAACAGCCGTATACTGGCCACTGTTAAATAACAAATCTAAAACAGCAAAAATTAACTTCAGCACCTCACTTGTCATGGACATAATACACAGCGCATTACAGACCTTGTGATAATAGCGCTATACAAATGCACACTTTACCTTACCTTACCTTACCTTACAGTTCTTATTGTGTCCATGGCCCTTGAGGCAATGAAATTAATTTTTGCTGTTTCGGTGTGTTTGCAACTACGCCATTACACAGTTACTATAAAACGACAGTTTTGTACATTAATATCTGGAGTTTTCTACCACATTTATCTACATGCTCACATTGGTACATGACTTTGTTAGAACTAAATGCTGTCACTCAGACAGGAAAATCAAAATTTAACGTCAAAGCAAAAACGCTTTTAGTTTGGTGATATAACTCGTTAAGTGGTTCACAATTGGTTGAAATCTATGTGTTTTTCAAATATCAAAGTGATCGGTCAATCTGTGGCCGAGATACAACTACTTCCTGTTTCTGAAAACAAAGGGGGCCCAAAATTTAAAAGTAGTTCACATGACCCCGGCCCCTAGACCTCATGTGTCCACAAAATGGCGTCATAAGTGGCTTTAATGTAACTGAGATATCGAGATTTTACGATCTCACCCATTTGGCGTGAAATTGCTTATTCATGCCCATTTTGGGGGTTTTGGGGGCATATTTCCCACAAATGGCTTCACCCTTCATTCTAACCCAAAAAGGCACATCCTTACGTAGAAAATACGTCATTTGAGCCATTAAGCATGTGCGCCGGAGCCGCGGTTTAATCTGTGAAGAGGAACAAGAAAAAATAAGGACAGTCAAATAAGTCAAAAAGTGTTATATTTCATGTATTTGGGGAAAATGCCCCGCCAAGCCAATTTGCCCCCAGAATTCGCATTTGGTGTGATGTCTCAGACGTAACCAAGTGTGCCAAATTTCAGAATAAAATTTTGAGGGGTTGCGATTCTACAGGGGGTCGAAATTTCAATTTTCTTATTGATTTTTGAATGGCCATTACAACAGTGCTGTGATATGTATTAGTGAGTTACAATTATTACTATTAGTAGTTAATGTTAACAGCGATATTTTACTAAATGTTTCAGGTATTCTCTACTTTGTAAGTTCAACGGTCAACCCAATTCTCTACAACGTAATGTCACTGAGATATCGCAAGGCATTCCGTGATACCCTGCACGCAGCCTGTATTGCAGCCCACTGCTGGGACCATGACAGCCCAGCGTCAGTGGCCTTATCTGAACGCCACCACAGGCCGCTGCTTCATGGCGGAAATTCAAACAATGCCATCGGACACTCAGTGACGTTCAACAGAAGAGCAAGATCGGAGGACTGCATTAGAAGATTGTCTACAACTCAAACTCACTGCCTGATGGCGAGGTCAAGCGCTGGAAACAGCCAAATGGCACATCTTACGGCTGACAATATGGTTCGGGGTGAAACGTCACAGACACTGCAGATATCTGAGCAGTAGTACCATTCAAACTGATCCAGATCTCAGTTTTGAACCAGGCTGCTCCCTCACATCAAGCACTACATTTTTACATCACAACACGTCAGGGCTCAGATCAGCTTGGCACATGAACACAGAGTGGAAGTGCTGCAACTGACTGATCAGCACAACCCATCAACGGTCAAGAGTAGAGTAAAAGATAGAGGTCCACAGTTGGTTTGGACTGGTTCTCGTACATTTTTGGCTAGCCGACATGATGTTGGTCCATGTGCAGCATTTGTGCAGTGCGTTACCACAGCAAGAACGAGCTTTCTATTCAGCATGGCAACAATGCTCTGTTATTGATGATAGACTGAATTTCTGGTCAGATGTTCTTGTAAATTAGTTCATATTTTGGTACATGAGAAGGATCTAATGGACTTTGCACCATCAGTTTACCCTTCATTGCACCACGGAATATAACTTCAACAACATCAGTGAAATCTTGCTTTGTGCGAAAGCTGCCGACAAACTTCGTGTGATCTGGCGTTCTGTACAGATTTGTACACAATGAAACTAATGTGTAAGCATATGCATGTCTATTTGACACTGATATTAATTTTACTGATGTTGACTTTCGATACAAACACCAAAATTATTCATAAACTTTAGTTTTAGTCACAGCATCAACCAGTTCTAGTTAGAATTTCAGTCTTGTCAGAATGATACATTAGTCTGGTCTAAATATTTCAACGTTAATCCCGATTCAAAACTCACAGCCATCAACGTCAAGTTATCAAGTCTCTCATTTTCAATCATGACATATTCATTTGAAACAATCATAACCGCTGTGTTAAAATTCACAACAAAAATTTCACTGTCGTCGATGAAATTATGTGAATTTTGCATGTCGTCATTGTAAGTCAAATTTTTGTTGCAGTTTTCATCTTGTTGATGAAGGTTAGTGAATTATAGTCATTGTTGTCATGTTAAAGATTAATTTACTCAACAGTAATTTCAGTTTTAAAAACACTGGCCTGGAGGCCCTGGACTGCAGTTTATTGTGGAATATACTGCATTGGCAAAGACACTACAATACTGGCAACAATGATCACAGTTGCAAAACATATCAAACCAAAATAACAAGCATATCAATACTATGACTGTGAGTTGGTCAACAAGTGTGATATCCGCCACTTAACAGTCCTAGGCAGACTGATTATTCACGATTGTTGTGCCTACGCCAACTTAGCCTTTGATCCCTTTGGGGTAAGTAAATGTTGACCAGCTGTGGATGGGAAGAAGGCAAGGGTACAGCTAGTGTCTAGAGTATGGGTTTACTGCATATTAGGATGAACATGTGGGAGTTCTGATAAAATTGTGAGATCTTCTAACAACATGTGCCATACCTGAGTGCTTCTGCAATGAGGTTCCATCGTGAAAAAGCACAATATCAAGTGTCATCTACCTTTACTTTTACCTTTAGTGATGGCAGAAACCTTACAAAATAATACAATATCAATAAACATTCACAATAAGTGTAACACATTTAAACAGTTACTAAGCACAATTTACAGAAAAACACAAAATGACTGTGAAATACATACCCCCAATCGACTTTAATGTGCTGAGCATTAAAGAAGAAGATTGTTGAAGGAATGAGGGAAATATCAAAGTAATTGACATAGACTGGCACCTGATCCACATCAACGAGGTAAATACGAGCCATCAGTGACAATTCATCTGTCGTCTTTGCCAGCTGTAAATGGACACAAGTTGTTAGTACTGGTTGGCCCAGTCCACATGTACAGTGCTATTCGATAAAAAGATGTCACTCTATGTACAAACATTTTACAATTCTTCATTGACGATTCTCAGAATTTTTCACCAAGAAAATAATAATTAAACAGCTGAGAAAATGCTTTAAATTTAGCACAGACTACGGAGTTTATTAAAAAAAATTTTTTCTCTCCAATCGTGTCACGATGTCAATGTATGGTTTCCAGTAGAATATCCGTAAGGGAATGGTACTGCAAGGGGAACTTCGGCCTTTTATGTGTACCAAAAAATTACGCTATACAATAAGTTAACTAAATCAACTTGTGTATATTTAACACAGTCTAATGGTCTCCACTGTGCTACTTGCTACCGTAGTAAGTAGGCGTGCTAATAGCTGATCCTAGCTCACTATTTCATCCAGTTGCATGCATGTCAAGTCCGAATCTTTGCCGAAGCGTAGAACGAGCACCAAGTCTTCTGTCGACCTAACTGCGTCATCAACCTCCTGTTTTGATGATAATTTCTTGAGCAGATAACTCATATCTAGTAATAAAAAATACACACAAAAAATAAACAAAAACAAAATTAACAACCATAGAATATCTATTTTCACGAAAACACCCAACACTAGCAAACGAAACGTATCGCGAACTTGAGTGTCAAGTGAGGCTAGAATACTTAGGAAGTTGGGAAGTCTTGTTTACTTGGTAGTTGAATGTTGATGGGCTGATAAGCGCAGCTTTTAAGGCCCATATCAGACCAGTGTTTGTCGAGTCGGCTCTTGGACGCATTGACAGACAGTGTCATGGCAACATGATCAGGCAGCCGGCTCCGACTACACGCTGGCTAAAAGAATACCCCCGCACGTCAAGAGTCAAGACATCTTGTGACAGCAAGTTTTAAACTGTGTCCACGAAGTCCATATCTGCTGGTGCTGGCAGATTGAAGAACAGATTTTATCTAGATTTTCTCTATTGAATGTTTCTATCAAGTCGCCTTCTTATTTCTAGAGAGGCGAGACCCAACTGGGTCTGTTTCAGTGTATCCTAATAGCCAAGATTCTTTCAACGAGGAACAACCTTT
>Ga0126335_1001482_pt1 | contig 13157 bp, 10 predicted proteins | sample OlaspJWI45metaG_FD_108409 | JGI IMG/M metagenome (GOLD analysis project Ga0126335, IMG submission 108409) | Marine gutless worms symbiont microbial communities from Oahu, Hawaii - Olavius sp. 1 OAHU.JWI-45 metaG | ecosystem: Host-associated > Annelida > Digestive system > Unclassified | place... | reverse complement strand
GCTGCTGCTGCTGCTGCTGCTGCATGAAAAACTTTACATGCATCGAGATGAGTTGAAGCTGGAGTGATTTGCAGTGCTTTGGTATTGTTGTCAGAATGAAAGAGGTATTTGCCAGTGCTGAGGACACGGAGATTGATGTTCCAAGAATCTGGCAGTACTTGGCTGAAGTTATCGGCCCAATGATAAAGGTCAATGGTGCATTGCCGTTGACTTTCTTCCGTCGTGCAACTGAGTCAGTTCTGTTGAATCGTAAAGTGTCACATCTAATCGCTGATGTTCTGCAATATGCTGCATCCCAGCTGGTATGTGGACTGCTCAAGTTAACTTCCCTTACGGCAATAGGGTACTTTCATGTGCCAAAATGCGAAATGACAGTACTTGTCCTATTTTCCAATCTAGCCTGCGGGTGTGTCAGTCGGGCCAGCTATCATCACATCCCTTAACGGACGATACCTTGTTTTTCATGTGATTCTTAGTATTTATAATTTGCTGTGCTTCCAGTAGATTGAGTAGGTATGGGTATTAGTTGTGTTGTGTGAGGTGCAGCCCAGCCTGTTAATGAGCTCTTTAGGCTCGTTTTATAGTGTTTTTTTACTTAGTTTGTCTACAGGCAGTTTTGTTGAGGCTGTGGAGTAGGATCTATCACCATGGCCTCACTTTTCCAGCTTTGTAGTTGTTATGGCTGCATTGCAGCTTATTGCTGTACAGCCGAGAGGTCCTGCTGACTTCCAGCAGAGCATAGTATAAGTTGTAGCACCCTGTGACTATGTGCTGGGTCTTATCCATCGTTTTTGTCTGAGGCAGCTCTTGGTTTAGCCCTCCTTTGATGCTTCCAAGCTGTATGATGTTGACAGCACGACACCCCTGTTAGCTATTCTAATTTGTTATATTTGCATTAATGTTATGTGTGCAGGGTGAGTCAGCAGTAGCTGAAATGTGGAGAAATTCTGGTTTAGAATGGTCTTTATTTGTGCCGCCAACTGAAGTGCAGATGTTCCTCTCTGATAGGAAACTTGACTGGCTTGAAAACGTCCATGTACGTAACTGTATTTCAGTCATGTATGATATTTTGATAGTGTAACTGGGAAATCATACTGTGAGCGGTTTTGTATTTGTGATCGTGTATATTGAATCAAAACGTCTGTTGTCTGTTAATGGGTTGCTGAGTGACATTCAGAGCAGACATCACACGGTATTCCTTACCAGGGTACTATGAAAACCTCCGTGAGGATGTTAAAAACCTCAGGAGGTCTTTAACTGTTATACGAGGAACTTCGCTGGGGTATAGAAAAGGTTTACCCCAGGTTCTAGTTCTAACTGCCCCATAGTGGCTGCAGTAGCATAGATAATATAGGGCTGTTTATAAGCCCCAGAACACTAAGGTGTCTGTTCAGGCAATTGTGCCCTGTATAGACACCTACAATCAACCTAAGCGTCTTTCTTGGTAGACGCAGCATTTCTTTTATCCGTTGATGGTTTAAACCATCAATGGTTTCTTTTAATAATAATAGTCCGACTATTTCTAACGCGCCGTAACACGACGAAGACATTACAAGGACGCGCTGGCAGCGAGTTTGTGTTTCTCTTAGGGTCCAGGCCTGCAGCACTAGTGGTCACAGGTAGCACTGGCTCGGGTCCTACGTAACTTTTAAAGGTTTAGCTAGCTGGTCTGCCTGCTCATTGCCGTACATACCGCTGTGACCAGGAACCCAGAAAAGTTTAACGGCATTATGGCTTGATAGCTGCTGTAAGGCCACAATGCAATCCCAGACCAATCGTGAGGTAATTCTGGGGTTGCTTAGTGCCTTTAATGCAGCTTGACTGTCTGAGCAAATACCAATTTGCTTATTATTTACTCCAAACTGTTCCAGGATTTGGGCACCATGCATAACTGCATAGACCTCAGCCGGATAAATACTAGTGTGGATACTCAAAGGAACACTCTCAGTGTGCCCAAGGGATTCGATATAAACTACAGCACCTGTTTTCCCTGTGCTACAAGAGCCATCAGTATAGATACAGATGAACCTGAAAGTAATGGTAACTTCTGAGTTTAACCATGCTTCCTTACTAGGAATAATAACTTTGAAGGAATGATCAAAACTATATGCTGGTTTATCACTCGTTATCATTGTGGTAGGGGCTTCTCGCATCATCACAGTGGTAATCTGCATATGTCCCTTAGGCACTGAGGATTGTACCCAATGCCCAAGGGTTTTCAATCTGTAGCAAGAGGTCATTGCCACATTCTTGATATATAAATCAAGAGGTGGTAGACCTAGCAAAATTTCCCTAGCTGCAGTGGAGGTGGTACATATGGGGCCAGCAATAGCCAGACATGCTAGGCACTGTATATGCTCCAGCATAGTTCTGGCGGTACTAAGTTCCACACACGGCCACCACACCACTGCAGCATAAACTAACATGGGGGCTCACAAGGGCTATATAAAGCCAATGTGCGATTCGGGGAGTTATACCCAATGTCTTCCCAACAATTCTGCGACACTGCCAAAAGACAGCTATTGCTTTATTACATTTATGATCTAAATGAGGTTTCCAGGTAAGTTTGCTGTCTAGGATCATGCCCAAGTATTTCACTTGGTGGCTCAAAGACAGCTCCTTGCTGAAGAAACGAGGAGCTCTGAAGTTTTTTTTAACTTTCGCTTATGTGTGAACAAGACCATTTCAGTCTTAGTTGGATTGACTGATAGATCATGTCGTTCACACCGTCTTTGTACCTTAAAAAGTATTGTCTGCATTACGGAGCAGACAGTACCCAGGTCAAAACCTGCCGCAAGGATTGAGAAATCATCTGCATATCCTTGGGAATCGTATCTACAGCCATTAAGTTGGGTGAGAAGACTATCTGCTATAAGGATCCAAACAAGGGCAGAGAGTACTCCGCCCTGAGGAAAACCCTTAAGCAGTGCTACTACACGAAGTTCTACATTTCCTAGACTAGCAGTAGCCGACCTACAGGACAGCATAAAGCTAATCCAGTGGATAATAGTTCTGCTTATTCCTTTAGAGTGTAAAACACTCTGTAGAGACTGAACGGAGGCATTATCAAAAGCACCTTTGATATCTTGAAAGACTCTTGTCGCTCTAGAGTTCTTTCAATTCTGGTAACCAAACTGTGCAGAGCAGTTTCAGTAGACTTACCAGCCTGATAGGCATGTTGATTCTTCTGCAGTGGGTGTACTAAGAGTACACTGTCTCTGATATATCTATCTATAAGTCTTTGTAATGTTTTTAATAAAAACGAAGTAAGACTGATAGGTCTGAATGCCTTAGCCTGAGAATAGTCATATCAACCAGGCTTCGGTTAAAAAGCTACACGAGATGTTTGCCTCGCAGTAGGTACATAGCCTAAGGCAATACAAGCCCAAAAGGTTCTAATCATTGGTTCTATGATGATTTCCAGCCCCATCTGCAATAGGGCTGGAAAGATACCTTCTAGTCCCGCAGCTTTATATGGGGCAAAAAGGGAGATTGCCCACATAACTCTATCTTCACTGACTAGTTTATTAGCTTGTTCCCAGTACTCCTCCGAGGGCTGGTTTAGGCTAATACTAGGTCTACAGGATGTAAGTAAACTACATCCTGGAAAGTGTACCTCAAAAAGAGACTGTAGTATCTCATTCTCATTTTTGGGTTGATCTTCATTGGGCAAGAGAACTGAGTCAATGGTGATTGTCTTCTTTTTTCCCAAGATGTAGCTGGCAGTACTTACCCACTGCTTGTATGACTCTTAATGACTGGTAGTGATGGTTGGGGTCTGGTGCATTTCACCTTAAGATTAGCACAAGGTCGTTGCTAAATAACCGGGCTGTCAACCAGTAATGTTAAGTCCAATTTTTGGGTCCAGTAAGTATAAGTTTATTATTTTATTGTATTGTGTCTTAAGATGGAGCATATTATTATGTGTGTCATGGTGGTGACCATCTAGTTTGCATGTCTGACATCATTTGGTTTCATTTGTACTCACAGTGATCAAACTTCATACACATATAGCACAGGCGTGGACTACACTGGCGATTGTTTTGAGGTATAAAACCCAAAAGGTTAACATCACAGCTACATTGGCATATTATGCCCAGCTCTGCAGTGCTCTTGTTGGTTGCTTGTTAATCATGGTTTGTTTGTGGTTCGTGCAGAGTAGCAGCAGTGAAGCTTCTGTGTCGTCTGATGTGAACGTAAGTGAAGTCACAGATGGCGCACTGAGTCAGCTGTCACAGCTGATTGCTGATGAGCATGTTGACAATGCAACTATTCATGCCTTTATTACGGTAATATTTACCTCAGTATCTGACATTTGTCATCAGTATAGAATTTCGCATCTAATCAGTTTGGCTTTGATTCCAAGTAGCAGTCATGTCAGGTTTTGTGTCAGCAAGGACATTTGTACAGAATCAGTTCAACGCTACTTTGAAAATTGTCAACTTGGACATTTCTGAGTATGAAGGGAGGAATATGTGGCATTAAAAGCCATCTCATTTTGATTATTAGCTCAGAATTTGTTTGCATCCACATGAAAGGTGTTGCATATTAAGATGTAACTTTGGCTATGCAAGAACAAGTGCTAGCATGAGACATCTAGCTGCTGTGTGTTGGTAGCGTAATGAGGTGCTGAGAAGGCAAGATTATCAACATCAACTTGTTCGTACCATTACAGCGGCAATGTGTGACACTGCTGTTCACAGTGAGTATGTTCTCTGTACTTTTAATTGGTTTGTGTTGTTAGTGCATCATTTTCACATTCCATTGCCTTTGCTTCCTAGACACACTGCTTTCTCTAGTGCTGCCAGTGCATGCTGGCTCAGCAGGATTAAGAGGATGGTCATTCACCTTACTTGTAATTTGCCACTTATTTACTAGCGTATATGTGCATAGTTACTGGATGTGTACATTATACAACTGTAGCAGGTGGTTGTATTTCTGATCAGATGTAATTGTTGTGTCGTGTACAGACAACAGTGGTGCATTCTCAGTGACTGGTTCTGAGATAAATCGTCGGACTGAGGTGCTGGTGATGTATATAAATCATGATCGGGATCTTGAGCTGCAGGCGCTGTATGCAGTGCAGGCATTTGTACATCGGCTGCAGCATCCACAGGGTTAGTGTTGTGACAACAAACAACTGTGCCAAAACTTTCTCTGTGTGTGTGTGTGTGTATGTGTCTGCTTACAGTCAATTTCTCATTATTACAAGCATAGTATTTCTCAGGTTTTACTGATGTCTATGAATTGAATAATTTTTGTGCATTTTTCCATTTTTTTGCTCAATTTTTCAATGTTTTAACCATTTGTTCAACCAGCTGGAATTTTTACATGCAGTATTAGAATAACAGTTTTAGTCTTTATATTATGGTATCTCATTGGGTAGGTCATTGGTTTACAAGTTGATTACTAAGTTGAAAACCATTCGGTTAGGCAGAATTTTTGCTAGTGCCATATTTGCTTGCTTGCGTATAAAGTTGTCTTTATGCATTGGATTATCTGTGTGTCTGACAGAATTATTGCGGAGCCTGTTTGATGTATTCTATGACGAGGAGATAGTGTCGGAGGAGACGTTTCGCCGGTGGCAGGTCAGCAATGATCCAGCAGAGCAGGGAGGCAAGGGCGTCGCTGTGAAATCAGTGCAACAATTCTTCTCGTGGTTGGATGGACCAGCAGCCAGCTGATGATACCGGCAGCCACTATATGCTATTATGGATGTATTGCAATTGTCACTGCATAATGTACTGCTTTACAGAAATTATGTAGTGTTATTATAATTGTCAGTTTGTGCAACTGGTTGGTTTTTGTTGATATTTTATTAGTCACTTTTCATTTAGCCTACTTTTGATAGGAAATGTTGATTTCAGGTAAAATTGCACTGAAATGTTAGAGTTTGATAGTTTACTAATGGTTTATTGTACTGTATAACTGAATTGCAATGCATAAGTAAATTTAAATTGATTACAGTTATCTGAAATCAGTCATCCAGTTAACAGATGTGGAAATGTTTTCTAGAATAACAAATAGATACAGAAAAATTGTCAGTAACAAAATGCAGTTGTTAAAAATCTTGTGGTCAGCTGGTGAAGTTATTCGTAGAGTTCTAGGCTGTGCTGTGTCAGAGGTGATGTCGCTAGTGTCTCTGATGCTTGCTGACTGTCTGCCTGTTGTGTTGTTGATGTAGAATATCTTGTCTATGAATCAAGCTTTGGGTGACTGAAACCGAGTTATATAGTGCTCTTTTCAGTGTCCCACTCAGGGTGCTTGTCTGCGTGTTTGTGTGAATTCTGATATTTATAGTGCATGTCTTTCTGATGTATGTAATGTGCAGCTGGACGCCGGGACATTTAAATGTTTTGTGCTGATGACTAGCGACTGACGCGTCAGTCAGATGAATTTTGTAAGCTTGATTTGTGCCGTCACTCAAGCTGTACCTCACTCAACTGTTGTCATTCTGACAAATGGTGGATGTTCTCAGATTTTGGATCTATTATTGCTGTTGATTTTATTAAAACTATAAGCTTGTTAGAGAGTGTGTATGCTAAACGTAGTATTTTGCTGGTGGTGCCCGGCCAGTCCTTTTGGCTGTGGTACTCTCATGCAAAATGATGTCTATTCATTTTTTATGCTGCAATGTAGACATTATGCAACTGTAGCTTTGTGCATTTGACATAGTTATCGCATCTAACAGATGTACTAAACTGAATTGTGTGTACGGTGGAAATGTGCTGCGTTAAGACCTTCAACTCGACAGGCAACAGGACAGTAATCATCTGTTCGAGAGAAGCCATTTGTTAACCTAGCTGCACGGTTGTTTACTGTCAAGATTTTTACATGTAAATATGCTGTTGTTATTGTCTAGTGTTGTAAGTTATTTGTAATACTGTGTAGTTGTAAAGTGTAGATGTCTGCTGATGTAAATATATGACAGTATGTCTCTCCAGTGATTGTTCACAGTTGCTTTAATTCTTCTGCACATCAACTACTTGTCTCGAAATTCTGGCTAATGGACACAAAATAATTTGTGAGAAAGCATGTTTCGTTTACATGTGATACTAAAGCAGATGGTCTTTCTTCGAAGACTGGTCATCAATGGTCTGCCTACTGTAAGCATCACTAAGGTGATCATCTCTTCAGTGCTATTTGCTCACAGAAGTCGTGTTTGTGTACTGTAGTCTGTGTTTCTCTGCAGATTTTTTACAATTTTCCACCTTTTGATTGCTGGTCATAATAATTCCATTTTGCTGCCACATAATGTCTGTGTTCTAAATTAGTTTAAAATTTGTACCATATTTATCATGCCACTTCTTGCACAGAGGCCTATGCTGACTGTTTCAATTGGTCTGTGTTTGTTAGATGTTTCTCCAGGTTCTGTTTGTGGACATGTAGTGAATGCAGGTAGTGGATGGTATGATCTCCATTCCTCTTGACTGCCAAAAAGCTGCACTATTTTGATATTAAGATAAGAAAAAATATACTTATTCATCACAAGGACAATGAACAAAGCACAGCAACAGACAGGCAGAGGTACAATACATGAGTAAAGTAACAGTAAGCATTGCAAGAACATTGTTAACCAAAACACACCACATAAAACAGATCAAACACCATTACAAATTTTAGCGTTGCAAAAATATATGCCAGATTCTTGACGCAAGGAAGTGTACATGTAAGCACAAGTATGAGCATACTATTAGCAGACGGCAAGTATCATTCCAACCTACATTAAACTAACACAAAATGCTAGGGCTGTTGAATTAACACGTTAATGTGTTAAAGAATTAATAGTGATTGAATTAACCATGTAAAAAAAACTACAAAAATTATAACTACAAGCCATGCAAAATTGAACTACACTCACCAAACTGAAATATGCTCGGACGCCAGATCACAGGCAGATGCTGGGCAGTTAATTGCCATATTAATTGAAACCGTCCATCAATGTGGGCCACCCATGCGCTGGCCACATGAATTATTGAATTAATGAGAAATAACCACTGGCATACAATCGCAGCTTATACAACATTGTAGATTTCATGTGTTCACAGTTACAGGAATGACTCTTTAAGTCTACACAAATGCAGTGTGCATTAAAAGTACGTTCACGTGCGATTAAAAATTTACATGCGTCAACACGACTAAACAATTTAATGCCTCAACAGCTCTATAAAATGCCATTTATACAGTACACAATTATGACATTTGGTCTACCAGTAACTAATAACCTTTCGAACCTCTCGACACTCGAGATCGAATTATTAATTTTTATAGCATTTCACACATGCCTGTTATCATCAGTCTACGAATAAATGCATGTACATGATGCTCCAAGTTCGTTTTCTGAGTATTGTAGTGCTTCCTGTGTTGTACTTTATCACAAACAGCATAAAGGGTGAACCACAGAACTCTGCGCACTTGGTATAGGGTGCACATAGAGTGCAGTAAAGGCGACCATTTCCTAGCAAAATCCATCAGTGTGCTCAAGCATAAACAGACTAATGGAGGGTTGACATTGGCCCACTGAGGTGCTCTTCTGCCATCCTCATTCTCAAAATCTCAGCACAGCTGCTGCCCTTGTCTTGGCGTAAGCTTATTTGGTGGTGGCCACATCACAGGATCATCGTCGGGCTGTATGGATATTTAGTGACACTAGTGCCATCTCCACTCCCTGATGACACTGCTGCTGTTGGTCCACGACTGCTTATTCACAACAGGAAGAAATCTGCCTATTTCACAGCTAACCTCTACACCGTGACTCAAAAAATAACGGGACCCCAGAGATTTTTTGGCATAACTTTGCCAAACAAGCCGGTTGTTGATAATTTTTGGCATAGAAGATAAAGAAGCTATTATCTACAAGTTTTGCCTAAAAAGTTCGGTATAGGTCAAGAACCACTTGTGTAGTTGCTATAGCAACCACAGCATCATTGCAAAACAGCATGCTGGTCTACCACGCAAGTTCGGCAATCGGGTTTCGTACGAAATATGCATCACTTTTTAACATAACTCTATTAACATGCTCTAATATCAATGTAATTTGACGTGCACAATTTTAATTAAAACAGCACTTCATGTAAGTTGAGTTTAAACAGGATACCTGCAGGCCAGTGCACCGGAGACTTACCAGTCCACCGTGCATGTTCCACAGTCGTTCCTGTGTCTAAACACCCGACTTCATTTCAGCAGTTTTTTGACCGCCAATCAGTCCACACCTTAATACAGTTGAGTACAAGACTTGGGGCTGCATGCAGGCACATATAAGAAGCCAGTACGTGACATTGCCCAGAAGCAGTGACTGGTGGAAATCCAGGCTGACTATGAACAGACCATTGTCAACAACGCAATAGACCAGCAGAGCAAGCAAGCCTTTGTCATTTAAAGGACAACACTTTGAACACTGGCTATTTATGAGGTCTTGCATTGTGTGGACAGACGAAATGTTTTCAATAACTTTAGTTATTAGTGAACACTGTAAGAAACTCCACTGTTTCCACCGAACCTGTGCGGTAGACCAAGTGCACCGTTTTGCAATGATGCCGTGGCTGCTATAGCAATGACACAGGTCGTTCTTGACCATTTCCAAACTTTCTGTGCATGACTAGTAGACAATAGCTTCGTGATCCTCTCTGCCAAAAACTATGCATCAATGGCTTGTTTTGGTAGAGTTATGCCAAAAAAATCGTAGGGATCCGGGTTTTTTTCAGACAGTGTATATCAAGGGCCTACATGCCGTTCCACTATCTAGCACCTGTGAGATTACGGGCAGCTGAAAGTTTTAATCTCAGACAGAGCAAGACGGATACTGGATAACAATATATTACGAGAAAGCATGTCAGACACCTGCTGGTGACTGCTGAAGACTAAAGAGAAGTATATGTAGAATGCAGGTTTCACATACTGAATTAATTACTGTTCTGTACAAAAGTGGACAACTCTGTTTCTGTTTACGATTACAAGATGCTGCAACAGTACTGCTAACGCTAGGTATTGCGACAGAGGGGCATCAAGATCTTGCACTGCTGATTCTATCCATTCCGCCACTGGTCAGTTCATTGAGCATGTCAAAGTCTGAGACGCTGTCATTGGTCAGCGATGACTGCTGTCTGTGCGATGATGATGTGCTTGACAGACCATGTAACTCCTGTGCTGATGGAGTGGAAACTGGCTGCCGTCCAGTTAGACCAATATGCTCTATAAACTGCTCAAAGTATGCCAGATCTTTTGCTGGAATAAACGGCCGCATGCCGACGAGGAGGTACTGTCGTTCCGGTCCATAGAGTTCTAAAACACTGTTGATGAAATCAGGAAATGAGAGTTCACTGTGCCATGATTTGACAAGCAGAGCAAACCGCTGTAACTCCTCTGCATTCAACTTGTTATACAGCTTGTGCATGTAGTCAAGTATGAGTTGGCTGGCAGCTGAACTGAGTTCTCCATTGTTACTGCTGTGACTCTGTCCACGTGACAAAGACCTTGACGTCACCGATGACGATGTGCCAAGGTCGACGCTTGAATAAGACAGAAATCCAAGATTCGAAGAATCATTTTTTGCACCAATTCTTGGCGTCGATTCCCGCGATTTGTTTGAGGTACTCGTAAATGAATAGTCCACACTGGGTGGCCTCACGGTGCCAGCTCCTTCCATGACATTACGATCAAAGAACTTCATAGTGGCTTCAGTGTAGACCATCTGAAAACACTGGTCCACCAAGGAACAGAGCTCATCAGCTTGCCTCTGTGACTCGCAATAAAGAACAACCATATGGCACAATCCAGTGTCATCTGACTGCGGCTTGGATAAGTCACAGTTTCCATACTTGATGGCAAGAATATGGGAGTCATCTTCTCGTATGTAAGACTGAGCAGCAATCTGATGGATTGGCAGACGAAGCAACACGTCCTCAGAACTGTCTCTAGTCAGAAGTTTAACATTGTGAACATTCAAGCAGAAGATCGCACCCTGAGAGTTCTGTGGCAAATATTTCTCTTTCTTGCCACGATCTATAACCCTCAGAATCTCAGTCCTGTTTGTAGCATCAATCGAGTGACGTATGTCAGGAATAATTCCAGAATACTTGACTTGCAATTCGACACAGCTGTCCAGGAGATGCTGCGGGTTGATGCGATAATCTGGGGGAATGAGTTCAACAGTTTTCAAAGGACGAAGATCACGTATCTGCTGCGGCATTCTTGTCATCATTGACACGTCTATGTATATTCCAACTTATATCGCAGCTATAATAAATTTACTTGTCTGTACTGTAAATATAACAGCTAAGAATATGAGAATTATGATACAAAATAATCCACCATTTTGACAGCACAGTAAACAGTAAGCCAGTGGCTGGCTACGAATACAGGTAGACGTAGACACTGAGAAATTACGAGCGCAGGCCAATGCCTCTATGCCAGTAGCACAAATACAAAACTAACAAAATACTGCAGTCCTATCCCATATAACTGTGGGTTTCACAAAGGGCGCAGTACAGTAGATCACATAATCAGGCTCCAGGACGTCCAGGAGTTTTTATCGATTTTCAATCTGCTTTTGATATGATGTGGCAATCTGGCCTATTAGTCAAACTACGAAATCTTGGGATAACTGGAAATACCTTTAGTTTCATATAGGTTACGAGGGGGTCGACCAGCCCTTTGGCTTTGGCCTACACGTTGCCTGACTCGCTCTCCGACGTCGGAGGCGACGACACGATTGGCCTCATCATCCAAGTGCCATGATGCGGGGTCAACTCAAAGCTAGGGCCGTAAAACGACGTCGAACATCGCCGAGAACTGCAAAATTTAGCAGAGAAAACATTTTAAAGGAAAAACATATATCAAATCCAATGTGTTCTGACGGGTGCAGGCAGTCCTCTTTGACCGCATCTTAACATCACTTTCACATACAAATTGCATGGTAGACTTCCAGTTCCAATTAAGTCGGCATTAAAATTAAAAAGCACATCTTGATTACACCAATATTTATCAAGATGATTCTTAAATGAATTAATAGTATCAGCCTCTATCACGTCATTATTCCCTTAATATCTGATGTTGCCTTGCCTATTCGGCAATTGCACTCTGCTTCTACCTCACCATGGCACGTCAGCTGCCGAGGTAGGTGAACCAAACCACATCATCGACATTACGTCATCCAACAGTGATAGGTGTCTAGCTATAACTTGTCCACCGTAGAAATGCATTATCATCGTTCCTGCGGCACTGATTGAGTCTGATTCTACTTTCCGGGCTTTCGTGTCCAAGTTTTTGTCGTCAAAGTAGGCCTATCTCTTATCTTGTCAGGAACTCAGGTATTTTAGTAATAAAATTCTTGTTACACTTTCATGCACACTCGATATTATAGATCCATCACGTACAAAATGTACATAATGACGTGAAAAATAAAGACTTAATGCTATGGTTTTGAAACTGCCGATCTGAACCTATCAATTATCGACTTGCTTACTGTCAGATCGCCGATCTAAAGCTATCACTGAGCTTTCAATATTCTTTGTTGATGACGAAAATAGGAAATAAATTGTGATAAATTGTGTGGATTTACTGTAGATTAAGAGGCGCAATAGTAATACATTGCGTGGTACTTGTCTGTTAATTCACCCGTAGGGTTAAGGTTAGGGTTAGGGTTAGGATGAACTACATTCACTTCGGTCCTGCGCCACTTTGGTCCGTGGTCACTTCGGTTTTTTTTTAAGGACCGAAGTGACTTAGACCGAAGTGGACCAAGGACCGAAGTGGCTCAGTCAGTTCGGTCCTTAGGACCGATCTGACCATCGCAAGGACCGAAATGACCCTCGCAAGGACGAATCGATAACGTTATGGTCTGTGATGATTATCGCACTGTACTTTATGGTCTGTAGACAGAAGGGGCGCTGGTGGGGTGCTGGCGCCACGGCGACGACAGCGACGCGTCTCGCGACACCTAACGGCAGGATTTACTTTGTAGTTATAGGCTTATAGTGTAGTTATATCTGTGCGTTGGGTGTGTGAGTGTGAAAAAGTGCTAAAATAATATAAATTTAGTACGTGAGAACATACGATGCTATACGTATTTATGGATATCTGTATAATGCATTTAATTCTATGAACCGCAGGCATGAATTGTGTGGAAGTGTATATATATCACTCTGTAGGCCTGTACT
>Ga0126335_1001481_pt1 | contig 13164 bp, 7 predicted proteins | sample OlaspJWI45metaG_FD_108409 | JGI IMG/M metagenome (GOLD analysis project Ga0126335, IMG submission 108409) | Marine gutless worms symbiont microbial communities from Oahu, Hawaii - Olavius sp. 1 OAHU.JWI-45 metaG | ecosystem: Host-associated > Annelida > Digestive system > Unclassified | place... | reverse complement strand
TACAAAAGGATTTTTTGGCGTTAATAGACATATCTACATAATCTATCTCCTGTTGACAAACATAGATGCTGCAGAGTTCTAACTGAAGGTGCAGTTAATATTATGTCGTCAGCATAGAGCAATTTACTAACACAGACACTATTCAAGTAACAGCCAACTCCAGTTTCCTTAACTTTGTCTACGGAGCTCTGCTGTGATTGAGGCCGCATCGAGTGCATGAGATATGCACTATTGCGACCGGTAATCCCGGCGTCTGTCAGTCTTGTTTGTCAGTCTGTCTGTCTGTCGCGCGGTTTCACGCGGGCGGGTTGTGTAAAAAGAGCTGAACGGATCGACGTTCTGTTTGGCTTGGAGACTTCATGAGGACCGAAAAAACACTGTACTGTATAGATGAGGGTTCGCGATTCCTCGGTGCACGGAGAGATCAAAAGCTGCAATGCGGCCGTCTACTTGTTACTCTTAAATTATCTCTTGCACGTATTCATGTATGTATGTTTGTTTCTTTACCACCAGTGGCGGATTTAGGATTTTGTGAGCAAGGGACCAAGCCTTCTTTCCTTCCCCTCCTCTCCAGTTCCTAGCTCTCCTTTGCCTCTCTTTTTGCCTTTTTCTCCCCATTTTCCATTCTACTTCCCCTTCCCCTTTTCTCCTTTTATCCTCCCTTTTCCCTTTCTGTCATGAAGCGGCCCCCTCAAATCCAGTGAGTGGGCCTGGGGGAGCCGCGTAAAAGTCACAGCGCCGCTACGCCATTTTTTTGATATCGTACTAGACGTCGCCTTTGTGCCAAATTTGACGTTCTTAGGCATTATCAATCCTGAAACATCTTTTGGTGAAAAAAACAGTTACCTACCCACCCACTGAGACACCCACCCAGACAGACAGACACCCAGCTTATTTTGCCACCCGTGACCCTCAGTTCGGCGCGCACTGACGAATAACAATCACGGTTGCCATGTTGTTCGCATACAGCGATATGCTGTCGTTGCAGTGTTTCAAAGCGGAAGTCAATTGCCGACACCCAGTGTGTGCGGTCGCAACTTCCGGCGACTCCTTGCAATGCCCGGATGCGCTAGACCGGAAGTTATATCGACAGGTTGTCGGCTTCTGAACCAATCACCGTTTACGTTGTTATTATGCGTGAAGTCAGACGCCAATGAAATGTGAATTAACCACGTCAAACTGTTAAGTTCTTGCAGAAACTTTGTCGATTCAATTCTGTGACAATTTGGTGATCAAAACGAACATTGTTGCAAAGTAAGGGCATACGTTCGTTTACTGTAACGTCGACAAACGCAACTCAGGACAATATGGCAACACAAAGCTAAAAGTACGCACAAATGCACTGAATCACGAACTGTAAAAATACGAAAGTTAAAAGATATTCAAATAATTGCCAGTTTAATACAAATTTCTATGCAACGTTCTGCTGAGAAAATCTCTGTTAAGATCATTTGCTATTTGTTACGTTGTGCTTTTCCATTTTAATAATTACTTTTTTATTATTTTAGAGATAGTAAAAATTCTAAAAACAACTTAACTAATCTGAACTAGAAACGCTGTAACACCGGTAATTCCTGTTTCACAAATAGGTATAGGTCGGTCAGGTGTTGGAGTGAAGGCAGATGCTACAATCTTATACTTCATTCGAGACGCGTTCGGTGATTAGGTCGCTGCCAGGGCCGCCGGTACTGTCAGATGTCGTCCATCAAAGACACGCATAGACCATATCTGACTGATGATTCACATCATGACATCATCAGAGCAGCAGCAGTAACCCCATCTCCGCGAACTAAAATTGGGGAGAGAGGGCGTCAATTGTATGAGGGTGCAGCTGCGGTGTCTGTCTTCTCTGAATTATACGGCGTAAACCCAGAAAGCGCAATGTATTCCACGCCAATTTTTTGTTAATTTCCACTGGTGATAATAGCTTATTAAGTGCGGCCTATTGCACGCCCATTTGCAACCGTCGGGGAAACGCTCGTTTGCTTCAGCTGGTCCGAGATTCTGGAACAATCTTCCGGACGATATTACTGCTGCCTCATCACTGCCAGCGTTCCGACGAAAACTGAAAACACACTTGTTTCGGCAGTCATATCCGGACGTTATTTTGTAGTCTGTTGACTATCCTCGCCATGGTGGTCCTAGCGGTTTTTTTCTACTTAAGCCGCCTTAAAAATTCTAATGTAATGTAATGTAAAAATGTAGCGTGGGTGTCTGTCTGTCAGCCTGTTTGTCTCTCCGGCGACTCCGCTGTGCAAAAACGCCTAAACCGAATGAATTCCTTCTGTTTGGGGTGGAGGGTGGAGACTCTTGAGGTACAAGGAACATTGTATTACTGTAGACTGGGGTACTAATCGGACCCCCACGACCAAGGTGAGCCCCGACTTCGTGTTAATATTCCAAGCATTTTTGTTGTATGTCGTTAATTGTGACCAGTCGCAGAGAGAGAAGTACAACAATAAGAGCAATAATGTAACTGTATACAGTACAAATTCGAGTCGTATTGTGGGGGTTTTGGAGACCCCTGTAATTCGCCTGGTTGCGCCTCTGTGAACTCTCCGGTCGCCAGCGCCGCCCGCAATGATGTGATGAGGTTGACATGGGTTTCGACCCTGCGGCGACGACGTCCGATGTGAGGTTCTATATATGCTGATGAGTTGTGTCACAGTGGCCGCGTCATATTGCTGACGAGATAACGACGACAGAACTCGTTGCATGTCAATGGCATTCAGGGTCCAAGGTCACACGGACACGGCCCGTCGCCACGGCCCGCGGGCTACACCACGGCCCGTCCGCCCGGCCCGCCTGCGGCCCTTCCGACACGTGACAGAGGAAATTTGAAATATAATAAACGCGGCAGGGTAGCTGTCGGGAAAATAACGAGCGAGGTGTTGGCTGGTCGCCGGGAGATGACTGGTCGCCCGGATACGATGTGACGGGGGTCCAGGGGCAGCTAGGGGAAGCAAGAGGACTGTGGAGCAAGCTTAGGGGCTGGGGAAGGGGCATGGGAAGGGTGGAAGGGCACGGTGAAGACCTGACGAGTCGTTCTGCCAATTGACGGGCGACGGAGCTGTGACTGTCACGATTACAGACATAATTTCCCCTCAAACATTGCACCATCAAACAATCGTCACCCATATACTGTGCCCCCAGTTTAAACGCCCCCGCACACCCTCTGCAAATAACTGCATATGAAAAGCATGATTTCTGTTGATAACTTCCGTCAACGTCATGTCATCAATGATCTTGTGAGTCCAGCAGGCTGCTTGTAGATCATCAGTCAGAATAACGTTGACGGAAGTTATCAACAGAAATCATGCTTTTCATATGCAGTTATTTGTCAACAAGCTCGCTCGGCAGGCTACTCAGCACAGTATGAACGTCAATAGCAAGAAGACCAAAGAGATGCTGATGGGTCTCATGGCCAAGAACTCGCCCCTGCAGCTGACTCTTGGTGATGCAACAGAAGACCGAGTGGACACCTTTAAGCTGAACGGAGTCCACTCGGAGTTCACGTCTCTGGCGACCTCAAGCGGACACGCACGTGGATTCTATCTCAGCTAAGGCCGCATCTCGGATATACACTTCTTAAAACAACTCAAGCGAACTGGTACGCCGAATCGTCGCCGATCTCAGACTTGTGCTGTTCTACACCGCGATAGAGCGTCCAACTCTTGAATATGCGAGCCGAGTGCGGCACTCAGTTTAACAGTTGCTCAGTTTGAGACGTTGGATGCACTGTAGAAGCGAGCCTTGCGGATCATTTACGAAGATAGTGACTACGACCTGATCTTGATAGTGGCCGCTGGAAACTCGCCTTGAACAGCTGACTGCAAGTTTCTTTAAGAAACAAGTCCTGGACACTAACTGTGTATTAAACTATTTGCTACCTTCAATGCGTAACCTCGAAGCTATTAACAGACTCAGAAATTTTAACTGCTGTGAACTCATCAAGGCCCTCACTGACAGATTTGAGAAATCTTTTATCCCGTACTGTGTGTCATTGTATCAGTGATTTTGGACATATTATATTATTATTATAAATCCGTTGTTAGCTTTAGTTTCCGTGTACAGTAGTTTAGTTTTTGTTTATTTTTATTTTTATTATGTTTTAAGATGTATACTCGTACTAATGTAATGCTGCAACACAATAAAGTATTCAGAGTCTGAATAAATATGAGGGTTTTGTCCCCCCCGGGGGGGGACGAATGTCGTGCTGGGATTACGTCAGCTCAGTCGTCATCATCGTGGCTAGAGTCGTGCGGTCAATTAACGGTCGAACGTGGCGCCCCGCCCCCACGTCTCATCTTTCCTCCCATCCCTTCTCCTTCCTACCCTTTCTCTCTGGCTGAGGTTGGGAGTTCGTCTGATCGTCGTGACCTTGGCGTTGATTGCGTCGCGCCACCCAAGATGACGTGGTCGCTGTCGACGTACCCTCCGGCGGTTGTAAGACCGTGCAACGCGACACGGCATCATCCGTTGTCGACGTCATATCCTAGTTCAGTACGGCTGCTCCTGCTGCTGGATCGCTGGTGATGATGTTGGTGATGACTCCGCGGTGCAGTAATTGGACGCGAAAATGACAACTTCTCTAGCGAAGATGCACGGCCTACTATTTGAGGCCCGTGAGTGTTTTCCACTCCGACCTGTTTAGTGTCCAGTGCCCAGTGTCAGCTAGACAGTCTGTGGTTGTGTACAGCCGTAGCAGTCCGTTATAAAAATCATACAAAAATCATACACTTGACATAGCGACACTTAGTGAAGAAACCTCACTACAGGGGCGCTCAAATATGGCACGCGTTGTCAAGGGATCTTGCAGTTTTAAGTGCACACCCACGCGTTCATCCACGAACACAATGAACCATACCTACAATGTCTTTGCCTTCACAGACGAAGCTGGTCCTCATTTACCGACCCCGGAAGGATTAAAGGCTGACCTATAAAGTGTCGAGTTTGACGTTAAGCCTCTACTCACTCACTTGAAGGCTAAGTTGGTCTAGGCACCACCACGGCACATGAACAGTCTGCCAAAGACCGCTACGTGACAGTTATCACAGTTAATAGCTGCTCTAGTCGTCACGCTTCACTGGACAACTGGAGCGTCGAACTCATGACCTCTCGGGTCGCAAACCACGACGCTAACCACTGAGTCACCGAGTCACCCACTCAAGCACTGGAGTAAACTTAAATGTAAAGCAAAGTCTTTTCTGAACCACATGGCGCCCTCAGCCAGCACCGCGAGACCACGGATTAGGGGCTAGTGCATTTCGTGGTGTGCTTGTTTACCCCCAGCCGTTAAGCCGAAACCAGATTATACTGCTTGATGACAGAGACACACAGGTGTAAATAACTTGCCCACTGAGTGCTGCTTATTAAGTTTTTTTTATTTATTTCATGGTTTCCGCAAAAATAAAACTAAATTTGGCTATCGAGACTTAGTGTTCGCTTAAGTGTTTATGGTGTTTACTGCAGTAAAATTCGATCATGTTAGAAAGTTCGTTCAAGTTTGCGAACTTTACTCTGAAGTTGTTTTGCAACAGCGGAAGAAAGCAATCGTTTAAACCAACAAAATCCATACATTTACCGGCTGCAACGTATATGTTATCACATACACGCTGGCTGCAAAACGCCGAGTCACGTTCGAACCTGCAGGGTCCACTCGCACGGGCCGTGTATTAAGCGTCATCCTCTCTCTGTGAAAGCGCGGTGACCAACGATGACCTTTTTTCTCCGTCGTATTCGCTTTTCGTTTTCTTCGCTCATTCAGCGTCGCGTGTTCAGCGAACCGTGACCGACTCATCCATGTGTGGCCGGCACGTCAGCGCTGTCTTACAGGAATGCCGCGAACCCGCCGACCTCTCCCGAACGCGCAGATGCGGGCGCATGCGCAGTGTCGCCCGCATACCGACCCCAGACCTGCCGACGGCAGGGTCACCAACCCTGGCCCAAGTCTCTTCCCCGCCTCTGCAAGTCTGCTTTGGACAATCTGAAATGGTGATTTGTGTTCGAAAAAACGACTGCGTTATGGCTTAGTAATCAACAGCGAACAATCAACCAGATCAAAGAGGCGTGTGCGTTCTCGCCTGCCTTTTGTCACCCGAAGACCTTGTTGCCATATTAAATAGATGCATTTTCAGCATTATTAAAACATTTGTTCACATTATTTTTAAACAAATTCACACAAATATTAATCAATAGTTATCAAATCAGTCAGTCATAATACTACGTAGTGCGTGGAAGGCTGTCAAATGTCCACTGACTGCTCTGGCCGCGCTTAACATTATCGAAATAATTATACCTGCTGACATTGAAGGAACTCATAGGCCTAGGACAAATGTACAAGTGCAAGAACAGTACAATTGTGCTGACCCGGTGGCTCAGTGGTTAGAGTCGCGGCTTGCGACTCGACCCGAGAGGTCGTGAGTTTAACTCTCATAGCCGCTATATAGCTGCGCTCCAGTTGCTCAGTGAGGCGTGACGGTTTGAACAGCTGACAACTACTATTTGTGACGCAGCGGTCCTGGGCAGACCGTTTACTCATCATAATGGTGTTTGTCAACTCAGCCTTCCATCCCTCCGGGGTCGGTAAATGAGGAGGGAAGGCTAGGATTGGTTCGCTGCGTTCATGGAAAAACGCGTGGGTGTGCAGATAAAACTGTGAAATTCCTCGACAACGCGTGCCATTTCTGGGCGCTTCTGCAGTGATGTTCTTTCACTTAGGGGCACTATATCAAGTGTATAACATTTTTTACCTGTTTACGCCAAAACAATTGACAAAGTTCGTGTTATTAATTTATCATCGCCGTTGCAATTGCAGGGAACAGCAGTTCGCCCATCTACGGCTATATCATACTTGCAGTGTCCCAAAATACCACGGCTCGACCATGAAGCTAACGACTGAACCACCGAGTCACCACAACTGTACTGTTGTTGCACTTGTACATGGTCGAATTACCATGTTCAATTACCATGGTTTGACCACTGTTCGACCATGGTTGGGCTGTGATTCAACCATGGTCGAACAATAATATTTTAGGACATTAAAAGCATCGCCCATTCTACTCTGTGTTTGGAGGTACATGTTGACATCGCCTTAAAGACCCCGTAACTAAATATTAGAGAGACTGAGTTCGCTTTTTGGTTTATCTCCATCGATACGACTCTGACATTCCGGGGTCAGCGACGACGATTAAAGCCGAGGTCACAGTCGTTCGACAATTGTGCGACAAGTCGGGCGACAAACTGCGGGGAGAAAGTCTGACTTGTAGGTCAGCCACAGAGTTCAAGCGGTATCTCGGACGTGAGAGAGTTCAACGGTAAAGTCAGTCATTTGTTGGAAGCGTGACATTTCACAACTTCGGACCAGACCCATCCATCTCTTTGTGTTTCCGACGGCGAACCTGTATAGCTTTGCCTTAGACCGCTTAACGCTAATGCGACAGTGACACCGCGAGGGTTTTTTTGTTGCTGTCAGAGTTGCTACGTTAGGGAATAGCGGACAACGAGTCATATAAACGCGTACATATATCTAGCAACGTTATCCTGTACTCCGTGTCGCGTTTTGTCTTAGGTTGGTTTATGCCAGTTGCTAGTCAGTATGGCATATTTTCCCTGTTGCTACCTACAGAGTCATTTAAACCAGCTATTTGGTTATCGATTGCTAAAACGTCCAGGCACCTGTTTGTTTCTAGTTTGGACTTGCTACGTTTATTATTATTGTTGTTGTTGTTTTGCTTTATACTACCTGTGCTGCGGGTGAATAAAGTTGTATATATAAAACAGTTAATTGTTAGTGATGTTTTTACCATCTGCATTATTGTGTAGTGGATGCATTTTACAGGCTGTAGCCAGGGTTTTAATTTCTGTGTGTTTTTATGTTTTCTGTGTGTTTTGAGCTACCTGTGTGGTGTAATAATAAAGTGAATAAATGAATAGTACATAAAAATTATTAAACCAAATCGAATGCATGAGATGTGGACTATTGCGATTAATGATCCAGTAGCGTGAGTGTCTGTCCGAAACTGAGTCCAAAGTTTCGTCCAGAACAAGAAACCGAAACCGAAACTGTGGTGAAGGACACCGGTCATCACAGTAAGCCTTAGAAAGAACTTCACTATGCACACGAATACAGTCAAACTGTCGCGTACTTTCGTATATCTGTCATCGGGGCCGGCGTTACTGACTTGATGATGACTGAGACAGACACGGCTCTCAGGTTCCTTTCCGAGAGTGGTGGGACGAATAGACGATAACATACAAATAACGCAGCCAGCGTAAATTCAGTTTACGCCATTTAGCGCCGAAAGCACTCAGAGATTCGGCCGAAACCGAAACTCGCTGCAGTGCTTCTCACCAAAACCGAAACCACGCCGAAACTGAGTTTTCTGTCAGTTTGGGCGCTGTTATCATGCCCTGCCGAGTTTCTAAACTGTTTATGAACCCCCAACAAGTCACCTGATCATTAAGGTGTCGCGAGCGATTTGTATAAGTGCACCGGCTACGCTATAGATAACTCGTGCGTGTGGGCTACTATTGTGCTATCTCGGCGGCGCTTTTGTGCGGGTTGGTCGTGCGCCAGTAGCCCTAAAACATGATCTAACCGCGCCAGAGCGTGGGGGCTGATCCCCCGCAGTGCGTGGCCTTGCTAACCCCGCATCGTAGCGTCTAGTTACGACAGATATATGCCCCCGGACAGCCGGGGTCGAAGTGGAAAAGCGCTGACAAGGGTGGGTCGACGCCGAGGGTAAGGATCGGGCCTGCGGGGTCGCTTTGGTGAGTACAGATGGTGTGCTGATTGCCCCAAGCGTCAACGGACGACGCGGGTGTTGGTCGCGACGATAAAAATTACACGCCAACGACTATTTAAATTCATAATCACCAGAGCTGTCTGTCTATCCGTCTGTCCGTCTGTCTCTCTCTCTTTCTCTGTGTGCGTGTCGCCTGAGCGTGGGGGCCAAGCGTTGAATTCATGACCTCAGTCTGGTCGCGAGCAACGACGCTAACCACCGCACCACCTCATTTCTCTCTCCTCCACATCTTTTCTCCACTCTTCCAACAAAGACAACATCGGACTCATTGTCTGAAAGATAAACGGAAAGTGCAAAAAGGTAAAGGTATAAGACACTTCATACATAGCGCATCTTGAGAGGATACCTCCCTGCAGAAGCGCTTAGGTATGGCACGCGTTGTCGAGGAATCACATAGTTTTACCTGACACCAGCATGTTTATCCACGAACAGAATGACCATATATCTGCCTTTGCCTTCTTAACCAAAGCTGGTCCACATATACAGACCCCATGCAGACACCGCAGCGATGAGAAAACCGACCGCTGTACGTTAGGATTTAGGTTATGGTTATTGAGAGTTAGGGCAAAAGCTAGGGTTACGATTAGAGTTAGCTTTAGGGTATAAGTCTTTGGCTGAGGGCCAGGGTTAGGTTGGCCTTGAGGACGAGTTGACTGTAAACATTTTTCTATTTTGTCTATTTGCTAGCCCACGTCTATGCTTGGTGAAAGATCTCCGCTTTCATAAACGCAAAAAAACAAAGAGTTAATGACACAACAAAAAGTTTTAATTTTCGACTTAGTCTGCACAAAAACACGTCAAATTAGATCCTTTCGCCAACAACACGATGTGTTTGTAATACTTTGTAATAAGTCTATACGATATAGACTAACTTATGAATACTAGTAGTTCACGTAATGTATGTACATTCTTGAATTCAATAAATAAACGAATAATACAGTTAACTACATTCGGCGCACAATACAAACAAGTGACCAAATTAATTGGGCTAAAGCCGCTTCGAACCTCAAAGTTACACTGCGAGACTACCCACTCGGGGCTAGCGTATCACGCGGTGTGTCTGTTGACTTTTCAGCAGTTAGGCCAGTAGGCTACCAACTTATACTACTTGGTGACGGAGGTACATAGGCTACGTGTAAGTAACACAGACTGTCATGGCTGCCGTGGGTATGGGGATTCCCATGGTACAAAAATAGGATGAGCATGGGGAGTGTAATCAGTACCCATTGGCTTATGGAAATTCTGTGGGTATTTTTGAATAGATGTCAGACGAAGTGGAAACTCTTGAAACATGAGGTAAATGTCATACATGATGCTTAAATTTCGCCAAGCATTCCAATTTTCAATTAAATTTACCAGTACCCTTCTGATAAGCAATACAACATTATAGGTAAAAAACGGTCACATGACTTACTTTAGATTGCGAGATGGCGGCCAGCTTGGGGCGCCCCGCCGCCCATTCGGTTCTGTGGCTATGGCATCCTGTGGGGATTCCCACAGCTTTTTCTGTATAGGGTGGATATGGGGATTGACATCTGATCCCCACGACAGCCCTGTCGAACCCACTCCCCTGGCTGTGGGGGATGGGGACCCTCATCTAATGCAGTGTTTCTTTGGTCCCCAAGAGTCTCCACCTCAAACAGAACGTCAATCCGTTCAGCCGTTTTTGCACAGCACAGCCCGTCCGCGCGACAGGCTGACATACGCCGGGATCATCGCGCGCAATAGTCCGCATCTGACGTGTTTGATGCGGCCTAAAATATTCTACACACAACTGATGAGATGGCGTTAAGTCAACAAACAGCCAACAGCCAAAATAATCCACAAATTGTGAACTCGTTAGGCTGCATCGAATGCATCAGACGCAGACTATTGTTACCGGTGATCGCGGTGTCTGTCCGTCAGTCTGTCAGTAATGCGGCTCAACTCGGCGGCGCGTGCAATGTGCGCGGGGGCATTCGATGCAGCCTTTGCCAAATTACTTTGGCCCCTTGTTTTCTCATCTATAGTGCCCCGGGTAAAAATAAAAGACTATCGGCAAAAGTAATTTGACAAAGGCCGCGTCCAACCGAGGGGGATAAGTACCTACATCTAGTACAAATTCATGGGCCACGGCTGAACGGATCGAGGTCCTGCTTGGGGTGGAGACTCTTACGAACCCAAGAAACATTGTATTATGTTAGATGGGATTCCCAATTTTCTCTACGAATTCGATGCGGCCTTCGACAAATTACTTTGGCCTTTCATTTGTGACCTTAAACTTTATGCCATAAAATGGTTTACCAGTGACGTAATTGGCAACGCATACAACAAAACCACATGACACGACTATCAGACGAAAGTCACACCACAAACACTAATACTTATTACATTTGCTTCGATTTCATATAATAATAATAATAATAATAATAAATTAATAAATTACTATATACGAACATATATTATGTGTGATTGTACACGTATAGTAGACAAATACTGATCGGATAAAACGGTATATATGAGATCAACGGTTTATATACATTAATATAATCATTATTATAACAGAAATTAATACGTCATTAATCAAAAAAACATCAAACACCGTATATAATACACTGTGCATTTGGCGATACTGTTCACACAAGGTAATCAGGAATGAACTGGGAAACGGCCTCAATAGAGTCGAAATTGGTTAGCAAGCAAGACCTATTTTGGCAGTATGACCAACTAATTAGCTTACATTTTGCCAATAAATAGTCTATAAGCAATGTTTAAAATTGGGGTTGGGAGTACACCACTGAAAGTTAATACCAGTCGTAAACTACTGCTACAGTTTATAATTTTTAAAAAGTGACGTTTAATATGGCAAATTTCATTTTTAACAACCTAAAAGAACTTTAACCCAAAAACAGTTTAAAAATTTGAAAGATACAGACAACAAAAATATTTTCTACCTTACAGCAAAAACAAACAAAAAAACAACAACAAAATATGCGGGTCATCCTAAAATTGGCAGAACCATGTGGGCCTGGGCCGTCCAAAAATTCGGCTTTGTGGAGGACGGGTCGCAAATTCTGTAGCCCTTAGTAAGCGATCTTACTTACTTACTTGCTCACTAAGTTTTTCACTGCATGGGCATGTACGGCCAACTGAAGGAGCCGCCGCTCAGCAGCATATCGCGAATGAGTGTTTCGATGGGCGTCTTGCCGACAAGACGCACAAAAAACAGCTGCTCGATGACTTGTGCCGAAACAGTTCGCAGTGACGGTAGCCGTAGCAGCAGCTTGCCAAAGCGCGTCGGCTGGTTTGGGTACTGGATACGCACGTACTCCTCCAGCGCGCACTGAGACTTTTCCTGCAGGCTGTCGATGTGGGTGGCATCCGATAGGCCACAGGCGTCTGCAACACGCACAGCGCACCCTCTTCATTAATATGCATGAACGTCATTAGTATTCAGTTATTCATAGTCACTTTAACCAAATCGAACAACCGCAAACTTTTACGCGTTCCTGATGCATTAACACTTTGCTTCGATTTACGACCAGTGCGGGCCAGCCTGGCCTTGTGGCGCCACCTAATGGCTGCAGTTAAAACATACTACCAGCCTACGCAGCTGCCATTTCAGCATGAACCATGATAGACAGACAAACAAACGGTAACAAAAAATAACCAAACAAATAAGAACAGCACTGCAGTTTTGCATTTCTTTTTAGTTTTTTACAACTAGTTCACATGGGGATAATTATAAACTTTTAATACCTAAGCGGACGTAAAGTAATTAGGCCATATTGCAGTTGAGCGTAAACGACAAAATTCATTAATTATGGCAAATAAAAAAATTAAAAAATTATTGTGTTTTAAAATAACGATCCCACGCTTTTTTGAAGATATTTGACAGATACTTAGACACATATAAGACAGTTATCGCTTTAATGCAAGAAAGCAAATATCCGGTTCGATACATCGTTGAAACGTATGATATGATAAAAGTGACCCAGGCTAGAAATAAACAGTAAAAAATATGCAAATACGTACCATAGTAAGTAAAATTCCTTACAGTCCTCGATTTGACTTTGTCTAAAAACAAAATAGACAAAAATCGTTAAAAATGATTTTCATGCAGCAACAGTGGTACACTATTTGACAACAATTTATCGTTCCGGATACTTGCCGTCTTGAAAGCTGCTCAAATAAAATGTATATGCAACAGTAGGCTATATAGGTTTTCTGCATATTAATGCGGCTTTAGTCTTTATAGTTAAAATTTTATACGAAACTGGGAAATTAATGTAAATCTGCGACTTTCACAGTTTTAGGCTGCATCGAATGCAACCGCTACTGCTACCGCTGTTCCTGTCTGTCAGTCTGTCTGTCTGTC
>Ga0126335_1001480_pt1 | contig 13167 bp, 6 predicted proteins | sample OlaspJWI45metaG_FD_108409 | JGI IMG/M metagenome (GOLD analysis project Ga0126335, IMG submission 108409) | Marine gutless worms symbiont microbial communities from Oahu, Hawaii - Olavius sp. 1 OAHU.JWI-45 metaG | ecosystem: Host-associated > Annelida > Digestive system > Unclassified | place... | reverse complement strand
GGGCCTATGCCCTCTGACCCCTGACCAGGGGCTCTGCCCCTGGACCCCGCTGGGGGCTCCGCCCCCAGACCCCCGTCCCCCCAGCATCCAGAAGAAATCGCCGCCACTGCCGGGGGGTCAACTGCCACAGATGTGCATCACTTGCAGTGGAGGTGGGAGGGTCCTAAAATTTTGAGTCCATGTCAGGCGGCAATTTTGGTCAGCGATTCGCATATGCGTCCGCAACATTGTGCATAGATCTCCAGTTGGTCTGCATCCACAGATGAAGTTCATTAGTGACAGGACATGTACTTGATACTGATACTTGTTAAGATATTAGTTATTACTTCAGAAACACTGGCAAATAACGACCCTGTGATATATTGCTGCTTGCTGTCAAAGGATCCAAATTAATCCTAGCTTATCAGAGACTTTAGCATTAATATTAAATAAAATTCTTTCCAAAGAAAAGCTGCTGTAGTCAGTCTGTGGATCAGCAAAATTTGCAATCTGCAGTCTACACACCTGTCCTGTAATCGCAGACACCTGTATGACTGGTATAGACTGCCAAACGACCACACATGGGTGAGGAGTAAGAGACCACCAGCATAATTATGCCATTCTTGGCGCTGACTCGGAGTGGTGCAGATGCATGTGTGGTCTGCGTGTTAGGCGTACCAAAGGGAGGTTGTTAGCCGCCACAGTGGCATCCTGTCACCGACTGGTCATCTTTTCTCACGATCAAATGACCTGATTATTCTCGCTGATCTGCATTGTTTGTCAAATGCCATGGCAGTGTGTGCATGTGTGTATGCTTCATTGTTTCTGTGAATGCTGTCTGTGCCGGTTGTGCGCAATGTCGTACAATATCTCTGGGCCACGATATTGTAAAATGGGCACATCTGTGATCGATATCACAATATCGCCTTATCGATATGAACACTAACACTCTGCACCCCAAGCTTGCTGCAAGCATTCCGCAAGGAAACTCGTTACTATTTTTCTGCAGGCCTCTGCAACAAACAGCCAATAACAGCAGCCTATATGCGACTATTACGTGGATGACATAACCAACGACAATGCTTGCATCACGTGTGGAATTTTTTCTGTAGGAATTCTATTTACTCTTGCCGCTGCGGTGCGTTATGGCATGGTGCATTACAGTTGCGTTGCATAGTGTTATTGTTCGTTGTGGATTGGTGGAAACCATGGGTTAGGGGTATAGGTTAAGGTTAGTTTTTTTAAAAATGTCCTCCATCTATTGACAGAGGCAGGCTCATATTAAAAGATGACAGGACGGCACAAGCTGTAATTAGATGGAGGGCATGTGTTCTGTCATCTGTTCAGTTGTGTTTGCAATGGATGAGCAACGATTGGAGAGTTTATATACTGTAAATGTAATGTGCATTCATGGGCACTAACAGTCTGCAGACCACATTCCACAGTTTGTGTCGCTTGGTGATACTGTGCAGTGCACACTGTACATCCTAATAAATGTCTTATTCACATTGATCGTGACAGTTGACAACATGCCAAAAATGATGCGTTCAGTAGTTATTGAGAATATTATAAAGGTGCAGTTTGTTGTGTTTTGTAATGTATGTCGCGTATGCTTTCCGAGTCTGTTGAAATTGTTAACTAACTGCATTTGCATTATTGTATTGTTATGTTGTTTTTGTGTTTTCAGTGTATGGCATAAACAGTATTCTCTATCAGAGAGGAATATATCCTGCAGAGACGTTCACACGTGTTCAGAAGTATGGACTGACGATACTTGTCACAACAGATGACGAACTGAAGAAGTACCTAACAAACATTCTTGCTGATGTCAAAGGTGCATTACTGGTTTTTGTACTTTAATTGTTGGTTTAACACTGAAGATATCCTGTGATTTGTCTCAGCAACTGATTACTGTAAACTTACATGAAGTAAAGATGTTAAAATTAGCAGCTAATATTTTAAATGGCTAGGATTAATGACAGTGAACAACCAGTATGAGTTGTCTACCCATCACCACACTGATATATCAGAAAAAGTATCACAGATATCTGATATCCTACGTGCATATCGGTCATTCACTAATTATATTTTGCTCGTGTCCTTTCTTTATTTTTTTGCCACGGGAACTTGTAGGTGGAGAATGGCCGGAGGGACGCCCATAATTTTTACACCGTAAGTGGGGGCCCTGGAACTCCTCCATAAAAATCGGCAGAATTCCCCCACACTTCCCCATTTTTTGGCATGGGGGCAAAAAGTCGCAATTTTTGATCCAAATTTTGATACCATCTTGTTCGGAGTGCCGCCATTTCAAACTGGAAGACTTTTTCGGAAATGTAAAAAAATGTTGTCAAGGACCGATGGTGGGCATACCTAATGGTACCAACTGCATGGGGGTGGGTCCCCTTAACTCTGAGATCTGTTGACGCAAAGGGGATCCCAAAATGGGTCCCAAGGGTTAAATGGTTAAATTGCTATCTCTGCTGCCGATTTTCCGATTTGGCTTAAGTTTTGTGTGACAACACATAGGAAGGTCCCCGAAGGACGAATGGCATCAACGTTGAAACCGGAAGTAGAATTCCGCCGCCAGGGGGCATTTTTTGAATTCCGTTTTGGGGCATATCTCTGGCACTGATCAAGATATCTTTACCAAATTTGGTGTGTGCATGGAAAATGGGGTCCCACAATGTGTGGAATAGTCCATGTACGCCCGCCTCGAATATCCAGGATGGCGGCCTGCAGCCATCTTGAATTAGTTAAATCGCCATAACGCGGCTGCCAATTATCCCATTTGGCTGAAATTTTGCACGATGGCACATACAAAGGTCTCCCAAAGACTGCGGGCGTCAACTTTGAAACCAGAAGTAGAATTCTGCTGCCAAAGGGCATTTTTTATATTCCATTTTGATGGTATAACTCCGGTACTGATCAAGATATCTTCACCGAATTTGGTGTGTAAATAGAAAATGGGGCACCACAGTGTGTGGAGTGGTCCATGTACTCCCGCCTCAAATATCCAAGATCGCTATAACTCGGCTGGGGATTGTCTGATTTTGTTCAAATTTTGCACAGTGACAAGCATGAGCGTGCTCCGTACAATGCTCATCTGCTGTAAACACAAAAGCTCCCTCCCCACAAAGACCCCCCGCCCGCCATAATTTTTCTCACATAAACGCTTCCAACACACAAATGTCCCTACCCCAGCGCGTGCTCATGCACATACACCCCCCTTTTGCCGTGGCCCCCATCGCCATAACTCCCACATACCTCTTTGCCGGACGGGCGCTCGCTTTGCACGGCCTCACGTGGCAATCCAAATTTAATTGCCACAGTTCTAGATAATGATTATCTGATTGTGATCATTTTTCACATTGACCACGTAATGGCACAATAGTATTTGTAGTGTGCATTTTGTTTTGTGATGTTGATGTTGATTGGTTATTTTTGTGACATTGCAACTGACTCTGTTGACAATAAACATAATGACAATTTGTGTGTTGATTTGTTTGATTTCATGCAGAATGGCTGTACAAAATGACAGTTCAGAAGTTAGTGATCGTTATTCGCAGTTTGGACAACAGTGAAGTAATTGAAAGGTGGCAGTTTAATGTTGAGTGCGACAAAACGAACGGTGACAACAAAACGTAAGTGTCTACACTACATGTGTCTGTGATTCTTTGCAGTGTTAGGAGCCACCCTGTATTCTGTATGGTAGTCTTAGCCCTAGAACTGTTCATTGTTCACACCACGTGTCTGTTGCTGTGTGTGCGGCTGGCCTGTGTCAGGCTGGTATAGTAAGTCAGTTAGCCTGTCTGTTGGTTGTCAGTAGTCAGAGTCAGACAATGTCTGATGTCTCTGTTGGTTCTATTGGTTTTTATTAAAGTTTTTAATATAGGAAAAGCCATCTTGTCTCTGGTCATATCTCAGGACCATACCAGTGATATCAGTTTCGTCATTTTTCTATTTGTTGAAGAAGCTGTAAAACACAAAGGGTGGAAATAGGTGGAAATAGGGGTTGAGTATATGTTATGTGTAATACGTAAGAAGAATTAACTTGAGGGGTCATCAGTTGCGGTTGTGTCAGCTTTACGATACCGTCGCCTACAGATATCATACAATATCACGTGTGAGCAGCACAGACTGCATTCACAGAAACACTGAAGCGTACACGCATGCATGCGCCACTGCGACGTTCGACAAGCAGTGCATATCTATGACAATAATCAGGTCATTTGATCATGGCGATGGACGGTCAGTCGGCGACAGGACGCCACTGTAGCGGCCGCCTCTTTCCCTGCTGATAAAGTAAACAAGCAAGTAGCAGTATATCACAGGGTCATTCGTTGCCACCATTTCTCAAGTAATAACAAATAACTTAACAAGTATTAAGTACTCGGGCTGTCACTAATGTACTGCATCCTGACTGCAGACGTCGCACAATGCTGTAGATGCATATGTGGATCTTTCATGAAAATAGCAGACTGATGCGGACTCAAAATTTAAGGATCCACGAACCTCCACTGCGAGACAATGGCTTTTTCAAGTTCATCTGGCGGCATTGTATAATTTCCAAATCATGTTATTCTGCTAAATTGCAATGTTAACTGCCTTCAGTCACTCAAATGATGCAGATAAACTGTCATGCGACTGGCATTAGGTGCCATGAATAAATTCTTGCACTCACTCACGAGATCACTTATACATGACATGTGGATATAGGCCTACTGTTTGATCTTGCTGCCTGCCACCTTTGGAGACACTTGTTCCCACGATCTAGCGTGTGGCAACCGGTACTGATCGAGGTTACTGTAGGCACTTTACTAGCCACACAAACTGCTCCATGGTTACACAATAGACTATGCATTCCAAGAATTGATAATAAAGACACAAGAACCAAGTCGCGCCGCAATGCCTGAGCACTCTATTGTCTAATTGCGTAGATATCATACAATATTGCGATATCAGGATATGAAACACCACGGTGTATCATTTAGCTCTATGGCATACGATATGAACACTAGTCAACTCCTCCCCAGAGCTAACCTAATCCTGGCCCTAAACCTAACCCTGATTCTTACTCTAACCTTAACTAGTTCTAAAAAGTGGAGTTACAGACGAGTTGACCATTGGGTTCACATTGTGAGGTTATGTAGCATGTTTGCACTTAAAACTTTGTAAACTTTGTAAGTGGTTAAGAGATGACAACATCAACTTCAAACTTTGTACATATTTTTCTTATAGGCTGTGTACAAGTATATGACAGTGTTTAAGGTTATCAAGTCATTTGTGTTTGTCCATTATAGGTCATTGTAGTCTTTAACATTTGGCATAAGGAATATTATAGTTTTTCCCAGCTCATGTCCACATGCAGCATTTGCGGCATGTTGAAATGCTGTTAAATAGTATCATTTCAGCAAAAATCTAAACTCCAAAAGTAACGAAAAGCAGCACAATATGACTGTATGAACTTGCAGCTGAAAATAGAAAACACACACTCATTGCCTTCTATATTTAATGTCACATAGCTACAGTACAGCTGTGGGTTCACTGTGTCTAAAAATAAACATATTAAGTTGTGGACGTAATGAGGATGTCCTCTAGCTAGTGGTCTGAGACGACCAGATTGGACCAGCCACTAATTGCATGTCTGTGTCCATTTTTGAATGGAGTGTTCTTTCTGTTTTTCTGTGTGTTAGTAATTCTTCGAGCAAGCAGAAGATTGAAGCTGAAGTAAAGAATGAGATTCAGAGTGTGATTCGTCAGATCACAGCATCTGTGACGTTTCTGCCAATGATTGAATCTCCGTGTATGTGTTTGCATTGTTTTGCTTTAAGACATCAGTAATTCTGTTGCTGCACAGACAGATTGGCAAAAGCCAACACAAATTAGTAAAACTACACATGATAAAACTACAAAATATTATGCACATTTGGCTGAATTAATAAAGTCTATAGCATGGGGCAGTTCAGCTGTTGTGCCAAACTTATAGATGAACTACACATATTTATGTGGAAAATGTATGCAAAATTTGAGGGCTACGTTAAGAAAGTTGCTTTTTTATAGACTTAGTTTCGCTCAGTTTGGGGCAAAAAAAATTGTAAGAAGTACATCTGATTTTTTATACATGTAGTTGTTTGATGTTCATGAAGACTCTGTAATGGCTGATGAGAGATGACTGCATGAAAAACTGAATTGTGCATTGACAGGATTACTAGAACATGTAGATTTATTAGCAATTTTGTCACGAATAGAAAACGTAAATATATTATGTATGAAACAACTGCATTTTTAAGCAGCGCATGCACTATACTGATACTATCCACACTGTTTCACAGCTGAAGTGATGCAAAAATACGAACCGTTGTAACTCAAACACAACGTAACACAATTTGCTGCTATTTCCTTCATACTCGGCATGATTGGAGTCATTAAATTTGGACGTTATTGATATTTTTAATTAATATAAAAATAAATAAATAAAAAGAATTTTTTAAAAATTTAGTAAACAATAAAATAAAAAGGTCCACAATTTAAATTTTTAGTTTAAAATGTTACAACGACCATTTTGGCTCACTTTCAAAAAGTAGACCAAAGTTCAGTAAGGAAGGGGGCACCGCCCACAAGCTCACAAAGTGCTCCCGAAGCGATATTTTGTCTCAAAAATTTACTACCGCCAATTTGGATTATTTGACAAAAAGTAGGCCAAAATACATTAAAGGGGGCACCACCCAATAGCTGGAAAAACTCTCCAAGTTGAATTTATGCCCAAAATGTTTCTAGGACAATTTTGGCTCACTCGCAAAAATGTGGACAGGTTCAGGGGGGGTATTTTTAAATTAAAAAAAATTACTTTTCGATTTTCACCACTTGGCCAGGGCTTGAGAACCCACAGGAAGCAAAAAACGCCGAAATTCGGCTTAAAGCGGGTTCTGGAGGGCCGTACAGCCGAAACCGGAAGTGGAATTCAGCCGCCGACCGGGGGATTTGACTCCCCACACACGGGTTCCTATTCGAGTTCCTATTCATTATTGGGCACCCCCCCCCCAAGAAATTTATCATTATGCCAGTATAAAGTCGACTGGACTTGTCGTTTTGGTCGATTTTCCCCATGCTTAAAGGCACGAGCAAGATTGTGATTTTTTTTGCATTTTCGTGGCTTTGATACTCGAAAATTAATAAACATAGACTAAAATTGTTTAATGCACTTGTTAGTACTCGTAGCCTGCTATCATAAGCATAAAGCAAATCTATTCTGTCTCACGAAACTTTTTCACTAGGTGGACACAAAGCTTCCCGGTGACCGGCATCTAGTTGTCTGTTGTTGATGTTGATGTGTCGTTTAAATGCCAAATATATCAAACTTTTTTCATTCTGCAGAAAAGCATGTTTAAACTACTAACTAGTGCTGTTGCATACTTTGGTATTACTTTGTTAGGCTGCATCAAATGCATGACTTGCATATTATTGTTACCAGTTTTCCTGTCTTATGTCTGCCTATCTGTCTCTGACACAGCTTAGCTGAGTTTCACTATTGTTTCTAAATCGATAATTCGAACAATAGCTGTCGTCACTTTCATATGAGGTTCTGAAGTCCGAGTAGCACTTCACAAACGTATCGATGATGTTCATCACAGACGTGTCAGCAATTCATTACATAGCAATCCAATAATTATCAATGGTTGTATGCATCTGAACTTCTATTCGATGTCAGTTCCTCAATTAATTCATTGAGTTATCAAAATGCAAATTCAAAACAAAACTACATTAGATCTCATCCATAGAATGGCTAACCTCTCTCGCTTTAGTGTAAAAAGTAAACAACATAATGGACCCACCCCAAACACCATCACAGTTACGCTGCTGTCATAGGGTGTCAGGGTAGGGGTCGTGACCTACTTTTGAATTTTGGGGTTCCCTTGTATCTCCAAAACAACTGAAGCTTGAGAATTTTGTGTACATATGCTGGGTTCTCTAACCAAAACTGTGCAACTGTAGGTCACAGGGGTTAGGGGCGGGGTTAAATGATCTACTTTAATTTTTGGCATCCCCTTCATAACTTAGGAATGGATGATGCTAGAGTCTGCAGTGTGTGTGTGTGGTGCATTCGATGCAGTATTTGCCAAATTAAGAACTTTTAATGCTGGAAAGCTGTTGCTGTTGACAAGACTCGTTGACATTGGCTGTGTGGTGTAGGTGCATTTGACATTTTAGTCTACACCGACAAAAATGTCGAGGTTCCAGAGAAATGGAATGAGACAGGTCCTGCGATGATTACCAATTCACAGGAGGTGAAGTTACGGTCGTTCTCAACATGTCATCACAAAGTTGACACGATGGTTGCGTACAGACAAGTTGACAATTGACTTTGTAGCACTTCCCACTTTTTGTTTTTACTGGTGGTAATTGATGTTTCTTATTGTAATTTACAGTGTAGTTTTTGAAGCAATATGCAAGCATCATGTCTGTGGTGGTTTGAATTATCGTATTAAGTGCCGGTATCCTTGTATACCTTCTGGTGTTTTTGCTGTCTGAACTATTTTAGAAAGGTTAGTGCTGATAGAAATTTTTATACACCTGTCTTAAAAGTGGCCATATTATGTTATGCATTGTCTGTTTCTCATTACATGTATTATTACTTTCTGGGGGATAACGAGTTCCTTTGTACCCAGAACTTATACATGTATTGTCCTGGCAAAGCTCGTGCTTGGAATATGCTTTTGGGGATAAAATGTCAAAGGTTAAGGTCATAGCCAGATATGCATATAAAATGTTCAGCTCTGAGGTGCTCCTGTCAAGTTACAAATGACAAATACATGTAACTAATGTGTCTTTTGCACAGAACATATGTTCTGGCAGTTCATTAGCAGAGCTGTCATGGCAATTATTTTGAGCAAAAAAATAATGAGTCACGCTTTTACTGTGGGATTTCTCTTAAGGGTTTTCTTCACATGATTTATCCCAACCCAGAATAGCCAGGAATATGAAACCTGGACAGCATGGTAACTGTAATATGGGTTTTTCCGTCTCGTTTTGGGGTGAGGACAGACCCCAAAATGTTTCCAGCTACGGCTCTGTTGATGATCCCTTGGTGTTCTCCATGTTGCTTATTTGGAAAGCAACTGTATTTGCATGTGACATAAATGGCCAAACTCAGATAATTGGGCTTCGTTGATTGACATTTTCTGAACAAAAACTGGGGTTTACAGTCAGCTCATCCACAAGTGAACTCGTCCCCAAGACTAACATAACCCTAATCTTACTCTAACCTTCACCTTAATCCTAACCCTAACGAGTTGACTTGGGCCGAGTTGACTGTCACCCAAAACTGGCAATGCATGATTAATCATTAATTTGCCCAGATTTGTTAATTCTTGATAATTCTCATGTACTTGATATTGATTAGTGTGTTTGAGTACATTTGTAATGAAAACTTTCTTATGTGCACAAGCCTGGGTCACAAACTAACCTATGTAACACTCGTGATTCATTTTGACTTTTGATCATATTGTTGCAACCAAATTATAAATCGATGATGATGATAATAATAATAATAATACATGTATGTCATTATAAGACTTGCTGCTTTGTATTTCTGATAAAGAGGTAAGTCACAATTTGATAAATTTTGTTATTTGTTTAGTGAACACTAGAACACATAGAAGGTAGTTGAATGTGTAGTATGAGAGATCTTTTCATCCTACAGCTTACTCCTAGTGCTGAAACAAGCCAACAACAGACAAACATTCAACTTATACAAAATGACGTAGGCCTGGCTGCCGCGGGCAGGAGAGTTATAGTCGTGGGACCAAGAAGCAGGGTTAAACAGACAGGTGTAGCCATGACATCTCGACCTGCCCTTTTTGAGGTTAGGGTCCAGAAGCAAACTTGTCACAATGACATTAGTTTATAACTGTTTCCTCTGGAAATGTATTTTATGTGTCTGTAGTTTTTCAACAATCCTGTATGCCCCTTGGACTTTCTTTTACTGACCTAGTTATTGTGTGGTCTTTCTTCCATGCTATCACCCCTCAACCTCCGTGGCCTCATTTGATTACTGATGATGTCACTCTGCAGTAATGAGGAACATTAACACAGCTGCTCAAGTTACTATAGTACTATGCAACACTCTTGTTGCGCGATGTTCTAGGCAGCTTATAGTTCCAGCATATTGGGTTTTTGTCACATTGGGACCCTTACGCTGTGATTAGCATAGAGGCGGTTGCCCACAGTTAACATTGTAACACGGTGGAATGGTTCTGGTGGAATTGAAGCCTATCTCAGTGGCCAACTGGCTTCCTTCAGTGCTTTGACGCTGTTGGTTGGGTCATTTAACCTGTAAACGTCCCGTAATGACCTATGAAGTGTCGAGTGAGACGGTAAGCATCTACACACTCAACACTTCCAGGCCTGTGGCTATCGGACCGTGAGCGCGACGCGTTAATTACTGTAGCTAGTTTCGCCACTGTATAAATGTGACAGTCTTGTTAGCTATGCAGTTACAACTCTCAATATGAGGCTTCGCGAGTATTGATGACCTGTAGCAAATAGCCACACGACGATAGCGGGAGACGGTGTTTTTCCGCTTTAGGCCATTGCATTCACGATTGTGCGCTGCGGCGTAGATACGACAGAGCGTACGGTGACGTTTCACTTGAGATTGGCCTTGCTGCCGGCGATTTACTGACTCGGAACAAGATCTTGCCGTACATAGTACAGAACTGCGTGTCAGATCATAGTCTTTAGGGTAGGTTACCGGTATTCTGGGAAAACTGCTTCACGCTTCGTGGGAGGAAACTACGATGATAAAGATGTTCCGGGAGTTGATAAGCTGGCTGTTATCTTGTTAGTGTTATACGTTGTTGGAGCACGTTCAGTCAAGTGTTGCCTGATGTTACAGACCCTACATACCGTTAACAGTGTGTTGCTGGCTAGGCTATGTGTAACGACACATCCTAAGGACGGTCACTTACTTACTCGAGAGTACGAGCGTGATACTGCCGTCTGGATGCTAAAAGATGAAGATAGTAGATGAAGTTGCAGCTGTTAGCATCCGATTTCATTATTACTGGCAGTCTGCAGAAAAGGTGAAAACTTGAGCGACATTTAGCCAACTAACATTACGACGTGGCAATTGCATGTGAAGTACGAGGAGCTGGTATCGGTGAGCTGAGCTTCGCAGGCCGACTAAAAAACTGATTCAGTTGAGGACTTCTGCAATATATTTAGGCCTATGTGTAGGCCTAATGCAGCTTGTTGATGCGATCAAGCGCGTTGAGTCTAAATACGTATTCGTTTTGCATACGTCAAATCACTAACAGTCACGTAACAATGAAACTGCTCTTCATAGATGAGATAGACCTATTGGTGCTGGTGCTAGTACTGCGTTTTGCATCATTAGTTCCAGCATCAGTGAGCAGTGACGGCTCGTCAGCGGTCCTTGCTGGCAAAGACATCGACTACGAGGACCCTTCAGTCAACGAAGTGGAGAAAAAGTCAAAGCTCACGGCCACCCACAGCGACCACGACGCAATGGAAGTTGACAACCGAATTCCGGTTATCTTTAGCGAACTTTCCGACATCGAACGAGCGCTGTCGTCTGAGGGTTCGGTCGCCGGAAGTGGCGAGTTGAAAGTGACAAACGAGCATGTGCAGTCAACGACCACCATTGCCGGCGCGACAAACACAAGAGTTGCGCCCCAGTACATGTTGGATTTGTATGAAAAGTTTTCGAAGGACAAGTATTCGCATCCGATGGCGAACATCGTTCGCAGCTTCACCAACATCGACACAGGTCTGGTCGTTCATGTTGTCTATCTCTGAGCATTCGGCTTAACATTTTGCTTTTTGGTGGTGGTGGTGGTGGTGGTGTAATGCTGAACAAGCCTGTAGGCTACTGGGCAGTCTCATACGCCCGTCAAGGAAATATTATGTTAGCGTGTTATCCGTCTGCAGCGCTAGCCGTTAAGTGACGAGCCAATAGTGACGACATGCGACGCGATGCATTGGCAGAAGCTTGCCGCTGCAAAAATTGCGGACTAATGTTGCCAGTCAAACAGACCTCATTTTGATTACCCTCAGTTTGCCTGTCATCTGTTTTTTTCATAAAAGTTTCCTGTTTCCCATCTTGAAAAACGTTAATGTCTCGGTGTGAAAAGAGAAGCGTTTCGTTTAGGGACATAGAATAGTGCAGGCCTATAAACAAGTCAGGTGGATGTGGGTGTGGTGCTGTGAAGTGATAACAGGCTTACGATGTTAAGTAATCTGCCGTGTGTTGAGAGTTAAGACGTACACCTAAGGTCGGATAATGGGTCATTAGCTTGTTTTAGACAGGACGCAGTCGCGTGACAGTAGCAGATCGTTGAATGAGACACAGCTTGCTCCTGTAAGCCTAGGCCTACTTCACTCGCCGGCTTGGTGCAAGCTGACTGCTGTCAGTGATCACCGACGACAGCATCACGGACGCGACTCTATTCTCTGTCCGCGTATCTCAACTGCCTGCTGCCAACGTAACGTTGACATGTTCCTGCGACTGTGATAATTTACGTTGACGCACAGAAACCGTGAATAACAGAATCCTGTATTTTTCAAACTTAATTATTTATAATGATCGATGACAATAATTTGTAGTAAGGTTTTCTTTACCGTAGTGACGGTCAAATTTTGTGAATCTGTGGCCTAACGAGCTATCAGTGTAAGGAAATGCATTAAGCAAACCAAACAAAATCATCATGACTCATCAGCAGCAAGACACAAAATGGCCAAATGTTAACCGGCAAATGTATACAAGCAAACATGTCATTATCACTTAAATCTTGCATCGATTAATTGTTTCATTTATCTATTTTTATAGATTTTTAGGCCGCATCGAATGCATGAGATACATGAGATCGATGATTCCGGCGTCTATATATGTCAGTCTCTCTGTCTGTCACACGGGCGGAATGTGCAAAAACGGCTGAACGGATAGACGTCCTGTTTGAGATGGAGACTCCTAGGGCCCAAGAAACATTGTATTAGATGAGGTCCCAATCCCCATCTCATGACGAGGGGGATCGATGTGGCCTTTGCCGAATTACTTTTGCCAGTTATTTCATCGCTTCTGCGCAAATGTTATGGATGTTCTGGACTTGAAGGCAAGGGTGGTCTAACCTCCCGTAACTCCGTGTGTCTTCGACAGTCGACACTGATGTT
>Ga0126335_1001479_pt1 | contig 13167 bp, 5 predicted proteins | sample OlaspJWI45metaG_FD_108409 | JGI IMG/M metagenome (GOLD analysis project Ga0126335, IMG submission 108409) | Marine gutless worms symbiont microbial communities from Oahu, Hawaii - Olavius sp. 1 OAHU.JWI-45 metaG | ecosystem: Host-associated > Annelida > Digestive system > Unclassified | place... | reverse complement strand
GAACTGTAGACTGAGAACTGGAGACGGTAACTGTGGTATATTGTGATCGTCGATTTGTCGCTTATCTTGCTTTGTACATAGCCGCTGCTGTGTTTTATATTATACAAAACCACAAAATCTCACGTTGTCATCTTTTCATATATAATGTCAGCCACAAGTGTCATAAGCTCAAAATAATTGTCCAGCGTTCCCCGAAAGCTGTGACATAAGTTAATCTAAGTGCACTAGTTTTACTGTAACTAAAACTAAAACAGATTCGAATACTAGAATATCACTGCTGGCCAGGGAGTGGAGTGGATCAACTTCTACAGGTCCATGTGGGTTTCCATGCATTACCACGAGTGACTTGCGAGTATGGTAGCAGGTGACTCGCTGGATCAGTGGTCAGCATGGCGGCTGGCGGGCCGAGAGGTCGCATGTTCGATGCTCCCATATGCTCCAGTTGCCCAGCGAGGCATGACGGCTTCAGCAGCTAACAAATGTTGACAGCTGTCACGTAGCGGTCTTGGGAAAACTGTCTACTCACCGTGGTGGTGCCTAGGCTAACACGGGGTCGGTAAATGAAGACTAGCTTCAGCTGGAAGGCAAAGGTGGGTACGGTTTCTTCAATTCATGCATAAACGCACAGGTGTGCAGGTAAAACCATAAAATCACTCAACAATATGCAAAACCTGAGCGCTTCTGCAGAGCGGTTCCTTCAACAAGGGGTGCTGTATCAAATGTATGGCCTTTTTTTTACAAATCTGAGTGACATACAAGTACTGTTTGTATCAGAAATACTTAACAGTGCAGCTCTTTGACCACATTTGTCGAGAAATTCACATCAGGCACACAAACGTTTCAGAATTCATCACTATTACAGTCCGCAACATGCTGCACTAACACGCCGTACACTCAATCCTACCTCCATATAGTAGAAGATAAAGAAGAGCGAATTAGTGTCGAGCTTGTTGAAGAATTCCGGCGAGTTCAGCATCGGAGGTGGCGTCAGCGGGTAATACGACGGAGTTGGACAAGGATTGCTAGGGAAGTAGGTTCTACAAACATCAAGACATAAAGCTGCTACTCCGTTACACAGAAACCGCACACGTATCTGCTGTAGTGATGGGCAATTCACCAGAGAAAACGATTCCATTCGGCATCAGATTTGACTCGATTCAATACAGCCACACAGCTTGCATTTTTGTTAATTAAATAACGCCAATTATAGAAATGTTATTTCCTGAACCTTGCTAAACTTCAGCAAAGCTTGACAACTGCTGAAAATGTGAACCCTTTCCGAGACAGCAACCAAGTCGCAAAAACGCCCGTAAGATTCGTTAGTCTAATCTATTCTCATCACAAGTCTGCTGTAGATTAAGCCAACTAAATTTCAGAGCTCTTCTAAGCAGCTGTATAAACACTACATTCCACTTGACTCAGAATTAACAGGTCATTCTCCTGGAAATCAACTGCAGTAGTACCGACAACGGATGCTTACAAAAACGGAGAAATACATACACAATGACGGCGCAAACATACCTAAACAAAAACCTCGGCAACTGTTATCAAAAAATCCACTAACACAGATGAAACTGACCGCAAACCAAACCCCAGTTTAAGTGCCTTTTACACCATATCGCCAAAATACAGAGTCGACTGTTCTACTACTCCTAGGATCCAGTCTGCCACAGAGTGTGTCGCACAAGCCAAAGCAGTAACTGGGAAAAGCATAATGCTCTCATGGTTATCTCAGCAAAATTCACAACATTTTAGCATAAACGTTGTTTCGCTGGTGATCACAATGGTGCCAAATATTGGCACTGCGATGCTGGAGATTGCCATACCATACACACTCACCTTAGTCTTTCCGAGTCCGAGGGATGCGGCAGATGACGGTATGCGGCCTCCAACATAGCCAATCGTATGAGGTGGTCCTTGCTGAGAGGTTGCGGACCGAGCGGTGCTCCACCGTACAGTGGATTGAGACGTATTGTTGTCGTTGACGATGGCAGTGGTGGCTGCGTTGCTAGGGTCAGCTGGGTCATTGTCTGCTGCTCACTGGCCGACAATGGTCGCATTAACGACTGCAGCAGAAGGTTACTGGATATGTCTGTACACGGCAAAACAACAAATAACTAGGGTGAGTGAGTGAAGGCTTAACGTCCCACTCGACACATTATAGGTCACTAGCCATTATGCCCACACAGTTGAGCCCCCCACCCTCTCCACTCCAACCCACCACCCTTCTACATGCCCTCATCCCCAACCCCCAAGATTTTTTACCCCCATTTCTTTGCGCCGAAACCATCCCCAGCGCGTCCTGGAGCTACTCTGAAAAATTTGGAGACTATCGCCTTATCCGTTCGCGAGTTATGATCGGACAAACAGACAGACAAAGCACCTTATGTATATATATAATTATATAGATTTCAGGGACGATTTTTACAGGCCAGATAACCCAACCAATAGTGTCAAAAGCACTGAAGCCAGTTCCAGTTAAAAGCCAGCTGACTAGAACAAATTCAGACTTGGTGGGACTGGACATGTCTCGGTAGGATTTCTTCTCAGCCCCGGCCAATGAGCAGCATCTTTGGCACCGTAATACGTCACAGTATAGCACGTTGTCAAATTCACTGTGGTGCACAACGTCGTCACCGTCAAGCAAGTGGTCTCAAATAGGACCATAATTACAGACCACTAATTGCCGAGTTCTAGATTTATAAACAAGTAAGATGACTATCGCCACAGAGCCCTCAGTGCTCTGCATTCTCTGAGGTAGCATGTGAAGAATCCACTCACGTGGTCGCGCCACGTGTAGTCTAGTGTCAAGAACATGGAACAATTTGGCGAGCAAATTCTAGTGTGCGTTTGCTTGTCACGCGTTTCTCAACAACATCCCCAAAACCATCCTGTTTCAGTGACATTGGCAATTTTTGGCGTTTTTGTGCAAACTTTGCCACAATTAAAAACTTTTCCAAAAATTCTAAGTGTGTCCATCGCACATAACAAAACATAGGCACGATTACTAGGGATGTACCAAATATCCGATTGCACCCGATTCCGGCCGGATACCCAGCCAATATTCACTATCCGGTTCCAGTTCCCAACAGTCAAGAAATCGGATAATGAAACTGGATAAATTTACTCACTTACTGTTTCGTTGATTACTCATTAGGACACCACAAGCTCAAACATGAAACTTGTGACTCCACCCACGCAACAATCTGGTTGTCCAAGTCAAACTAGTACGGTCCACAAACTACTGAGTGCTCACTCGGGCGGAGTAGTTGACTCAACTCAATTGTCAATGTGTCTTGCGGTCCTTATGTCATTATCAGGTATCCAGTAAAATTCTTGTTCTGGCTCGATAGCAGATTCAACTAACAGGCCACTATCTGGATAGTGAAAATGAAAATCCCTAATTGATACATCCCTAACGATTAGCCACCATATAATTATGTCATCTGGCCAGGATTTGCAGAGGTGCTAATTCTACAACTCTCAGGTACCCTCAAAACTATACGCCACTGACCAGTGTTCGACGGGTCATTGCCAGCAGCGGCGGCAGTCGGAAGCGATGTGTTCGACGGACCGTTGTCTAGTTGGGACATCCGAGAATCCATTCCTTCCAGACTCGCCACTTTAGCCGCCAGAGATAGCAACGAGTCGTTCTAATGATAACAATATAAAATTAAACTGTGTCCGAGGGGAGATCAAACCTGCATGCTGCCAGTGTTTGCAACTGTCACCTTGACACTAACCCCATGACCTTGAAACTCGAAGGTGACCGAGATATTCGAAAGACGTACCCTCACACTGAAAATGAAGCTGCTAGCTTAAGACATTCAAAACTTAGAGCCTGAATTGAAAAAAATATATAAAAATGTCTCAAGGTCAAAAGCTCTGAATTACTCTGAGCATTATCGCAACAAATATTCCGATCAGACGCCAGCAATTTCTGGACAGTAGTTTTTGAGTTGCATGTTACCGCTTTTTCACTGCTGTGACCCTGACCTGGACCCATATCCTTGAAACTGAAATGTGATCGAGATATTCAGAAAACGTGTCTCCAAACAGAAATTGAAGTTGCTGGGTCAAGCCATTCAAAATATATAGCCTGAATTGAAAAAGTACAAAAATAGCTCCCAAGGTCAAAGGTTTCTAACTTCCAATCACTTCTAGCATTCACTATGTGGCATATTCCTACCAAGTTACATTGATTTCCGACCAGTAATTTTCGAGATTTTCCACAGACAAACACACAGACTCACAGACAGACGCCATCAAAAACAATACCTGCTTGCGGCATGCACACAGGTCACTGCTTTGTAATAAAAATAACGACGATACGATCGTAGACCTTTTCAAAAATTTGCTTCACCGAAGAATCTTATTGCAATTGAAAACCGGTACAAATCGGACGACACGTAATCCAAGTGAAGATGTATGCAAATTACACACACAGATATATCTACCACAGCAGCGGTTTGCAACCAATGGACACACGAAGCACAACACAGTGTAATGAAGTGTTCAAGCAAGGCAAGAAAAAATATGGTTAGTACGATGCTGGTATCCAGCACTGAGTATCGATCAATACTTGATGGTGCTAAGCGGCATTAGTATTCTAAGACAGGGTATCATCTGTTATGGGACGTGACGATAGCTGGCCCGCCATGGTGCCCAGTGTGGTGCCGACTGGTGACTGTTCCCACTGATCCATTCACTACACTGACTAGGCCAACCGGCCCATTTCTGTCTGAATGGGTGAAGTGCCAACCTAAAAACACCCAAAATGGCGGAACCGTTCTTCCAATCGTGAATCCGATGGCATTCTGAATAGAGAAGCCCGAGTTCCTACTCACGTTTCATAGTAACCGTAGGTCTATCTCGCTTAGTTTCGGAGATATTCGCACCCGACAGACAGACAATGCAGACCATTACTATAGCTGGTCCCCACACTGTGGTGGGCCAGCACTAGCCCATTGCAATAAAGTTGCAACTGGTTTACCTGCATGATGTGTGATGCGCCGTTAGCAAAGAGTCGTTTAGTTTCGGCGTCAGCCGCAGCCGCCAACTGCTGTTGTTGCTGCTTCAGCTGCAACTCGAGTTGCTGCTGCTGCTGCTGCTGTTGTTGCAGCTTAAACTGCTGCTGAGATATTGCTGACTGCGTGGGAAACGCCGACTGTGTTGTCACGGCAACCTATGCAGTGTTATAGCAACTACGTAACTCGCCCTAGCTTTAGTTACGATTATAAAACAATTCTTTAGGTAAGAAAAGTGCATAGATAAATTTTGCATAAGTGAGTCAAAGGCACACAGAGACAACGCAATGGCATATAGGTGAAAATATTGAAAGTCTGACAGAATAGTATAACAAACAAATATATACAGCAGTAGAGAATACAGAACAGTTATTACCTGCACACAAGCTGCAAGCAGGCATGGTTTATGGTGAACGCGAGAAGTGGTTGAAAGTTGACATATGACCTTGAACTTTGACCTTGAGAGCTATTTTTGTACCTTTTCAATTCAGGCTATATATTTTCAATGGCTTGACGTAGCAACTTCACTATCAGTTCGGAGACACATCTTCAGAATATCTAGTTCACGGTTCAAACTCAAGGTCATGGGTCCAAGGTCAAGGTCACTGCAGCAGAGGTAGCACGCAGCTCAAAAACTACTGGCCAGAAATTGGTGGGGCTTGAGCGGAATATCTGTTACAATAATGCTCAAGTAATTAGTAGCTATTGACATTTTATACTTGACCTTTGGCCTTGAGACATATCTTCATATTTTTTTTCAATTCAAGCTCTAAGTTTTGAACGCATTAAGCTAGCAGCTTCATTTTTAGTGTGAGGGTACACCTTTAGAATACCTCAATCACCTTCGATCTTGAGATTAACATCGAACTAGCTAAAACTGTAACTAAGTCATATCTTTATTAGCTATGATAATATTTAATCAATATAACACTAAACCTGTGTTGTTGTTGTCGTTGACGACGATCCCACTAGGCTGCCGCTGCTGGCAGTTGCCGCTAGCAATGAGGGCGTTGTCGCCGTGGCTACAGATAACGACGACGACGGAGTTATCGTTGATGATAGCGTGACAAGACCATTTACGCCTGACGATAGCGACGCTTTGGATGAGCTTACAGACTGGTTAGGTTTGTCTACGCCAAACCACACAATTATGTTAAATTCATTTTGAAAATAATTCATCATAGAAATCAAAATAACAATGACAGATAACCCGTAAATAATTCTAATAATAGATAAAGGTGAGAGACATTTAATATAATGCCTCTTTTCGAAGACACCTCATCACAGAAGCACTCAGGTATGGCACGCATTGTCAATGGATGCCTTCCAAGCCAAAGCTGGACCCGACTTACAGACCCTGGAAGGCTGAGTCGACCCAGTTTGCACGTTACATACATGGACAGTCGCACATCCACATACTAACTGGGCCCGAACAATGCACTAGCCAACTACATGGCTCAGTATATTGACAAATGATAGATAGGACTGTACCGAATTTCGGCTCCGGCAAATAATCTAATAATCTTTTGTCAAATCCGGCTGGCAATCTGGCTAAAATCTGGCTACCGACAGATCTGGAAAATCCAGTACAGTGAGTAAGTAGTTTCTTAACGGCACATCAGCACATTATAGGCTATTCAGTGCCATGAAAAACAGACAGTAAGAGAGCAAGTACATGAGTAAATACTCTTGTTACTATCCATTTTTCACGGCATTGAATCTGAATCTGCTCATTTTTATTTCATGATTGCTATTATTAGAGCAAATCCGGTACAGCGAGTAAGTAGAGGCTTAACGTCCCACTCGACACTTGATAAGACATTTCGGGGACAATTTTTACAGGTCAGATGACCCAACCACAACCAGCAGCATCAAAGTACTGAAAGAAGCCAGTTGGCCACCGAGATAGGCTTCAATCCCACCAGAACCACTCCACTGTGTTACAATGTGAACTGTAGGCAACTGCCTCTCAGCTAACCACAGCGTACGGGTCACAGTGTGACAAAAACCTAATCTGCTGGACCTATAAGCTGCCAAGAACATCGTACAAAAAGAGTATTGCACTGTACTATAGTAACTACAGCAGCTATGGTAATGTTTCCATATGTATTCCAGACAATCGTCAGTAATCAGATGAGGCCACAAAGGTTGAAGGGTGCCTGGTTTAGTCGTCTTTTACGACATCTGGCCAGGAAATGGAGTGGGTCTATTCTAAACCCCAAAACCCACACGGGGGACCGACACTGAATACACGTACTAGTTTGACTGTGGTGAGATCCGGCAACCTGCGCATAGCCAAGCCCTGACATCGCGGCATGGCTGCGTCCTGGTGGCGGCGTCTCGACACTCGTCTGAGAAGTTAAACTAAAGGACAAAAACAGTTAAGCGTTAGAGATATGAGCGTGAAATAATTCAGTTGAAATATTTCAAGTTGTTCTGTATTTGAAAAACATTTCAGCGGCCATAAAAACGAAATAAAAAGCTTTTGCAATTATTGCAGACTCAGTTACTAGCAGTAGTAAAAGAACGTTAACAACAATCCAGTATTAATATGCTTTTACAATTAGAAAAACATTTTGTGACAGTCTGTAATCTTCCCGTCGATCACATAGTATTAAAAGTTTTAAAAAACACGAGTCGTCACTCGTAAGTGATGTGTAAACTTGATGTACCAAGCGTGAGAGTATATAAACTGTTGTCGTCAAACAGTCTATTAGCTTGTCAACATGGTTACATCTGTTAGTCGTGGCTTCAGCGTGCATCACTTATTAATCACAGCCATCAACGCTACCAACTGTTGATGACTGGCCTTATTTTGCAACAATGCAAGTGCAACCTGAAATAGGTGAAATATTTAAAATAAAACTTTTAAAATGCTGAATTACTTCACGAAATATTTCATGCACAACAAATATGTGCATTGCGTTGCGACTGCCCGAGACAATCCACCGCAACGGTCTGCATCTCCTGCAATCGATATGGCTGCTTAAAACAGCCCTGGACAATCATTAAAGATTTTAGAAAACCCTCATTCCGACAGCTTTTCTACGACAACCAGTCTGGAAATGAGCTGGTGCCATCTATTCTTAAGACCCATGGGACCACATAAAACCACAACACTGAGTTGTGCATCGTGTAATGGCTGTAACTCGGGAAACCGTTACCTTGTAGACGTAAGCTTCGTAGGCGTCTGCGGAACCTTGTTGTTGCCGCTGCTGCTAGTACTGGACGTCGATGAAGCATTGTTAATTTTCAGTGTCAAATTACTTTTCGCCGTCTAGCGAGACCAACATATACACACATTAAACTTTTCTTAACAAAGTAACCATACGAAGGCCACATCGAATCACCTTCCCCTCCCCTTTGATATGGTACAATGGGCAACATTCTCACCCCCGTAGCCATAAGGGGATCGGCCCCTGTCTAATACAATGTTGCTTGGGCTCCAAGAGTCTCCACCTGAAACAGAACGTTGATCTGTTCAGTCGCTTTTTGCAAGACGTGGGCACATTACGGACAAACAGACCAACACACCATGGTGCAGAAACACCCACCGCAATAGTCCAAATCTAACGCACTCCATGCCGTCCAACACTGTAAAGTCGGTGTCCCACTGGACACGTTACATGGCATTTGGGAGATGATCTACGAACTAATATTTTGACTGTTGCAACCAAAACTGCAGCCAACTGTAATGCAAAAAAAACAGAAACACACAACCTGACAACACAAAGACCTTAGATACTAGTAGAAATATAGCTGTACCAAATATATTCTATTTGGGCCGAATATTGTATTCGTACTCGGTGGAATAATACTGCTAGTGTAGACTAAATACGAATGGTCGTTCATTCGCACTGCAGTAACACCGGTTAGCTGCGACAGTAACTGGTCAGTAGTGGCAGCCGTCTTCACTGCTAGATAGTATGCAGTGAGTACAAAACTGACTGCCTTTTCACTTAACTTTGAATTAGTTTTTAGCGAGTTTGATAACTTTGCGAGTACATATGTACTTTAGACTCGTACTAATAAACTTATGCCACTGAACGTGAATGAATGTCTAGTATAACGATGTTAACGTTAACGATGATGAACGACTGACATTGCTTCAAAGTTCAAAGCAACCGATCGTATTCAGCCAAATAACAGTTTTAATTATTTGTATTCGGCCGAATAGTAAAGACCCCCTATTCAGTACAGCCATAACTAGAACAATACTGTCAGACCCCCGGCTTGTATTAAAGACCCAGCTCGTATATGAGCCCAGGTTCTATTAGAGGAAATACAGTATGTGCCATTTACACCAGCGTGGTAAGGTAAATTTAAAGGTATTTTGAGGCAACCAGATCAGGTCTACCATACAGACGCCAAGGCCCATATGGAGCACTAGAGCTAGTTTAACACTAGCATCAACGCTGCAAAATCGGTAATAGCTGAGGTGTCACTCCAGAACCATGGCTGCGTATGCTCTGCAGAGAGAAATATGTATGCACGAGTCCGAAGTTGCTCAGCACCGTACGGTACCATGCATCCTAATATGGACATGTGCATTGCAAACATGTGCGGTACTGCACGCAGTGTGAATGGGGCTTGAGAAAATAATGATTCCAGTTTCTGAGTCCCCGATACAACCAAACAACTCATGCGTCTCTTGGGCTTCCAACTGAAATCTCCACGATCACCTAGAGGTTAGAAGCCGTACACCTGTTGCTGGTTTAAAGATTTTCCAATCTATCGGGCTCAAAAACGGTACAGAAATGGAGAATCTTGACAACTGAATGAGCAAAAAAAACAGAACTGCTGACTGCTCAAAATAATTGCCAGTTTGACATCTGCCATATGGCAACATGTGCGTAAGATTTTGTAAACATGATTTGTCAACAAAAAAGCGTAAACACTGCACACAATTGCAATCATCGTTAGCGATGCAAAAAACACGGAAGACAGACCGAGTCATCATTTGACTTTGCTCGTCTCTTGCCGTCGTCATCACCTTTGTGCTACAAAAAATAAACGATATGATTCTTATGTAAGTAATGTGATAAAATCTTACTATAGTGCATCCAGAAACCAGCGCGGAGAGATAAATCCGCCGTACTTGACAGAATTCAGTGAGGCATCCCGTAAGCTTGTCATGGTCAGTAAATGTCTGCGGTTATATCAAAACGACCGGCCACAAAAATCTGGCAAGGGCCACATCAGATTTGTGCGGGAAATTGTCACAGACAATGCTCCTTATGTTCTCAACTGTCTCCTTCCCACAGAGGACCTCTATCCATTCAGCTACGTCTGTAAAGCAAAGCCACGACAGACAGACCGACAGGTGCCCAGAATCATCGATCACAATAGTCGGCATCTGACGCATCTAATGCTACTTAAAATAACGGCTGTCAACTATCAACTTCATCTGAGGTACCTAATGCAGTAGCTAGTCACTCGTTACCATGGGTCAACTGGAAATGTAAAATGACGGAGAGTCAAAATCGCACAGGGTGAAAATGCAAGAGTGGGTGAGTGAGTAGAGGCTTAACATCCCACTCGACACTTTATAGGTTATTTCGGGGACAATTTTTACAGGTCAGATGACCCAACCAACAGTGACAAAGCACTGAAAGAAACCAGTTGGCCACTGAGATAGGCTTCAATCATACCAGAACCACTCCACCATGTTACAATGTGAAGTGAAGCAGAATAAGAACAACTCGTCACAGTAACGTAGTAATGGCTGCATCAAAGTGGCGCCACCTGAGGAACGACTAAGAACCGTCGACCTCAGGACAGATAGACAGACATCGACACCATGCAATTGTTTGCACCTCATGCACTCGACGCAGCCTAATAATACAGTAATCCCGGTCTCATTCAGACCTTGGAATGCGAGCTCGGAGGAGTGATCATGGGAGGCGATGAACTGCCGGCGAGCGACTCGACCTCATTACTGTCAGTCGGTGATGACGCAACTGGGTCAGGTCGCATCGACATGCCCAGGTCCTCAAGGTCAAGCTCGTCGTACAAAAACTCGTTTTCTTCAAAGTCGACTTCTTGGTTCGAGTCGATGTAATACTCCACGTCGTCTCTGATCTTCTGAATCTGAAAACGAACGCCAAAGTTTTTACGAACTAATGAAATATAGCGTTAAAGTGCAATCGCTGCAGCTCGCGGCATTCGTCAGAACAGAGAATGGAACTGAGCAACGGCACACAGAAAATCACCTGGTCGCAGACTGTTCTTACGTCACATCACAACGTGGCCTCCACACAGCCTGGCGAGTGCTCAGAAACCACAATGTGAAAAAGGCTACTCTCCGTACGAAATTCGACAGAGTTTGTTTAGATTTCCAAAAATGGCTTTTCTTACTTATTCTTTTCAAACTCTTAGCAGAGCATTACAGCAACGAAGGAAAAAAGTCAGCTATCGTTGACAAACTGGCCGACGCTGCCCTCTGGTGAATGAGCGCGATTTATTGACCTGATTTTCCAACCTTTACCTACCCCTCTACCATTTGACGCCCTCAATGAGTGGGATTCCCAAGAGCTATCAGGTTTATATTTGGTACGAAAAAACTAGAATGGCTGGGCTACAATCTGGTGAAGGTTGCATAATGATCGACTCAGTTGTCTGGGCACAATACACCAACGTGGCAGACACACAGACAGCCACGTCGCCATAATAATAATAATAATAATAATAATAATAATAATAATAATAATAAACACATTTGTATAGCGCCGTAAGGTCGTAACTTCAGAGGCGCCATAGCAAACGCTGTGCCAACACACTGCATTGGGCGGTAACACAAGACTAGTACAGAGAGAAGCCGTGAACTTAGTCTCCTTTGACACACTTACAGCTTCTAACGACTACCAATCACAATGCAGCCGCAGACCTCGTCGAACTGTACGACGCTGTTATCGACCAGTCGTAGCACAGCCTCAAGTTTATTGATATGATATCGATGTTTACTGAGCCACTTACGACATGACTCGACCCGCGACTGTTCCTAACAAACAACACATGCTAGTCTATGCATCATTCATAACTCCATGCAACAATTACATACGGTACCTAGTAAGTAAGTAAAAAAAGTAATCAAAGTTCTAAATCCCGCTGAACACTTATCGTTCACGGGTCATCAACTACAGCGGTACTTACAACCACTCTTGACAACCAAGAACAAGAGGCCAAAGTAATTTGGCAAGGCTGCACCGAATGACCCCCACACAGTGAAGCCGAGCTGGCCACTTGACAGACAGACAGTCTGACTGATGGACAGACCGCACTCATTGGTAACAACAGTCGGCATCTCATGCATTCGATGCAGCCTAAAGGGCATAAAAGACCAAAATAACCCCAAAATGTCTCTAGCTAGTAGTAACGAAAAAAACATGCTAAATAAATACATGGCAGAAACCTGGGCAGACTGTGCACTAGTTGGATGTGTGAAATGTTGTGCTTACAACTGTAGACAACTCTTGATATATAATACAGCTTAAACAGTTCTGACAGTTCGGGATGTACCGAATATCTAGCTGTATCGGGCTCCGACCGGTCACTTGTCACTATCCAGTTCTGGTTCCTGACAGTCAAGAAACCAGATAATTTTACGTACTTACCGTAAAGAATAGTCTGTTAACTCCTTTGCTGCACCCTGGATTCAAACCAGGACATCACAGGCTCAAAAATAAACCTAAATTCTACCCACAAAACAGACCGATTGTCCAAGTGTAGTTGAGTCAACTCAACGTGTCTTACGGTCCTCACGTCAATACCCGGTAGCCAGTAAATTCAACTATCCAGCCACTATCCACCAGAGATACACACCTAAACTGTTTGGAAAAACGTTAAAACAGCACAATCTGGTACATTCCTACTGATAATCACACTCTTAACATTCAGACGATCGTCATAGGTCAAAGTGAAGAAAGTGACTCTTTTGACCAGAGAAAATACAAGTTTTGCTAATTTGTGTCTAACAATAACGATACTTACATCTCTGTCGAGCTTCTTCTTTCGAGAGGTGAGCGATTCGAGTTCACTTTCCATTTTGTCAACCTGGACCGTGAGCCGTTCTATGCTACTCTGTAACAAATGATCAAAACCAAATGATCGTTAAATTTCTCCCTAATATGGCACATAAAAG
>Ga0126335_1001478_pt1 | contig 13168 bp, 16 predicted proteins | sample OlaspJWI45metaG_FD_108409 | JGI IMG/M metagenome (GOLD analysis project Ga0126335, IMG submission 108409) | Marine gutless worms symbiont microbial communities from Oahu, Hawaii - Olavius sp. 1 OAHU.JWI-45 metaG | ecosystem: Host-associated > Annelida > Digestive system > Unclassified | place... | reverse complement strand
CTGTAGAAATCATCCCCGAAATGACCTATAAAGTGTCGAGTGGGACGTTAAACCTCTGCTCACTCACGTATAAAGAATTCAGCCTTTGAAAGCTGTTGATTGACATGATGGATGTTAGCACCTATGAACTTAAGATGTACCACTTTAGAAATTTTAGTATTAATGTGCTGAAGACAGCAACTGACCGAAGAGAGAAGAGTATTATTACATTTATGTTTTGTTTTATGAGCAGTATGTAGTATAGCAAACACAGTACTTGTGCTGTGTTATGTTCTGCTGTTGAAGGTACGAGTATTATTAGTGGTAGCAGCAGCACACGTAGCAATGCTGACTTTGCTGCAGCTGTTAATCCAACAGAGACATCTGTAAACGGCAGTCAAGTTGTAGCGGTCGGGATGCCTTTAGCAACTGTTTCCACTGTAGCCACCGGTCACCAGAATGTTGTCATGGTATGTTATATTGGCACATGTGTGCTTTACAGTTTATCATTTTGATGACAGTTAATGTGTGTTTTATATCACTGAGAATAGAGTCACCATGAGATTCATTGTGGTTTCATTTTTTGATCACTTCAGAATAATGTGTGTGCCTCAGCGGACAAGTAAGATACCAGTAATGATTAATATATTAATACTTGTTGGTCATGTTTTAATGGCGCTAAGCATTTGGTGGACTCCTTATGAGTTTCTTCTTATAGATACATTTGTTTTAGCTACAGTGTGAACTGCATAATCATGCATTTACTTTTGTGTTTATTATTATCGTTACCAAAGTTGGCTTATTCAAGTGAATGTGTTGTAAAAGCATTGCAACATTGTCATAATTTTGTTATGTGTGACAGCTGACAGTAAAGAACATTCAGTGCATGCAGGCCATCTTGTCATTGGCTCAGTGCTACGGAGGCATGCTTGGAAATGCATGGCATCATCTACTGGCTACCCTACAGGTCTGCTGTCTTTGTTGTTTGAAATAATGTTTACTTGCTATGCTAATTATTTATGTAGAACAGTGTTATATGTTGAGACCTTGTAATTGTCGTTAGTATAATGCTCACTTCTTAAGGACGTCTGAAACAATGTTTATTGAAGTGCTGGTTTGAAGTGTGGTTGATGTGTTTGTTTAGGAAGAATACTAAGTATTCTGTTTAAGAATTTAGATAGAATACTGCCTTACACTGTGACATGTTGTTGAATTTGTTGACTTCGTTTTGTTTTCAGGTTGACTTTATTTTTTCCTGTAAATAATAGCTTTAAGCAGTCGTATGTGGTATGACAGCGTAGTGGTTATGGCATTAGATCATTAGAGTCATGATTGAGAGCCTTTGCTTTTTGTTTTACCGTCTTGTGGTTATGTGATGGTAACCTATGTCTGCAAGTGCTTCTGTGTCTTGTGACATTCTGTTGCGTTATACAAGTCAGTATTTAGTTAATTTAGGTGGTAGTTTATCGCCAGGTTTATGACTAATTCACCAGCAGGTTGTCTATCTACAAACTGGAATCAACTTCTTCCCAGTGTTGGTGTCAAGTCTGGACCACATTAACCTGTTCTTGACCGGTTTTGCAGTTTTATCTTAATGCCTGATGGAGATACATTCAAGGTCGTTTGGTTGTTATAAGCTGTTGCATGTGTATTTTTGTGTCAGCATCTGGCTCATATTCTAGGTCTAAAGCCGGGGCCTTTTGGTGCATTACGCCCAACACAGCAGGCATCTGAGATCCCTGGCTCAGTCATTACTAACGCTGTAATGTCTGACTTGCCGATGTTGTCTACAATGCTCACGCGACTCTTTGAAAGTTCACAGTATGTTTTGTTTGGTTTTGCTTGTTAAATTTCAGATTAAGAAGATAAAACAGCAGCCTTCCATCCCTCTGGGATCAGTAAATTGAGTACCAGCTTTGGATTAGACGTAAACAGACATTCCACATGATGCACTAGCCCCCGTATATGTGGTCTCGCAGTATAAGCTGATGTCTGGCTGCGGTTTACAAAAACGGAGATCGGTGCTGCCCAGTGGGCTCATGTGCCTTGAGGAGTACTTTACATATTAGCTGAAAAGTAGAACACAACCTCACTGTGCATTGCGGCAGGCCAGCTATCGTCACGTCCCATAACGGATGATACCTTGTTTGAATTACAAACAGACACACTAAGTGATGTATTAGCCCCATCTGTATTTGTTGTGTTGCAGTGTAACCTGTTGTGCTGCAGAGGGTGAAAGAATTGGAGATATATTCGACCCTGTGTGCCTTTGTAGTACTTTGTAGTTTTCAATCATTGATAAATGTGTTTTTAATGTTGAACTATTTGCAACAATGTGGCTGTCAGTGTGAACTGTTTAAATAGGTATCTTGATGATGTAGCACTGCATCACTTAGTTGATGCTTTGTGCAAGTTGTCTTCTGAAGCAATGGATATTGCATATGCTAACAAGGTATGTTCTTGTATGACACTATGATTGTCTGTATGGTCTCTATTTTTTTTATGTTTACTAGTGCTAGTGGCTGTGTATTCTGTCGGCATTGTGAAATATTTGCTGTAATAAAACTGTCAGTATGTAGGTCTGTGCAGTTTTCTATACACTTGTGCATAGCTTTTTGTTTTGATAAAGCAGAAATGTGTGCCATGCTTGTACTGTATGTTTCAGGAACCTTCACTGTTTGCTATTTCTAAGCTTTTGGAGACGGGCTTGGTGAACAGGTTTCGAGTTGACATTTTGTGGCGTCCTGTGACTGGCCATCTGATTGAGGTATGAAGTAGCGAATACTGCCTAAAATTGATGCTATCTGTAACACTTATAGTGTGTCACGTTTGATGTAAAGCCTTTACTCACTCACTGTAACACTCATATCATGTTTATTGCTGTTTTTATGCAGAACTTTGTGAGATCTGATCTTATATTTTGACTTCATGAATTAGATCAGAGCATCGGGCTTGTGATAAACTTGGTTATGGCTGTATTCTCTAAACCATTTGACTCGTCTATCAAGGAATGATGATTGAATTCGTTTGTTGGTTGCTAGGTCTGCCAACATTCACACAGTGCTCTTCGTACTGGTTCCGCCGATGCGCTGACAACACTAGTCAAGTCCACCTTGTCATTTGATCACGACCCGCCAGTCCACTCACAGCCTGTGAGTTGTTGTTATCTTGCTTTTTCACTACACAGTGTGCATTTTTCTCATTTTTGTAGTCAATAAGAAGAACGTTGTCGTGGGTGATGTGCATTTGCTATCACTTGAGATTTGTGAGAGTGAAGTGAACTTGCATCCATATTCCATTGGCTTTAGGAAGGCCATCAAAATGCATGTTTGTGCTTTCATCAGCAGCCACCTAGACTACTGCAACAGCGATGGCTTAATAAACGGCAGAAGTTCAGTGAAAATTAAAACAGAAACTGATGAAATAAGAAGAAGCGATGAAATTATACGAGTTAACGAGCAGCAGATATGTGTGTGTTGTCACAGATATTGCAGGTCCGGTTGCTGTCCCCGCTGCAGCAGTTGTGTGCTATTACTCACATTGATGTGCGCCAGCGCCAGCTTGAATGTGTCTTGCAGATACTTCAGAACAATGCTGAGCAACTCAGTGAAGGCTGGCCTCTTGTGCTTGGCATCATTGGCGATGTCACGAATGGTCAGGGGTAGGTTGTTTGAATGACCGGTTATGAAGTACCGCTGTTGAATGGCTAAGTAGTATTAATAGTAGTTGGCAGAGTTTGTATTGTAGTGTGAAAGCAACAAATTGACAAATGTGGTATCGATTCACGTGGCATTGTTGTAATTATCAGCTGTTATGCAGGTTGGTTTATAAACTCGTACAACTAAGCATCTTGGCAGCACCACATTCTACAGTAAAGTCAAATAAGTCTTTCTCAAGCCTTGGGGCCCACTGGGCATGCTGATCTCCACTTCAGTAGCCCTCAGCCAGACACGACCTGACGCAACGACACCACAAATAGTGAGCTAGTGCATCTGTTTACTTCCAAGCTGTCAGGCCAGTACCAAATTAGTGCTACAGTTTGGTGCACTGGATGGAAGCTGAACCTGCAGCCTGTTGATCACAACAATGGCAACATTAAACTTATTGCAGTGTGGAGTTTATTTTATGTATGTAGTTCTAAGTAGCTTATTCAAGTACAAGCTACAACAATGCGGTGAATTGCGTTAACTGACCCAGCGTGTTTGTGCTGATGCATATTACAGTGAAGGCCTCGTGCGAACTGCATTCCATAGTCTCCAACTGATTGTCACAGACTTTCTTCCAACAATTCCTTGCACATGTCTCACTGTCTGTGTTGACGTCACCGCTAAGTTTGGACTTCAATGCCAAGACCTAAACATCAGCTTGACTGCCATCGGGCTGCTTGTGCGTAACTGCTTTTGGTTGTTGATCCTCTGAGAATATTTTACAGTGTTATGCTTATACAGTCAAACCTTGTTAGCTCGCCACCATTGGTACCTGGCCATATTGTGGTGAGAGGCGAGGTGGCGAGTTAACAGGTGAGGTGTAGTGTGGAACTGGGGGCAAACTTAGATCTAGACCTACAGTGTGACCAGCTGCATGGGCAAGACCTTTTTGTTAGCCAAGCATGCTGACTTACATAACAGCACGCTGTCACAGTTAGGCCTATAAGAGATAACTGTCTGTTTCTTGGAAACACGTTTAGCCTAGACGAGGCTTAAATACTGACAGTGGCTGCATGTCATCCAGTGTGGTCTGCTCAGCCTCAGCACGCGACGCTGTTTACAGCATGTACAGTGTACTGCCATTGTCTTACTGAGGGATTGACGACATGAGTGTCGCTGACAGTCAGCTGGACTGAGAGGTTGAAGCAACAAGTACAGCTGAGCTGAACACCCGCGTGTGCTGTGGAGAGGTGGTACCAGTGCTGGCAGATGACAACCAGTGCTGTATAGCAGCTACTATGATACTGCTACTGCTGTTGTACTGTGATACAGCAGCAACAACATAGCTGGTGTCCTGGAATGATGGCCAAGATACAGCTGCAGTGCTGCACCCAGACACGATGTCACTACAGCACTTGTGTTTGCGGGTGACCCGCCACGACAAGTGTTGTGAGCTGAGCCATATGGCAAGTTATAGAGGTCAGTTTACACAGAGCAAGATGCGTCCGTGCCTTCGTGAGGGCAAGAGGCGCGAGTGGCGATTTAACGAGGTAAAATGCACGGTAGGAAATCCATCCTGGGCTTTGGCATGGCAAGAGGTGAGTTTGGCGAGTTATTGAGGGGCAAGTTAACGAGGTTTGACTGTGTGCTGTATACCTGTTAGTTCGATAGGGATGGAGCATAACTTGCCACCTAGTGCAATGGATTTTACTAGTTTCAACAAGTTTGACGAGTCACTTAGTAACGATTATCTTTTATTGTACTGTAAACTAAATTTTATGTAAATTGTAAAGTGTCTTTTCTGGTGCATGATTTTATACATATTGCATGATGTGACTTGTTAGTGGCCTTTGGCCCTTTGTTGTTTAAAAAATTAAATTGAATTGAACATGTCATAGCAGTTATAGATTTTTTTAAAGCATGTTTTGCAACAAAAGATTGTCACTGAATATGTTTGTGTACAGTGGAATATATCAGACTACTTTTCTCACAACCGGTCACGTATCTGTACTGATCTGCCAGCTGTTGGGGATCAAGATGGCGACCGGGCATCAAAAATCATCGCTACAGATGGTTCCGATCATGATGCGTCGAGTGGTGAAGGCATGCCTGCATTTGATGCACTGTGGATGGATCTCTATGGTCGTCTGAGTGATCTCTGCGTTGATCAGAGACCAGCAGTACGCAAAAGTGCTGGACAAACATTGTTTTCTATGATTGCAGCACATGGAGCGCTGCTGAAAAAGTCCTCGTGGCAGACAATGCTATGGAAGGTATTTTACTTTGTTATCAATTGTTATGAATTGTGTTATTTTACTTGCAGTAGCATTTGTTACATTATGTTGAGAACTTGTAAATTAAAACAAAAAATGAAGTAGCTTAATATACATGTGTGGTTTTACAAGTAATACAGAATTTATAATCTTGTTTTTCTGACTTGTAATTTGTGTCATGTAGTCCATAGTCAGACAAAAGAAGCACATGAAGATGGTTTGGATGTTACATTGTTTTGCTTGTTTCATGCTCGGCCTCAATGTTAATTGTCTGCTTACTTCTGTTGTAGTTGACTGAGAACCTTTATTTCGTTCATTCATTAGTATGTTTGTTAATCTAGCTGTTGGGCCATCATAGGGCTGTTACGATTCCGCTGTTTTCATTTCCGGTTCAGTTTTTGCACAAAAACCTCGGTTTTGGTTCAATTTCGGTTTTGAGTTACTTGCCATATTTTCGATTATCAGATCAGCTGCCATTAAACCAGCGATGCTGATTTTTGTGCCAATTGTCTATATGCTACCTCATACATTATCATCTTACTTGTGAGAATTTGGAGAATTTGCATTTTTTGGTATTTTTTTGCAAATTTTGCTGCAGTTAAAAAACTAGATACAACAGTCTCAAAACCATGTCCAAGGTACTAAAAAACACAGTTTTGGTTCAGGTCGGTTTTCACATAAAACTGCAGTTTCGGTTTTGGTTTAAAAACTGTTAACAGCCCTATACAACAGTAAAGTGATTTTACTGTCGTTTGCTGATGTTGTACATGTGCTTATAGAAAGAGTAAGACAACTGACATTAAGTAAGTACTGTTTTCAGATATTGAAATCTCAAGTGACTGAATGTGTACATTTCAGGTGCTGTTTCCATTGCTGGATCGCGTGAAGCAACTATCAAGTCAGGCATCGGATCGTCGCGAGGAGAACGGCAGTAGTCGCAGTGGCACGGCGGGAGGTGGCAACATACTGATGCATCATTCACGTGATACGGCTGAGAAGCAGTGGGCAGAGACACGATTCCTTACACTTGCTGGAGTTGCTCGAGTGTTCAATGCCAAACGACGATCCCTACAACAACTTGGTATTGCACTGTTGCTGTGTAGTTTATAGAAATATAATTTCAGTTCATACTGATTCAATACATGCAGTGTGTATCAGTCAGTTTAGCTTAGCTTGATTCCCATTCAGCTGAGGTAATAGCATGAACTGTGCATAAATATTAAACTGATATACATAATGGCTGTTAGGCCACTTGTTTATGTATTTTATTTATACCAGCCAGCTGAATTCACAACCAGGCTTGTTAATGATACTTGCAAATGTTATTGCCGATGTCGATATTGATACTTTCTGCTAAAAGTATCGGCGATACCGATAGCAATACTTTTTTGCAAAAGTCGTCAGCGATACTTTTACCAATACTTTTAGAGACCAAGCTGACGGTGAACTGTGTTTCAGGTGACTTTCTTCGAGCATGGGCATTACTGCTGGAATACATAGAGTCTGCAGCACTCTGTCCAAATGCCGAAGTTTCACTTGCCGCACTGAAAAGCTTCCATGAAATTCTGAATATTCCGGCCACTGACAGCTCCAGTCTGACGAACAGTGAGTCGACGAGGTCATCCGATGAAGTGAAAGCTCTGTTTGGCCGTCGTGACATCACAATCACGGAAGAGCCAGAGCCGACGACAGGAACGAAAGATGAGGGAAGTGGGTTTGTGGATGAGGTAGCACTGTGGTCGCATGCATGGCGTGTTTGGAGAAGTATTGGCACGTCTGTGACAAATCACGCCGAGTCGTCGTCGTCTGCAGAGCGGGGCTATGTTCCATCGCAAGCATTTCTCACAGCACTTGTGTTGACTTTCCCGGCATTGTTTGCTCACATTCGTTCACAGTTTGTTGCTGCAGAGCTGCAGCGGCTGTTTGTCATACTGCAGCGAGCGTTGTACGTCCCAGTTGCAGCTTCTTCAGTGCCGTTCTTTGTTGTACCTGTCAACAGCAGTACTGATGCTGCAACCATGACGCCACTACATGATGCCATCCTTGGAGCTATTAAAGTCATTGTCAAGGTGTGCTATAGCAAATACCTGCATGTCTGTTTTTGTACATGCATTAAGTTTATTTGTCACTGTTGGTTGTGTCAGTTTACAACTGCAAGTGCTGCTGTAACTGCTATTATTACTACCACTACGACTACTGCTGCTACTACTACTTCGTGTGAAGTTTTTCTATTTTTGATAAGTACATTTGCATATTAAATAGGTTTTTCATTTTGTGAAGTTGAGTGAATGTTATTTTCTAGCCACTTGCTTAATTTTGCTATTAAGTGTTGTTAGTGATAGCAAGAAAATGATCATTGCTGCAACAGTTGTGAAGGTTGGCTATTTTGCTTTTTGTTAGTACATTGTCTGTTATGGTTTGAGTGCAGGAGATGCAGTCAGGAGCTGATAACATGCCCGCAATGTGCCCTGACTTGTTTGAACGTCTCTTGTTAATGACTGACCTAGTGGTACATCCGCCAAAGTTGAACAAAGTGGAGTCAAGGACCTCAGCCTCGGGCCGTGCGACTCAGGTACTTTATAATGTCGTATGTGTAATAATTAGGCCTATAATATTTATTTTTCTGAATGTAGTGACAGAATGATGGCAGCAGTGATGAAAGCAAATGAATATAAGCTATGTTCGTCTGTAGCTGTATCACACAATCTCACTGCAGGCCACAGTGATCTAGTGATTAGTCCTGTGGTGCTTAGATTGAATCGTGGGAAATCTCACCGTAATTTTATCATGATGAAAGCACCTTAAACATGTCTTGCATATTATTGTGTACTTGGAAACTCATTATATTCACATGTTTGCTGTGAACTGAAGATATGTTTATCTTTGAATGCGGGCAGTGTTTGTTAATGGTTGTCCTGTTGCAAACATCTCGCCAACTCTGATTAGTCACACTTTGACTGTTTAGGCTGACTGGATGGTCGTCAATTATGTGCCGTTTGCTGAGGCTGTGATTGAGATTGTTGTGGAGCTGTATCGTGCTACGGCAAAGTTTCCATCAGTTATTCATGGCCACATTCTTCAACGCATCATCTATGTATGTCTTCTCTTGAAACAGTTTGCTGTTGCTAATCTTTGTTGTTCTGGTTGGGTGCTGGTGATAGTCGAGTTTTTCATTGAACTGTTTCAGCAGAGAACAGTTTCTACGTGACGATTTTTATTGAGGATGTTTTATAATAGATTGCATATATCTGTCTGTTTCAGTTTATGTAGCTTACATCTTATGTATGTTAAACTCAGCATTTGTTTTTTTTAATTGCAGACATTTAGGACTCCACTTGGTCTGAAGTATGCATGTCCATCGCAGTCGACATGGCATCTAGTTATAAATTCACTTATGTCAGTGCTGAGTGTCGGGCTGCCACTTGCTAGGAAAAATGGTATGTGATTAGTATTTTCTTTTGTTGTTTACGCTGATGTTTTTTTCCTTATGCATAAAACTGCTTCATTGTTTCTTTCACTGATCAGACTGCTGTTAAAGCTGTCGTATGTGTAATATATACTAGCTGTAACAGGCAACCAGTATAACTCCTCAGTATTTAGGTGCAGTCAGTATCAGCAGATGCTGGGAAATAAAGAAGCAAGTGATACCGTTACGTGTGGCTTTGTATAAGTTTAATCCGTCGTCTTGCAAGTGTAAGTTGGTATCTAGCTGAGCAGAAATGAATGTCAGTGCTGCCCTTTGGGCCATTGTGGCATGGCGATTTTACTGGTAATAACATGTTGATGAACTTGTAGTAGCTGCAGAAACTTGTGGCACACACTTCATATTTTACTACTTTTGAGTTTAACCAGCCTGTTTGTCTGGGCTTTAAAAGGTCTGGAAAAGATGTGCCTGTGAGGTGCCAGATAGCCTTCTATGGCATACGAAAATAAAATGCATATTGGCATATTTTATGATGCCAAATTACAATGTATCAGTGGCAATTTTTCAGCAAATATTTGAGTGTGGTTTGTGTTTCCAGAAGCAGCATTTCAAGGCATGTGGCAAGAACTTGCCTTGGCATTCGAAGAATTTCTCTTTGCCAAGTAAGTAATGTTATTATTGTTGCCGTCAGAATTGCCTTATTATAATAATTTGAAAGCTGTATTCATTTTTGTTAACAATAAGTGATAATTAGATTGTTTTAAATTTTGTATTAGTTTTTTGCTTTAAATTATAGACTGTGCATTTTCACTTGCAGGAATGCTCCAGATAGTGTGTCATTGGAAAGTATTATGCGCGACGAAGTTGTCGATTGTCGTGTAAGTTTGCTTCTGTTATTTTTTGTTGATCGATTGATTTGATGATTTCTGTCATATGCAGTATATTGTTATGTAAGTTTGCTTAGTTTTGTAGTGCAGTTGATTTAGCAATCTAGTTTTATTTGAGCACACCACTATCCATTTTTGTCGTATGAGCAGTTCTTACAAGGACTCTGCTGGCTGTACATCTGTGAATGTTTTTCTTAACTGAGACCAGTTTGTTTCTGCATTTTGTGTCTTTTCCTTGGTTTTTTGTTTGGTTGTCTGTTGTCTGTCTTTAGATATCGAACATGACTTATTAAGTATCAAGAGGGATGTTGAACTCTGCTCAGTCAGTCAATCCATTGACCTCTTCTGACAAGTGTGTTCAAGTCTTATTGTACCGCTATCTATCAGTGATTGCATTCCACACCTGTATTGTGCATTTTGCAGGTGGTTCAACTGATTCGAGATGACATATTGCCAAATTCTTCCAAACTGCCACGCGATTTCATTGCAAAACTTATGCATATTTTGAACAGAGGCTCCATTCATTCAGTGACATCGTCATCGTTCATTGGTAATTATTGCACATTGCACGGTGTTAGTAACTTATGTTGTATATTCTGGCAGGAATGTCAGTAATGCAATTACTTAGTGGGCAGTTTTGTTTTTTTTGGCCCTGCATGGGCAACACATTACACCCGTTAAATTTGCAGGATAGAAAGTGGATAAGCTCTGTCTACTCTTAACATTGTGTACTGGTCTACTACTGTGATATGAAATACGTGTAGAAATACATTTTCTGACATCTGTAGAGCATCAGTTATGTGTTGTATATTATAATGATATTAATTTGCACAGCTAATGGTCTGTAGGTATGCCTGTAGTGTATCTCTACTCACTGTGCTGTGCTAATGGCTTTTTAGACACTGAGTCGAGCCGTAAGTTGCGCGAGTCATTTGCAAAAGCCTGCTTTGAGACGTTGCTGCAGTTTTCATTTGTCATCCGATCTACATCTGCATCCAGTCAGGACGACGGAGCAATTACACAGATAGCTATCCTTTCGCTGTTGGACCGGTGCAAGTCGGTGTTAGTGAAATTTGTGGCCGATGAACGTCTCAGTGGCAAGTGCCCACTTCCCAGGTTCTCTGCTTCTTTTGGTTTGACCATATTACCTACAGTATGGTGCCTACAGGAACTCTTATTTATTGTGTTGCTAAGATAAATGTTATTACCACATTAATATTATCTGAGACTGATTCATTATTTTATTTTAATTTGTTTACCAAATTTGTTTGTGAAAAATTACTTGGATTCGTTAAACTGTTTGAAACATTTGAAAACTTGCTAGTGTGTTGTTTATGCAACTGACCCACTTTAACTGTTATTTTAACTGTTTTGTTGGTTTTGTGTATTCAGGCCTCGGATGACAGAGATAGCGTTTGTTTTGAAAGCAGTCACTACGCTTGTTTCTACTCTGAAAAAGACGCCATCAGCAAATGGTAAGTTTTTTTCAAGTTGCTGCACATTCTTTCATGTGGCAATAACTCTTAGCATTCTGACCCAGAGAGTTCGAGTATTCATAATATTTTGTTATATGTTGTGCTTGTTTTGGTGCTATTACTGCACAATGTCCATGTTCTGATTTGCTTAATCCTTTTTTGTCATGTTAAAGTTTGTAAATACTTGTAGGCTGCTGGTTTCTCATACATGCTGTATTTATGATAAATTGACCGGTGAGGATGACCTGCATGGAGATGAACAGATAACTGCTGTGGTGCAATAGACACATAAAAGTAGACCTGCAGTAATGATGACAAAAGACAGACATAGCTGTAAAAGATTTGTGGCTAGTGTCTATTGTCTTGCTGACCACAGCAATACGGGAAGAGAATGAGAAAGTTGACGGCATTATTAGGCCGCATTGAATGCATGAGATTTGGCCTTTTGCAACTGATGATCCTGTAGTGTGGGCATCTGTCTATCATGTGGGCCACGATGCGGCCACTTGTTAAGCTACTGACAGGTCTGAAAGCAACATCACCAGTTCTGTATGTCTGCATGACCTATAATGTGTCGAGTGGGATGCTAAACCATTCTACTGCTACTGCTGCTGCCACAACCACTAATGCAGTGACTTGTAATTTGGGTAGTTGCTGGTAATTGCGTTATCTGTATGCTGTTCTGTTGTATGTGCCACAGTCGACAGTGTCATCTGGACTCGTGTGATTGACCTGTATCCATCACTGGTTGACTGTACGATGTCTCAGAGTCCGGAAGTCTGTACTGCAGTCCGTGACTCTCTGTTACAGTACAAGGACCTACTGTTGCCACCTGGTGCTAACTGTACAACGAACGGTTCTGTATAGCACACGTCACACGTGACTTAATTGTTGTACAATACAAAGCTTTTATCAGTTGGCAAGTCTGGCATGTGGTCGATAGGCCAGCAGCACACTTGCACATACACTGGGTCCTTTGGAAACCGTCGTATATGTATGCATACTCTGTCTCTTCGAGGAAAGTTCGAGTTATGTGATTCCGACAAGAAGCATAAATGCTGGTGAGGCCAGTGAGCTAGCCATGTCTGAATCACATAACAGTGACACACGATTGATTGACACATTTGTGGTATGACAGCTTTTAATTTTGCAAAGTTAACTGATTATTTCTTTCACCAAAGCCAAGTTCAGTTTGTTGATACATGTAAGTAAGTAATGTTCATAGCTTCATATTATGTATTAAGTACAGTTTAGTACTCGGTGGAACAGCTAACCATTGGCTCACACTTCCCTCTAGTCTCAATACAAATTATTATTGTAGTGCATCAATGCAGAAGTGGTTAGTGGCGCCATAGTCAGGACAATGGTGAGATTTCACCAAAGACTTTGCCAGACATTTGTTTAAAGGCAATATTGACAGTCCAGTCTGGTATGGAACAAGCTATTTGGAGCCAAAGCTTGCTGGATTGTTGCTATCAAGTTG
>Ga0126335_1001477_pt1 | contig 13171 bp, 8 predicted proteins | sample OlaspJWI45metaG_FD_108409 | JGI IMG/M metagenome (GOLD analysis project Ga0126335, IMG submission 108409) | Marine gutless worms symbiont microbial communities from Oahu, Hawaii - Olavius sp. 1 OAHU.JWI-45 metaG | ecosystem: Host-associated > Annelida > Digestive system > Unclassified | place... | reverse complement strand
CTGCACACCGTGTATAGTAGTGGTTTAGCAGTATTTGTACTTTAGGCCACTCTAAATAACTTCTAATGTAATGTAATGTAATGTACAAATGATTGATGATGATGATGATGATGATGATGATGATGATGTTTGCAAATTGAATTGCGTCATGGACATGGTTATGGTAGGCCTAACGGATATGAATGATTCGTAGGCCTATAACTGCTGTGCCCTCACTAATATACTTACTGATTCTAAAACAGAAGGTCTACAGATAAAAATGTAATTTCGAAACTTACTCTTATGATAACCGTCGAGTCGACCGAACAAAATGATCATACCGGTACGTTACGTCGCTTTCGCTGAACTTGTGAGTCGAAAAGACTAAATCGCAGAAATAGACTTGGGCCTAATTCTGAAGCAAAGTGGCAGAGAAAATCTAGCAGATTATTGTCCGTCAACCGATAAGGTTTGTCTATAACTATTCGGTGGCATTTGACGAAATTTATCCACAAGAACGGCATGAGGTTCAGTGTTCAACGTTCACATGCGACATTTGTGCAGTGCAGTTCTGTATCGCGAGAAAAGAAAAGTCGGGCACTTGCGGCGCCTAGCAGTTACTGCAGTGTGTGATGACGCGTTTCCTTGCCACTTCCCTTAAGTTGTAACCATTTATCATCGAGCTCCGCTGCCGGTCGGCGCGCACTGCACCGACTCTGATGTGTGAAGCGCTGCTGAGTGCTGACCTATACGGCAATGTGCCAGTGTTGCAATTCGGATCAAAGACGACGTCGCCGCTAGATGCGTCGCTGTCGAACGAGCGACCATCGCCGGACGACGGCCGTCTGTCCACTCGACGTCGATGCCGCCGACCAGCTTCTAGCGGACAGTCGACCAGGCAGCTATGTGACCCGGCCTCGGGGTCAGTTACCCCGGCCCACTCTCCCTCGCCTCAAGTTTCACCGGCCTTCTCCGTCTGGCTTGGTGGAATGGCCGACCGGTCACCCGCGTGACTGGCACTGCATGTCGACCGAGCCGACTCGATGCAAAGAAAACACGAAATTCATTTGGGTCGTTTATCACTAGCCGACCCCTCTTTCACCGGCATTCCGCGGCCGTGGTCAGTCTTTTCAGCCGAGTATGGAGTGTGCTTAGGGTCATCATACGGCCACCATGCACGGCGACACAGCGAGATTATAGGCGACAGCTAGAAACACGTTATAGTCCATTTGTGGTGCCCTTTTGCCTCCCGGGTCCGAGCCAGTGGAATGCAGCTATCGAGAGGTCGTTCTAAGTGTCAGACGTCGCTATCAATCCATCGCCGCTGACCGGGCAATGCCGCCATACCGTCCGATTTACGGTGCTTTCTTGCTGCCGTGTGTGACCGATAAGTGAAGTCGATCTGTAAACTAAAGTCGTATATTGTGTGAGACACTGGGTGGATTTATGGGCCATTTTGCTGCTCGCTTTACATTGCCACACGCCACGGTCGACACAGGCAACTCGGTCCGAGATCTTTGTTCTGGTAAATGTATTAAATACTCCTTTGTTACTCTGTTCTGTGATGATTGTAACCAACAGACGTCGTCTGCCAATTCCAAGTAAACACCAGGCCACCTAATCTGAGCCTTATAGACCCCAACTTAGAATTTCAAGCACTGCCTACGTTTGTTCCATTTCGCGTTCCGTTGTGTTGTTGCAAGAAATTCGATGTAAAGTCCACTGAGAAATTGAAATTTGCTAGTTTAGGCAAATAAGGCATATTTAAATGCCCGAGCACTAAACATATAACGTCATTCTTCGTGCGACAAAAACAAACTCAGTAGTTTATGTACATTTGTGACATTTATGATTTCTTTGCGCCGCATATAAATGTACTTACTTACTTACTTACTTACTTTACATTTAAGCATAGCAAAGATCAGAGCACAAAGTGAGAAAATTGACCCGTAAACGGATTATGACACATTTATGTAGAAATTACGCGAAAATGGCAAAAACTGAGTGCCACGGCCTCAGAAGATGCCCCTGCCCCGTGCATGGCGAAAGAGCTTGCGTGACAGATATTGGTTTAGTTGCGTCAGACTGCCATGTGTGCATCAAACTGACAGTGAAATTGACAACCATAACACAGAGTGTCTGCACGGCACCCCAACCCACTGTTGCATGCTGCTCGACATCTGTCAGAACCGGCGGCGCGGCCCGTTCTGTGCGCATGACCGTTCTCATGCCACGCCTCGTCACGTGACAGCTACTCCACGTGACCTCGCCGTTTACCGGAAACAGCAGGTCGCCCTGCCTGAGCGTCGAGTCGCAGCAGATGTGCTGCAGTGGCGGCGTCGTCATGCAGGGCAGCGAGACCGACATCACGGAGCGGCGACGTCACGGACGTTATTCCACAGAGACGTGACAGACGATTACGAATACGTCTTGATATCGTTCAGAGGCGCCGCCCACTGCGTCGCAATGATCCTTCGCGACTGACAATGACAACCAATCAACCCTGAGCCACCCAGCCAGGTGGACGAGCATGTCACAATGCCACGTTCTTGCACAGTGCGTTACGGAAGCGCTCAGGCGTGCGTTCAGCTATTGACAGTATTGAGTATTGGGTCATCAGCGATTTGGCACCTGCGACGATACGACGCACAGTGACGACTACGTTGCTGCAGCTGCCTCTCCATTAGACAGAAGTTAGCACCAACATCAACTAACATGGCTTAAACTCAGCTGACAGGCATTTTTGCGACACGTTACGAAACGATGAAATATATAAATAGTCTATATGATCAAGAGCTGACGCGCAGCCATCGATGAGCACACAAACAAAGAAAACGACAAGCATAAAACGTCTGGAAAAACTACGTCCATAAAGTCAACACAGAATGCTGCATGGGTACAAACAATCTATAGCTGGGAAGAGTGACTTTTTGCCCTGCAGCGAGTGAAATTCCGTATATGTCTGCTTGCTATTAATGGCAATTTTTATGCAAAGCTGGACTGCTTGATAACTGGCTGTCCGGCAGTTTGTGAGTTGTACATGTACAATAAAAATTATCATATGCACATCGACGTTAGATCTGCAGTTACATGTACTTCATTCCGATGACACGATCACCACGACGAAAGAGTCTCAAAGTGTTACGATCGGTCGCCTAATGTTAGCGACAGGCGTCACTGTCAAATGACAACTACGACGGAAAACGGCAAAACTAGGTCACTCACGTCCGTCGACCGCAATCATCTCGGCGTGTTTGTGAATGAATCAAGCGTGGCCCGCTGCCCGAGGGCATACACTCACAACTGTCTGCCATCCGGCGACGCATTAAGACGTATTTGTAATTACGTGGTGGTACGGTCGGTGCGCTAGCTTGCCGTGATGAGAAATGTATCAAATGTCGTCATATCATTGAGACAACAATAACATGGCACGGCACGTCACGCTGTGACTGATGGATGACGACGTCATGCTTGGTACGTCATTGGACTAGAGACTACAGACGTCTAGTCGACTTTGTATGTTAGACTTTCACCGCCTCGTAGATGACTGAGACGGGGTGCCGACAAAAGCGACACCAATTCATGAAATTTGACAAGAAATGGGCTTGGTGGAGCGTAGACCAGGTTTTAGACCAGTCGACGAGAAGGTATATAAAAAGAGCAGAGTTGAAGGTCTACATTTCGTATTTTGACGAGTAACTAATCCTAACGGGCAGAATTCGCAGCTTAATTGCTTGAGCAGACATCTGTGAAGTTGAGACTTGGTTTTTGACGAATGTAAACCTAACTAGTAACTACCGAGCGCATAGCGCATATATGAATAGAGAAAAGTTTCATTTTTACTAGTTTGTAGCTGTTCTTCACCGGTTGTATAATGTCGGACACCCGAATGAGACGACGTCTTGAAGGTTGAGAGCCGCGTGTTACGCGCTCCACCATCTGCCAGCCGTACTAACGCTGATTGACCCACGCACACCCATGATAGGTCGGTTGTCTAATACAGCCCCGCGGCCACACACACACACAGACAAATGTCGATATTGAGCCCGGACCGTGACAGCTTTATTACCGCAAGCAGAAACCGACCCGACCGTCACTTGACAGCAAGTGCTCGATCGGGCCGCGGCAGCTGGCCACACTGACCAGTTCCTCAGTCAACCCGGGGTGGACAGCTGCTGCCCGGCTCACTCACAGCACACCTGTCCTAAGACGACTCGCTCACCGTCAATCCTCTCTCCTCTCCAGTCACTGCCTCCTCCTCTTTCCATCCTTCCGCTAGCGTCGTCTTCACTTCCATTGCCACCGGCCAACCGGACTTCCGGCCAATTGTTTCCAGCTGTTCCGGATGGAGAAAGGTCGGCGTATTTTCGCACGTCAGTCAGCCAATAGTCTATATATCTATCCACGCCTGACGGCTCGGCCACGCGACACGATACTGCTGTGCTCCGGTCATTAATGAAGGACGCTGTTCTCTTTTCCGTCCGGCCTCCGAACTGTCCACACACCAAGAAAACAATAGGCCTACAGTCAAGCCCAGACAAGACGTGATTCCGGTCATGGGGCTCCTAAAAACCAATGCTCCGATAATATTTCCGACTCACTTGTGCCGGTATGCATCATTTTACAAGTAAATTTCAACCGCTTTTCAGTAGAGACCTGAAGCAGTGCTTCAGTTTGTCGTTTCATTTATTCTCCCTCAAAATGCTGGCACTGCTCCAGGCTGCATACGTTCAATAAGCCTACAGGGACTATTTTTGACAAAAGCCATTAGATTATGTCTGTACGTTTTCTCAAAGTTTATTCCACCATACAGCCATAGAGCAAAACAGTAAACAGCAGTACAAAAACGATACAAATGTGCAATGAAATAATAATAATCTCAAAGATTAACAAAATATTGAAAATAATAACAAAAATAATAACAAAATTCTACCCACATACACATACCCATAAATTAACACTGCATATTACTGAATAGACAAAAACATATCACACACACAATGCACTACAGACTTGCTACAATCACATTCTAAATCTGAGCTTTTCTTTTTCTCCAACAAATGATGCATCACAGACAATTATAACAAGTAAACAACTGACTCACACAAGAAGACTGCTGCAACTGCCGCACTATAATCACTGGACGGCAGTCAACTTGTTTCCATGTCAAATCGTCCCCAAGTCAACTCGTTATGGTTTAAGTTAATGTTAGGGCTAGGATTACAGCAAGGAATAGAGTAAGGATTACAGTTAGGTTTAGGGTTAAGGCATAGGGTTAGGGCCAGAGTGGGGACGAGTTGACTGTAAATCTAATCACTGCAGACTGTTAGCAATCTCACATATCAGGGTCAGAATGAAATCTTCAGCACTAATTCATAAACATCCCAGTAAAAATGGTTAATTTCAAGAGTGCTATTAACCACTTTCAATGGTTTCTATCAGTGTGCAATAACCATAAATATAGCTACAACACTATCTTTTGAATAGCTAACTATAATCCAACGAATGACGCCACAGTTTACAAATATATATAAACTGTGCAAAAGTATTCGCAAGCTATTTTTATTTTTTCTTAGAGCTTGCTACATACAGCACATTTTCGTAAATTTTTACTGCAATTAATTAACGTTTGAGAAAAATATGATAAAAAATATGATAAATACGGGGGTGCCTTTTTATGAAACTCGGTGCATAATTATGCAAGTGCAGATCATTCAGTCTGTATGGAACGTTCCGCTGTAAGGCAGTGTTGGTTGGCGACACTGGCAGTAGTAGATGTGGTCAGACTCATGTTACGCCTAAAGTTGACGAGCCACTGCTTGTGATGCCTGAGAGCTTCGTGTGAGCTGGTGACGTTGTCTGCATCAGTAGCAGCTGCAGCAGCTGGACCACTGGCCAACCAACTACAACAGTCACAATGCATTGTATTCACCCAATCACAAGCATTTAATTCTTTAACATAATGACGTGTATAGGCCTACTTATGCCACAACAGAGTACAAATAACACTAATGTGAAATGTAAGTAAGTAAGTGAATTTGTGTTCACGCAGCAGTTGTTACAGACTAAACTGTCATGGAGGCGCTATGCTAGTGTCCCATATGCTCTGAAGAACAGCACAGTCTTCAAAAGCACACAGAACTGAGTCGGCGTCAGTGATGGGTCACGAACTGACAATGGGAATGAGTTCCACAGGATCGGACCAGAAACAGCAAAACATCTTTGGCTGTGTCTCGTTGTTCTGGACTGTGGCACTACACGTGCAGCGGAATGGAGGTGACCACGACTGGCTGATTCAGACAGCGGTGAGCACAGTTCAGTGAGGTATGTTGGTGCGGCTTGATGCAGAGACTTGTACACCAGGACGCATATTTTGTATTCAATTCTCTGCTGAACCTATGTAGTCAATCTTTTAAAGCCAATGTAGTCGATCTCGATGGTTTAACATAATGGCTGTTACTGACAAAACTACTGGTTTTGTATTTTGATCAAGTGTGCTTTAGTAATCATTAAATAATCATAAAAATTATTTAACTTGGTAAGCATCTTAAAATGTGCCAGACTGCCTAAGAAAAGATAAGTACATGTATCATAAATCCAAAAGACTGTCAAATATTACAAGCATACGTTTTAACATGACAATATATAAAATGGAGTAATTTCAAAAGCAGTGATTTGTTCAAATAAAGAAATTTATATTTAAATCATAGAAAAAAACTTGCAAAATATCAAATAAAACAACCTATAGCCCAAAGATGAATGCGGCTCACAAGCTCCAAATGTGTTAGTAAAGAGTCGAAATGTCACAGCGGGCATTGAGTGAAACAGTGGTTTTGATGACGCACCTGTTCATGACAATGTACCAATATCAGTAACATCAAGCATTTAGTAATTATATACACTGTGTACTGTCCAGGAGAAAAGTAAACCACAGAGAATAGTTTATAAAAATACCAAATCTCAATGCATCCTAACAAAATTAAGTGTACTGAATTACGAATACATTACCGAAAGAACCACAACATTTCATTAGAAAGTATTCATTAACAGTGGAGTTATTAATCTTCAAATATTGATGACAAAATATCTCAGTTTCCGTTTCATTAATTAATGCAGTCACTGGTCCATGGAACGTTTGCTGACAGGATAATGTTCCTGCGCAGAGGGCGTGTGAGACTGTGCAACTGTTAACCCGTGAAACACAGTGGTGGCGCTAGGACTCACCCCGACGGCTAACAATGTAACGTCATGCTAGTTGAATTTTACAACTGGAAAATTTTGTAGCAAATCTTGATACAACAAAAAAACAAGGTGTGCAAACACTGAACATTGCGGTCGACATGACAATGATGTCTACGTTGCTACAGCTGCCCTTCCATTAGACAGAAGTTAGCACCGACATCGACTAACATGGCTTAAACTCAGCTGAAAAACATTTTTACGACACGTTACGAAACGACAAGATATACAGATAGTCTATGTGATCAAGAGCTGACGAGTAGCCACCGATGAGGACAAAAACAAAGAAAATGATAAACAGACGACATCTGAAAAACTACGTCCATAAAGTCAACACAGAGAGATGGGCACAGACAATCTATAGTGGGAAAGTGACGTTTTGCCCTGCAGCAAGTGAAGTTCCGTATATGTCTGCTTGCTATTAATGGCAATTTTTTTACACAAAGCTGGACTGCTTGATAACTGGCTGTCCGGCAGTTTGTGACTTGTACAATATAAATTATCATATGCACATCAGCAGCAGACCTACCGTTACTTCACTGCGACGACGTGATCACCATGACTACAGTGACTTGATAATTGTTGATATTGCAATTATTTTAAATATTTTAGTCAAATTAATCTATGACGTTACCACGGTAACCACTATCAATCGTTACCACAAAATGTCAACAACACAAAAATGAACACCAGAAAACGTCCAAATATTCAATTCCACGGATGCAAACCCCCAAATATTCAAAACCGCTTGCAAAATAATAGATTTATCTATCTATCAACGAAACTATGAAATGATGTGGATATATTTGGAATGTTGTAGGTGGAGTTTTACGTTGGCAATGTTCGAACTATAGCAAAACAAACACAATAGATTCCAGAAAATTGCACTTTTTGTTGTTAACTTCAACAAGTCAAACAACATACAATAGTATAATACAACGATACTACTTCTGGCAACCTAATAACACAATATAATAGTCTGGTAGGCCTGGTGTAGTTGGTAGCAGTGGTCAAACTTGCTTCTCAGCCGATTGAACTCTCCCTCTGGTACACGACGTATATCGAAGACACCGTAAACATCCACAAATATGACTCCTATATCATTCCCCGACGATGATATATATGAAGACGGAGTCGTGGTATCAATTCAACCAGATATATACGATAAATTCAGTGACCAAATACAAATTCAATCATTGTCGATAACTGAAATGTTACTTCTCCCAAAGTTCCTCAGAGTAATGTCAATCTCTCTTCAAATAACTTATTTCTCCATGTACACTGATATACACCAATTGTTCATATTAATTCAAATTCCACCAACTGTGGATAAATACTACAATAATCACAAATATGTTTCAAAATCTCAATAATATCCTCTGTTCTATTCAAAATTCCAACAGTCCTCTCCCGTCCGAATAGTGATGGGCCGATTCTCCAGTTTTGGTGACGTCTAATTCCGCAAGCTATCATGTGCATGTAGGACTGTCTACCGGTGTCAGCAAAACTATGAAGACTTCATAAATGTATCTGACCTAGTCTATGTTGCCAGCGGTTAGGTTTTAACATATATAAAGCCGAAAATATGAATGGGCATCGTAACATCTTTACACACAGCCTCTCTGATGGAGCTAGTAATTATTATTACTGTACTCTCCTAACATGCAATCTAGACTGAACCTGAAAACGATCAGACTCACGTGCAAGGTACTTCCGATGCTTGCGCTGCAATATCTCCTCAACAGATTCGTCTCTGGTGAAGAAAGCAAGACGATGTTGTGGATCTTTGCTGGAATAATATCATATGTAACATGTAATGTAATAAAGAACGACATCATAACAATGACTTATTCCAGTATTACAACAAAAACAATTTTGACTTATATCTGGTCGATATTATTACACATTAATAACAGCTATCAATGGAAAACGTTACACGTCATCACCAGCCCCTGCAGGGAAAAATACGGTTTGAGAAGACAATTGTCTTCTAATCCTTCCCTCGTGTAGAAGCTAATAGAAGTTGTAACCTGTTGAATTCGAGGTTTTGTGTGAGAACATGAAATAACCAATCATTAGCCAAGTTATTTGTCTACAAACAGAAAAAAATGCAATTAATTCACATGATAGATTCTATTCTTTTCAAATTTATCTTCACATACATGTAAACAAAAATCGTACTTTTCACTTCTGCATATGCACGGGTTACGCCAGGTTTCCAGTGAAACCTTTGATGCATGTCCACAGGTAACTGATAGCATAAAGTGTCAAAAGGAATAGGAAAAATATTCATACATAAATGGATTGGTGGTGTCAGGAACCAAAGATGGGCCAGTAACAGAAGGGTAGTGGTTGTAACGAGGATGAGCTTCCACTGTCTGTCCTAATGCACAAATTCACAGACACGATGAATGTGCAGTGCACTGTACAACTGGTTCAGTACTAGAAACAAAACAATTTCGACAGGCATGGTCGAACATTTATCTCCAGATCTGTTTCTTGTATAATACTATGCATGTTGATACAGGATTAGATTGAATAAGTTACCTTGCTAACGGCAGCTAACATGCGTCACACCAGACAGACAGGCTCATATCTCAAAACAAATATTTCATTAATTAAGACAATACCTCAAGACTTAGCAGTCAACTGTACACGTTGATGCAACGTAATTTAGAGTGCACAATAGCATGCTTCTACATGACGACTTTTATTACGGCAGCAAGTAGATAAAAATGCTGATAAGAACGTCAATTGCATTAGTAAATACCTAATGGAGAATGCACAGATGCTGACAGAGAGACTTGATCAAGTTTGGTATAGATGTCTCTTATAGCACTCTCCAGTCGTTCAATTGTTGCTGATGATGATGCAAAATTAGCCTCTCTCCAACCTCCATGGCTTTCTGATCTTTTTATACCTACATGTATATCAAACAACAGATGATCTTTCATGAGCTGACAAAATTATCTTTAACTACTAGCTAGTAATTACTAGTATACCAATACTACCAATACAAGCATCAGGGTAAGTAGGAAGTAAAATATTCGGTTTTCAAATTCAGTACTATACAACAGTATTAAATTGAAAACAGCGATCATCCAAACAATCACCTGAAGTTTCAATGTCAGCTGTGTACTTGCTGTTGTGTGCATGCCAATCATACGGCAGCTGATGAACGGCAAAACTATTCCGACAATGACGGTGATCTGGTATTTGCCAATCAGATTCTGATGTACTATTAATGTCAGAAGAGTCGGGATCATTGTCATCATCTGACAACTGTCACAGCACAACAGAAATCTACTGTTGCCAGTCCATATAACACTTTCATTATCTGACAAATGCTGCTTAAAATAATTTTGCATCTAGAAATTACAAAACAAAGTGTGACACACGGGTAATATTATATCAACAGTTACTTTAGTGAGAGTAATCTCCATCTGGCAGATCCTATTTGAGCAACACAGAATCAAATAAATTCAAAAACACTCTTCAACAGTTGAGACTGTGACACCAAAATGATAGTTGCAACGACACTAAAATTACATATTCATGTTGATACCACTTCCAGAGGAATAAATTTAAAGAAACCTTCATAAATATATCACTTCCATAAGAATAATTAACAGTGAAATGACTAATGACAGAGAAACACATACTGCATCAATAGCAACCTGATGCTGCAGCAACTGCAGATGATGCTGTACACTGTGCCGATGTTCCTGTCTCAGAAACTGACTGGCCTGGTCTATCACTCTGCTGCCATGCCTACCAGATCTGCACAGCAATACAACTGTTCTAAATACAGACAGTCAATACAGCACTTTATCTTCTGCCATCAAACAAAATTTACTTGACATATATCTCCATTATAATAAGAAGATTAGTAAAAGATGAGGGTCAGCTGGAATGGTGTTTGCAGAGTGGCCAGTGATTGGAGCCAGTGGAAAAGTCACCCAATGCTCCAGCAGCACAAGTCTAAGTTTATGCATGTCTTCTATACATCATTATCAATTAAATGACAGAAATGATAAATCAATTAAATCAAACGCAGCAAAACCTGGCTCGGTCGTGTGCCGTTAACCTTCTGTCATAGTCGTTGTCATCATCATAATCATCATCATCAGTTTTAGCATCAGCAGCAATAGTAGTCATAGTAGCAGTGGCCTCATTTCTGTCACCGACATCATTACATGAACTCGACCGTTCTGTTGCCAATCTATTCTGCTGTGATACTGAATCAGCTACATGCAACACAAATAGTTTCACAAGTACTAGCCATTCAGCCCGCCCAGTCGGGCCCCCACTCTCCCCATCCCCACTTTCCCCACCTGTTCCCAACCCCAACACCTCTAACCTCCCAAGACCCTTACCCCAAATTTTTTGCACCTAAACATATTCCCGGGGCACCTTGGAGCTACCCTAATAATCTGGAGACAATTGCTCCTCCCGTTCCCAAGATATAAGCTAACAAACACACATACAAACATACATGCAGACATACATACAGACAGACAGACATACATACAGACAAATGAACTCCCTTATATACATAAAAGCTGAATGATCCTCAGTACAACATTGGCCATACATAGGCCTGACATCTAAGATGCCTCCCGTGCCGCTGAATTAGCCTCCTCTTGTTATCAATTTCTTGCATGAGAGGCACATGTCCATATTTGTATCTAAATGAATATATAAGAAACTGATAAAAAATCAATGCAAAATACATTGGCGTCATCCTCATATTGAACTGCAGCTGGAATCCAAGTTTCAATTTCAAGATCTTCGTAGTTTCTTGGCAAATCGTATCAACAAAAATACCATTACCATGTAATCGATCACCTAATTAGCTGAAAGAACTTAGTGACTTGATCTAGTGGGATGCCAACTGTTCAATAAGTTAATAAAACATGCTAACACATGTACAGACCACGAAAGGCAGTAGATAATGCTAACCATGACTTTGAGGTGAGTCAACATTGTTGGCTGCTCGTTGTGTTTGGCGGCTCCGTCTATCTTCAACATTAAACCTGACTTTTGATCCGCCAGTCACTTCCAACTGTTCCTCTGCTCTCTGTCTTGCCTGCGATAAATGATTCTCCAGGTCTCTACACATCAAGGTTACATAATTACATCACTACAGTCTGAATGTCGACATTAAAATTTACCCTGAATAAAATGTTTATCATAAGCCAAACCCAATACTGCAATAAAGTGTAATAAAATGAACAAATAAAAATATAATACAGCAATGATTAATAATTATTAACACAAGATTAATGAGTTAATACTGTTACTTGTTGAAACAGTCTGCCGCATCTGTTGTGGGTCATCATCCATACTAAATACAAACCCTCAACTGCTCAACAGGGGTTAACATCCCACTGGAAACAATAAAGGTCATTTCAGAGACAATGTCTATCACACAGCTCACAAGCCATATTTTATGTTCATCTTCCATATTTAGCTATTCAGCATATGGCTGCAAAAATGGCAATAAATTCTCATCTCATCTTGTTACAAGAAAAAGATGTGTCAACACATATCAGTGTCATCCTACATTATCTGCTGTTGTAGTTTCTCCTTGCTTTCACGGCAACGGCTGACTTCAGCCTGCACCTGACATTTTTCTTTTCTCAATGACTCCAATCTGCTTTGTTCATCAATGCCATCTTCTGGCTGCTGAAATTTTAACATACATGTTGTCCAGAGAAACAGACATTTAATGCAGTTAGTGAAAAACAATGAGTTACAAATAGAAAATGACTGCCAACAACATTATCACATTGGATGTTATTGTTGTGAGGGCTCATAATACTGAACTTTAACCCACAGATCTCAAAACAGCGTTCAGCGGTACAAGGAAGAGGCACATACACAGAACAGGTACACTAAATCTGAATTACCATTTCTTGAATTGTAAGCCAATAAGTCACGCAGATGGAAT
>Ga0126335_1001476_pt1 | contig 13172 bp, 9 predicted proteins | sample OlaspJWI45metaG_FD_108409 | JGI IMG/M metagenome (GOLD analysis project Ga0126335, IMG submission 108409) | Marine gutless worms symbiont microbial communities from Oahu, Hawaii - Olavius sp. 1 OAHU.JWI-45 metaG | ecosystem: Host-associated > Annelida > Digestive system > Unclassified | place... | reverse complement strand
GATGGTTAGCAATAACTCGGTTTCACCATCGACAATTCGTGACAAAACTAAGGCTAAATCACAGATAACATTAACCTGCCAAAATTCTCCGGTTAACCTCGCTAAGCACAGGTTTAAATGCAACGGAAAATGATGGATGAAAATTGCAGTCGTTTGTCTACGAACTGCTGTTGTCAGTACTATGAGAATAATATGGCAGTGGAACTAACCAGTTCAAAGAATACAATGTTTGACACTCGGTTCAGAAAACGACTCGCTTCGAGAATACAGCTGTAAACTCCACACGTACTCCATCACTCATGCTGACATAATCACAGACGTAATTCATTCGGCTGTGTCTAGAGTACAGGAACCCGTACTGCAATTTCGGACCTTGCAGTGTGGGAAGATCCACTATAGTTGCAGTATGTACGGCAACCTTATGCATACCTGCAACCCAAACCCTAAGCTATACCCTGGCCCTGACTCTATCCCTAACCCTAACCCAAAGCATAAACTGACCCTAACGTCTTACGCCAAACGCAACATATACCTTGTCAACTCACCCGTATAATTAGTAACAGAAATTCGGACGAAATTGAACACTTAGTGTTTATCATTGCTGTTTTTTACTCTGTGATATTTGCTATACTACAGTGTACATTATTTGACTCTATTTATTTACCAATAACGCGAATAAAGAAATGAGATGTAATTTGCGCATTATTGTCTGCAAAATGGCTGCTTGTGAACGTTCAGCTCTGCGCATGCTCAAGTGGCGCAGGGACGAATATTGAACTGTACTGCAGTTTTGGACCTTCCTGTATACGAGTTCCCGTGTATGAACGTACGTTTATCCAAAATTGCAGTACGGGTACTCGTACTCTAGACACTTCCTATTCCATGGGTCACGGCCCGGTCACATTGGCCTCATGAGTGGCCCTTGTAATGGCGAAAAGCTTGTTCCCACTCCCCGTCAGCGGCTAACAGTCTCAAATCTGCCTGCCAGGCTAAAGAACTAGTGACACATTGCTTCATACTCATGCGTAAATTTGTACTGATTCGACTGACTGGTACCGTAATGTTGTGTTTACAACACTGCCAAGACAAGCACGAACTGGCTTTCTAAAATGTCATCAGCATTACAAAATATGCTGTTGCGTAAAGGCAGTAACATTATTTTTTCTGTTTGTCAGATTGCAGAGAAAGTGGTATACATGTACGAGTCTGCTGTTAACCTGTTACCACAGCGACCAGTTCACGTGACACTTGCCATCCAATAGCAGACACTGTCATAAGTATAATCGCTGGCTATAGCTAACTGAGAGGTGAATTTGTTTCGTGCAACGCAGTCTGAGTTAACTTCTAGCTAAAAGATAACCAGAGCTTAACTTACCGGAGAATTGACCAGTGATGATGCAACCGGACCTTAAGTATGTAGCCATCCATTGCAGCCAACTAGGCCAGCTCAGCCATCCATCCCTTCAGGGTAGGTAAATGAGGACCAACTTCTGCTGGGAAGGCAAAGGTGAGTATGGATCAACGCGTTGGTGGTAGCTAAAACTGTGCGATCCTTTGACAACGCGTGCCATACCATGCGCTTCTGTGACGAGGTTTCAATATCAAGTGTGCTAGCTACGTTTTCATTGATAATGATGCTGATGCAGTGCCAACCTGTCCAAGGCAGCATGGGGCAGCCTGGAGAAGCAAGGCAGTCAGCTGATGATTCGCTCCTATGAGCTCGGAGTGCTGTTTCTACCGCAACACTTTGTAAGTGACAACTGCTCTTTGTACGATAGACCACCCACGTAAATTAGGCTGCATCGAATGCGTAAGATGCAGACCATTGTTGCCAGTGATCGTGGTGTTTGTCTGTCAGTCTGTTCGTCAACTCGGCTTCACTGTGCAAAAACGGCTGAACGGATCAAGATCGTGTTTGAGGTGAGCACTCTTGGGGCGTGGGGGCCCATGGAACATTGTGTTACGTAGGGATCCTAGTCCACCCAAGTGAGGGGAGGGAGACCCACTACATATCTCAGGAACAGCTGAAGCCAGAGACAATGAAATTTGGTGTGGTTATTTATAGAGGGCACATGCCCATTTTTCACAGTTTTTTAGCAGATTTTGTCGCAGTTAAAAACTTTTTCCAGAAATCTAAGTGTGTGCATCATCCTGGCTGCCGGTTGAGCAAAGAATTACATACAAGCTGTGTCTGTTTATGCATTACATCCATGCTGGACGGGCACCACAATACCTGTCAGATCGTGTATCCACAGTCTCTGCACTCGGTGGCAGATACCGGCTGAGGTCGACTGGCTCAGCGGATTACGTTCTGCCAAGAACAAGAACTAAATTGGGAGAACAAGGCTTCTCCTACTGTGGCCCAGCCGCCTGGAACACTCTTCCTATCTCCACGACATTACAGACACTGATACATTCAGAAAACGACTCAAGAGTGTACTTTTTGATCGTGCTTACCACTGACTACTGTTGGCGCTCTTGGACGTGTCGTATAGCGGCGTCCTACAAATCTTACGTTGATTGATTGATTGATTGACTAGACGCCACCTTCATGCCAAATTTGACGTTCTTAGGCCTTCTCAGTCCTGAGATACTTTGGAGAAAAGACAGTGACCCACACAGACACCCAGCTTATATCGCCATCCGCTGGACATAAAAACGAGAGCAAACAGTGCAAAAACTGGCAAGAAACGGCGAAATAGTAAGTGAGGGGAGACTGGAGGAGTCTGTTATCAGTCTACGACTGCACTGTGCATTGGTGCAGCATTTGCTATGGTGACTTGGCTGTCTGTCTTTGTGTCTGTTACGTTGATGTATTGTGCCAAACCGACTGAGTTGATCATCATACGACCGTGATGTTACTAAACTCATCATTCGTTGTTGTGCAGGGGGCAGCGGCTGGTAGCTTTACAGTCCACAAGACACAAGTGTCAACTGGTGAGACGGTATGCTTCCCAATTCCATTTGATTTACCACTGACTCGTTACACTGCGCAAGGTTTGTGGCCGGCTTCCAACTCTGTTGCCATGTCATAGGATGCTATTAAGTCAGGGGTTGGTAGCTGAAGCTGGCGTGTTTGTGGCTGCAGGCATTTTTCTGCCAGACGCAGTGCGTTGGAGCGGCATTTGCTATGGCGACGTGGCTGTCTGTGTGTCTGTCACGTTGATGTATTGTGCCCATATGACTGAGTCGATCATCATGCAACCTTCACCAGATTGTAGCCCAACCATTCTAGTTTTCCCATACCAAATATGAACCCAATAGCTCGAGGAGATCTCCCTCATTAAGGGCGTCAAATGCGAGAGGTGTAGGTGAAAGTGGGAAAATCCGGCCAATAAACCAGTCATTCACCAAAGGGCAGCATGAAAAGCTGTGCTTCGTAGCATTTTGTGTCAAGCGTGCACAAGCATTTAGTGAGCTTGTTGTTTGTGTACGTGTGATAGTGCTTGCTGGTCTCACCATACAAAAGCTGTTATAATGAAGTCCTATCTGTCAGCCGGGCTGTTATAATGAAGTCCTATCTGTCAGCCGGGCTGTTATAATGAAGTCCTATCTATCAGCCGGGCTGTTATAATGAACTCCTATCTGTCAGCCGGGCTGTTATAATGAAGTCCTATCTATCAGCCGGGCTGTTATAATGAAGTCCTATCTGTCAGCCGGGCTGTTGCAAATCATAACCGCTTGACATAGACACTTTTAATCTTACTGACCAACTCTCATCACAAACCAACAACTAGGTCACTCTGACCTACTTGCAGTAGCTGAGCATCTGTGCCCATCGGCAGTCTGTTTGCATGTGTAATTCTGCGTCCGCCGCAGTATGTACTGCTAACGCAGTTGTGATGTCTGTCCTTCTGTCTTTCTGTCTCTCTGTCTGTCTGCTGTAATTGGAATGCGTGGAGTGCATGTGCAAAGAGCCCACTGCAGTGGCGGCCAGCTACAGCGGTACAGCCACTCGCCATGCCCCTTGACGTCACAAGCTATTATTAGCTCGTGCCACGCGAATGCAAACCTTTCTGGCAACCGGCATGTAGCTTTGTTAGCTATGATGTGTCGAGAGAGATGTAACATGCTACTGACTCGTTTCTGTCTTGTGGTATATTGCAGACCGTCCGTGGATTGTCGATATGTCGTACAGTGAAGTTGACAGTCACGGTTGTCAGTGGTCGCCGTCATGATGTCTCTCAGTTGCCATTTAATATTTATCAGGGTTCATTAATATTCATTGATATCAATGATGTTTCAGTTTTCAAAAAATACTCAATTTAAAACTCAAACTCAGTTCTTTAAGTTGAATTTCAGTTTAATTTGAAATCGCATTTTTCCGGCAATCAGGAGTTACAATTCACTTTGTAATTCTTCTTGAGAAAGAAGCCGTCATTCGAGTTACGTATTTGCTGAACTGAAATTTCGGAAATTTCAGTTTCATTTTCAGCTAATTATGAAGCAATGAATGGCGTTACTAACAATTAGGATGGACCAAACCAACTGGTAGCAACCTGCAGTTGCCAAGTTGCTTGCAAACTATTCAGTTGCGCTAAGTATAACATATTGGTATATTTCGTCCAAATTCTAAAAACTCTTCATCCAGGTGACATTTCTGCTATACTGATGTTGTGGATTTCAGTTTCAGTTTGCGTTCAGTAAAATATGACTGATTAGCATTCATTAATATGCAACAATACAGTTAACCATTGACCAGTCTGCGCTTGTTATTTTTTATGAGGCCACCCTGTATTGAAGAGTCAGTAATTGCCTTCTGTTTTTCCGTCGTCTGATGTAGGTTTTTCTGTAATTTTGTGATTGTGTGTGTAATGGCTGTCATTTTGGTGTAATAAACGATAATATTTAGGGCTAGTTTATTTGATGTATTGCGATTTTAAAGAAAGTTAGCCCTTTCTTGCTCGTCACATTTTCTCATAGTCTTTGTGGAAGTGTGACAGCATCACAGTACTCTAGTTTAACCTGCCTTCTTAAACCTGTCTCAAACCTGCAGTCCCTAGATACTGTAGTACCCCGAGTGTCACGTCACAGTACTTTCTTCCCTACCGCCTACACGTTGTCACAATAATGTGAACCCCTCCCTTTTGCAGCGTACCCTCATTTATGGATGAACCTTTGTCTGCATATGACCATAGGCGTACGAGGCGGTGAAAACACGAAAAAATGAAAAAGCTCGAAGCAAGAACAGCCATTTGCCGAGAAGTTTTTGGGAATGGGGTTGGGGGTAGGGTGTCGTCTCGTCGGTAAGTTGTCGGGCAAGACTGCTCTTGTCGGGAACGAAAGTAGATTTTGTCGGAGCAAAAGACCACGAGACCAGTCATTTACAGAGGAGTTTTCCGATATGGGATGGGTTGGGGGTGGCGTCTCGTTGGTACGTTGTCGGGCAGTCTGCATTTGTCGGGAATGAAAGATGATTTTGTCTGGGCGGGTTTTCGTTCATCTTTGTAGAGGTAACAAATTGTATTGTACTTTATTTCTGCAGAATTTCGGTTACTATAGTAAATGTTGCAGTGCAATATCTCAATGATCCACTCCGTTGGAGAGCATCCCAGCTGATCACAGGTGAATTCACTGCTACCAGCTACTGCACTTCGCGGTTGCTCATGGACTGGTAATCACCGTTCGGTTTGGTTCATCTTTGGATCAGAATCCAGTTCTCCCCGCCGTTTCCTTGGAATTACCCTCTCTTTCGAAGTGACTAGAAGTAGAAAGCGCCTGAAATGCTTGGAAATCGCGTTTCCGGCAATCAATTTTTCAAATTTTCTGGGGGAGGACCCCGCCCGTGGGCTTCGCGTCTTCGGCGCACGCGGGTGACCGGCCGCCGCTCCGCGGACTTCAACACAGTCTTGTCGGGAAAGCATGCCCGTGCCCCCCCCCCCAAATCGATTTCATCCCGTACGCCTATGCATGTGACCAATCTGCACTTGTGATTTTTTGACACCACCTTGTATTGATGAGGCAGGATCTGATCTGTATGTCTAAATTGACTAAGCTCCCCCCATCATCGGGGTGAGTGAATGAGTAGAGGTTTAACGTCCCATTACTTCGCTCCGCCGTGTCTGCGAATCGGTGCAAAATATGACTTCGATTGGTTATTTAGTCATTAATAATAGTAAGTAATAGCATAGCGAATGCAGTTAAAACGTACTGCATGCCAGTCGAAGCAGTAGCCGTCCTAGAACTGCTATTATTAGGCTGCGTCGAATGCAGACTATTGCTACAGATGTGCGCGGTTTCTGTCTGTCTGTCACGCGGCCCAACTCGGCTTCACTTTGCAAAGACGGCTAAACGGATCAAGATGCTGTTTGGGATGAACACACTTTGGGGCCCACGGGACATTGTGTTATACGGGGTCCTGATCCCCCACAGAGAGGGGGGGGGCCCTACTTATAAATTTTGGAACCCCCTCTCCTGGGCGGCTGAAGCTGGAGACTTGAAATTTTGGGTGCATATAGAGGGCGACGGATCCTAACGAAAACTATGCAAAAGTAGGTCATAGAGGATTATGGGCGGGGTCACGTGACCCACTTTTGAATTTTCAGACTCCCTCGCATCTCCGGAACGGCTGAACCTGGAGACTTGAAATTTTGCATGCATATACGTGGCTGCGGGTCCTATCCAAAATACGCAAAGTAGGTTTTTCGGGGGTCCTGTTCTGGGCGGTGTCACGTGACCTTTTTAAATTCTGCCACTGCCTACATATCTCGGGAGCGGCTACAACTACAGAGTGCTGCGCGTGCAGTGTGAGCGGTGCATTTGATCAGTGTTAACAAGGCCAGCACCATCAAGGCCACAGCAAAAAGAAAAAAAACTTATTTTTATACACATACAAAATTTGTCCATCAGTCATCAGATAAGAATAGTCTGTGGTTAACAGCAAAAATCAAGCAACACAGTACCATCAGTCACCAAACAAATTCTCGCTACTTACGTTGCTAACTGCTATCAAAGGTCAATGAGCAGTCTATGACATGACGGTGCAGCATACTAATAGGCATTCAGTGTAAACGTTTCGCATTGCACTTCAGAAACATTAGGCCTTCCAACGGTAGGTTTGACATCATTGGTGTGTGTGGGCGAACAACGAGGCCGCTCTGAGAAAAGACACACTCCACAGGTGCCGAGCTTGCCGGTACACACAGTACACGCTCAAACAACTCGCTCCTCCGGAGATAAACATCTTCAGGGTTGAAAGAAGCGGAATTAGTACTGTCAGTGTACTGGAGAAGACGCCGTTCTTGCTGTTGCTCCTGATCGTCTGAATTGTGGTAAAATTTAAATTTAAGGCCTTCAAGCTTTATTCCAAGGCCAGCCTTCCAAGGTCAGGCCATGCCGTCGTCACAAGGCCAAAGTCAGTGCCAAACAATTTGGCCTTACAGCCAAGGCCAACTGCCAAGGATTAACATCACTACATTCGATGCAGCCTTTGTCAAATTACTTTGGTCTCTTGTTATAGTAGGCCTATCGTGCAGCTGTAACATATGCTGCACGATTTCTTAGCCGCTTACAAGTCCACCAGCCTAGATTGGGTTTACATGTATTCTGGGTCGTTTAATTAATCTGTTACGTTCAGCTAAGCTCTGCGAATTCACTGACACTAAGTGCCATGCAGTGGGCACTGAATGGGTCGTGGGTAGGTTTCGTAGGTAGACAATAGTTCTACTATTTGAGGCCACTCTATAGCCGCTACAACCGCCGGTGGGTTGTTTATCTAATATCGTTGTCTCAGTTACAAAGGTGGCGCCAAATGAAGGCAGAAAACACACAAGATAAAAACAAAATGACACAGAATGAAATGATTTTAGTGTATCAATATAATCTTTACCAGGAAATCTGATTTTAGAAACTTATCAACTGCGGTACTAAAATTGCTACTGTCTAATTTTTAAAATGTCCACTAAAACCTAAAAACACCTGAAATACTAATTTATGTTTTTTAGGTTAAGGTTATTTGTTGGCATTTATTTTGTAATTTAATAAAACTAATATTCTATTTGCATTGTAATTTGTGACAATTCTTCACACAGAATTTTAGATGGCTAGAGGGGCTTAACTGACATCACGAAAAAAATTTTTTAACCTTTAAGAAGTTCAAAACCTTCAAAAACAAACTTTTTTTTAAAAAAAAAACTGGGTTTATTCCAGCTCTGGATGTAAATGCAAATGCGTCTGTACGTGTCGTTCGTGCAATAAAAATTGCTTACTTATTTCGAATTGACTCTTGACTTTTTACAATGACGTCACGAACCTCCGCTGAGTGACGTAATTTGACGGTCAAAGATTGTTGGCGTTCGTGTAACGTGACCGGCGCCCGGCCGTTTGTGTTCGTATTAGTGAATCGATATCATGAGGCGTCCGAAATACTACCGTAAAGGATTTGCCCTGCTGCTCGCACTGACGGGCTTTGCCGTGCTTGATTGGGGCGTGTTGGAACTGTACCAGTTTCCGCAAGAAGAACAACAACTCGACTTGGTCTCCCATGTCTTTCGAGCAAGTCCTATGACGTACGCCGATCATCTGCAGCTCGGTCTGGAGCGGCGGTCGTTCTGCGAAGGTCGTCTGGTCGCCTATGGACGACATTTTGCTCAGCTGAGAAGCGTTCTGATCGACAGACGTCACTGCCGGTCTGAGCGCCAGGGTGGCGAGGCAATAGCTGCTGTCATCAACCAGCCCGAGTCCTCCGAGTACTACCGCTTCGACCGTGGCTGTTTCCAGCTCGCCTGTACCTCGGGTGACAAGCTGGACTACGTGTTTGCAGGTAAAAAGAACCACCTTAATGATTGGCTTCGTAGCGTTCAGCTGGCTGGTGACGATGTCGCGCACGACGACGTGAACACTCGGCGGCGGTTTACGATCGCCGTAACACGTTACGAGTACGCCAACCTCTACCACACCATGACTGACTGGTACAATGCATTCCTGTTGCTCTGCTTCTTCAACCAGACGGCTCAGTCTACCGACATTCTGTTCATTGACTCTCATCCCAGTGGAGCCCTCGACCCGGTCTGGCGACGACTGTTCCGACGAACTCTGCGGTTGTCTGATCTCGCCGCAGACCGGCCGACGTCCTTTGACAATCTGGTCTGGGGCTGGCTCGGCTACAGCAGTTTTATGACTATCTTTCAGAGCTCGCCGACTCCGCCTTTGGTCGAAGAATTTCGTAGTTTCTTTCTGTCGGCGTACAATCTGCCGTCCTCTACGTCGGGTCGACCGGACTGCAGTGTGCGACTGTCGGTGCTGTTTATCTGGCGAAGAGATTACGTCGCACATCCACGAAACCCTCAAGGCTCGGTTACACGAAAAATTGCCAACGAGGACAAACTTCTGCGACAAGTTCAGTCGATGTTGCCTCAGTCGCGCGTGACGGGCGTCCAGATAGACCTGTATACGATGAAAGATCAGCTGAGAATTATCGCTGACACGGACATACTTATCGGTAAGAACACGCTCTTAAATTTGAAAGAAATGATGAAATTGAAAAAACTCGTCCAGTTATAATAACGATATAGGTGTGTGAGTGAGCAGAGGTTTAACGTCCCACTCGACACTTTATAGGTTATTTCGGGGACGATTTTTACAGGACAGATGTCCCAACCAACAGCGTCAAAGCACTGAAGGAAGCCAGTTGGCCACTGAGATAGGCTTCAGTATCACCAGAACCAATCCACTATGTTACAATATGAACTAGGCCAACTGTAGGCAACCGCATCTAGGCTAATCACAGCGTAAGGGTCCCAGTGTGACAAAAACCCAACTGCTGGACCTACAAGCTGCCTAGAACATCGTGCAACAAGAGTATTGCACTGTGCTATAGTAACTAGAGCAGCTGTGTTAATGTTCTCTCTTTAACGATATAGGATAAGCCCCTAACACCAACGGTGAAGAACAAAACACAAACATCTGTCAAAGGAGGACATAATTCGCAGCTGAATTACTTGAGCAGACATGTGCGTCGAGCGTCGTTGAGACTTCGTTTCTGGATCTTTTAACGAGTAATTATCAAACGCACGAGCAGAAAACAGCAGAGAAGTTATTTGTTAATTTTAGACGCCTTGAAGCAATATGCTATATTTCCTCGTTATTTTTAAAGCTAATACGTGTGCTTGTGTCAGTTGCAATACATGTAATCAAACAGATAAAAGGCCCTATATTCTGTAATAAAAATTTCGTACTTTTCTTTTTTTAGTAGTTTCCAGCATTACTTTGCAGCTTATTGCGCCATCCGTGAACCTCAGTGCGGAGCACCGAGAGATAAAATGCAAATGTGGGTGTATGTGTGATTGTGTGTTCTGTCAGGCATGCACGGAGCTGGCCTGACGCACGCCCTGTTCCTGCGATCAACATCGGCGCTGATCGAGCTGCTGCCAAGCCACTTTTCTGCGGAACACTTCGCCGCTGTTGCCAAGTGGCGTCAACTCATCTACCTACGTTGGATCAACAATGAGCGCTCTGGCGGCCGGTCTATGGTCGTGCCGCCATATGTCGTCGCCGCACTCGTCCGTGACGCCGTCCGTCGCCTCTGTCCGTCAGCTGGGTTCCAGTCTCGTCCTTCGTCTTAGGCACTAAGCCGTCGATGAGACACGTCTCATCATCATAGGACTGTGAACTTTGACTCTGAACGTCAATGACGCATCCGGATCGTTAATTAATTTTCTAGCATAGTCGAGCCTGGACAGTTTGGTATTATACAGACCAAGAACCACCTGCATGGTTGCTATAATGGTTAGCACTGTGGCTGGCCACACAGGAGGTCGTGAGTTCAACGCTGCGGCAGCGCAGCTGCGGCGTGTAGCGTCATGATCGCCCATTGAGTTCACCAAGACTCAGTTTTGTATTTTCTGTACCAAGTAGACGGTTATCAGCATTGTACACTGTTACGGGCAAGTAATGGTGAAATGTTTGCAGTAAGTGAAACAAGACGCCAAAGTAATTTGGCGAAGGCTGCATCGAATGCATCGTACACTGCACGCGTTGGACTCTATAATTATAGCAGTTTCTAAGATAGGCTATGTAGGGGATCGCAGAAATTAAAAGTAGGTCACATGACCCAGATGAGCTGGCAGACTGTTCCATATCTTGGCACCATGCAGTGACCGTGAAGTCTCTTGACCCAAGACCAGTGTTCGCCCCAGTGACAGCGAGGCAGCCGGACACAGCAGACCGGAGACGTCATCGGCTGGCCAATGGGGGGTGTAGTTTTCTGCTCTCCTCAGACACAGCTAAATTTGAATATTATAAATATTATAGTGCCGTTAATTTTTAATCGCGTTCGTTAACCCGTTAATTTTACTGCCCTAGTAATTATCAAGACCTAGTTGAGGGTGCTAAATAATACAGCATACACTTGGACGTTACTGAGGAAAAAAACTCAAGAAAGTTAGAGTTAAACTTGTTGTAGGCTATAGCTGTATACCATGTCTATTGCTGTGTCATTCTTCGACTACGACAGGTGGCTGCCTTAGAGAAACCTGTGGGTGGTGGCTCGGTGCCATGGCAGCAGTGTGCCGACAAGATCTGTCACACTGTAGCGTTTGGCACAGCACGAGGTATTGTTGCCTTTTTCTAGCAAACGAATGAAACGATAGGCCTGCAAACAAAAACAATGCAGCTGGTACTAAGTTCACCAAGTTGTTCGTCGTGAAAACGACTTGGGGCCAACACAATCAATATAATACATGAACGCCAAACAATTTGACACGATTAACTCCAACAACATCAAGCAGAATACACGCAGAAATCTCTTGAAAGTTGTAATATGGGCCTCGGTATTTGCCTGTATACAGCGCCTCACTATGGACTCTGCTGCTGCTGCTGCTGCTGCTGAGACATGACAACAACCACGAGTTTGCACTGATGATGGATTAGAACACTGGTGTGCCACTGTATCACTACTTAGTCAAGTGGCTTCTACCTGGTTGTGTAAGGCCTAGACTCATCGTTGCTGCGGCTGAATTTGCAATAATTCTTTAGAATCAGGGACCTAATTCGCGACAAACGCGCATCGCTTTGAGTCGTGTACAAACCGATCGATCGTGTGTGATGGTACGCGGCCAAGCAGTAGAAATCCGGCTGTTCGTGTATCTGAGTCACTGAGCGTGTAAAGTCGCTGTAGCTGACAGCTGTTGACACCTACATAAAATTATCTACATCATGTGGACATTCTGTGTGACGGTCAGTCGTTTTTTTTGTTCCAACAAACCAGTTTATGAAGAGACTCACACTTTCTACACATGTCCGTCCGTCGACTTGATTTGTCCTTGAACACCTTCCGATGTAAACTGGAAATGTATTTAACTGTTCGAGGCACCAGCGCTTAGTGACTGTTGCTTTTAGGCGCTTTGTAAGTCTTATTTTTGTACTCTTGTGCGCCGCATATGCAGTGATTGGCAGTAGTTAACTACTAAGTGGCATGAGGTCATGCACTTATGCCACTTACATAGCCTGCATGCAAGATGACGAGCACCTATCTCCAGCAGTTACGATTTCGGTCACCTTGGTTAACAGACAGAAACAGACGCACACAGACGCGCATGAACAGCCTATGGATTAGCTCCACTATGCTGAAGCAGCCAAGCTTAAAATGCTTTATAACGCAGCCTCTCCGGAGATTTAATTCTATCACAGTCAAGAGCCGAGCGAACACTCCCTGCCCACACTCCACTCCCAGGTCAGCCTATTTAATTTAGGTGCAATAAACTTGGTTCCGTACACTATACGCTTGCTGTATAATACGTGGGTTGCCATGTTCTGATCAGGTGCTGCTGGTGGGAACGTGTATCGGGCGAAGTGACCAGGTGGAACTGGGTTTCTTGATTCAGCGACAGATCTGTGCCAGTGCCCATCCGCAACTCGATATGCTCTATCACTGCCAGCCAGGTCAGCTTAACAGCGTACTGGTGAACTTGACCTTTGCCCTAATGACTCGATCGTGAGTATATGTTTAAAGAATCACGCAAAGAATCGGTCGTTGTGAAAATGTGCATTGAAATCCATGAAGGCAGCGAAAGTTGTGGCATATGAAGTCCGCATAGGCTGGAAGGCCACACAGACACTGCCCACTGCACTGTGTTCCAGAAATAAGAACATTAGTGTCTTGTGCAATTGTAAAAAAAATCTGGGTACCGTAAGAAAGCTTATATTTTCCAATGTTTGGCAAATATCTTTAACAT
>Ga0126335_1001475_pt1 | contig 13180 bp, 3 predicted proteins | sample OlaspJWI45metaG_FD_108409 | JGI IMG/M metagenome (GOLD analysis project Ga0126335, IMG submission 108409) | Marine gutless worms symbiont microbial communities from Oahu, Hawaii - Olavius sp. 1 OAHU.JWI-45 metaG | ecosystem: Host-associated > Annelida > Digestive system > Unclassified | place... | reverse complement strand
TCCTTAATTAAAATTTTGCCCATCACTACTGACCAGCTCTTAGGGGTCAATCAGTGCAAACACTCCGCGAATTCCACATACCACACATTCCTGGGCTACGTTCGGCTAAAATCTACTACTGCCAATAACTGGCCAAAATTTATACCCCCAAAAAAGGAATTTCTGGCTACGCCCCTGCTAATCGTGGGCACTATATGGAGCCGGTGAGTAAGGGCCCATTCTCACAAAGGACGACGATGTCGGACGACGATGTCGGACGACGTCGTGCGGCCAAACATGTGGAAGTGATATGAAAATAGTTCAGCACAATGGCCGAAGATAACGTACTGGACGTTGTTCTAGCTGCGGTGACGTCATACCGGAAACGAAAGATGCCGTGTTGAACAGTCTGCAGCCAGTCTGCATGCCTTGCCCCGCCAAAGAAGACTGTTGCGCATCACCAAACGACTTCGACAAGACCTTGAACTTCCCGAATTGTATCGCAGCAGTGGACGGGAAACATGTTTTGATTAAATCCTCCGCTAAAACTGCATCTATGCACTGTCTAGTTCTTTCTACTGCACTTTATTTATGTTGCTACACTACCTTGGTCAGTTGAAAAGTTCAAATTTGTTAAACGTTACAAAAGATACAACTTAAAAATCGTATCATGTGTGACAAAAATGAAACATTTCATGTCATATGGCTGAAAGGATATTATTAATACTGTCATAATATTGCTCAACTGTCCATATTTGCCCACACACATACACTAGGATATGGATGGTTGCATCGTCAGTGAAATAGTAGTTCACGCAACGCCAAACGTTCAGCAAGCACCGCTTCTCTCTGTCAGCGTTATGCACTCGCAACCAATAAACTCGCTGCTGGATGACACCACATATCTTGTACTAAACCAGACTGAGGTTCGGGCTAATTGATGGCCACAGATCTGGTTTAATGTAAAAGGTTTAGCCTGTTCGAGAAATTGTAGTGTCATACCCAATGTGCAGGGGCGCTGTCATTGTCAACATTTAGACCTGTTTACATAAAATCGTGTGTTATTTAAAAGAATATTTAACATGAACCATAAACTGAAGTAATAAGTAAGTAAGCAAGATCTGTTAAAATGTGTGCATGTAAAAATCGATGCATTTTGTTTGCAGTCTGTTCTATATTTGCAGCAAATTTGAACCTTTTTATTTTCTCAACTTCCCAAGGTATAGTGCAGCAACGTAATTAAGCCGTAATGGGAAGTGTTACATGATAATTTGTTGCAAATGTTGTACGCTTTCCACCAGTGAAAGAATTTTGAAAATTTGTTAACGTTTGAGAAAGCTAAGGCCGGTACGTGTAGGCTACTTATTTCAACTGTAAATTGTTCTGTGGTCCTGCTTGCTGCAGTTGATACCAATTTCTGTTTTGTCAACGTCGACGTTAGAGGCCATAACAAGCAATTCGATGGTGGGATTCTGCATGACGGCGCCAGAATTTGGGTTCGCTCGATTTACTGTAGCTGATAAACCACACCGCTCCGCCGTACGTTTTTGTTGCCCACAAACAAGGTTTTTCCATGGACAAAACACATGATACTCCCATATGCAGACAAAAGATCGACCCATTGCTCATTATAAATATTCATGAAGCTATTAACGCACGACATCGTCCGACGTTGTCCTGTGTGTGAATGGGCCCTAAGAGACAAGCGACAAGGATTCCGAGAAATCGTAGTCCGTGCAAAATAGGTAGATAGCATATACCAATAGCTCGTAACAGGTTGTACGATTTAGGCCTACATACAGGTCTTGTCAGTTTTATTTCTGCTATTCACTGATGTGTTAACTCGCTACTTAGGCCTAACTACCTGCGCGCCGCTCGCCAGCTACGCTGCGAGCAAGCATTGTCTTTGCCGATGTCTCTGTCCCCAGAAAATCTCGAAAACTACTGGTCGGAACTTGATGTAACTTGGTAGGAACATGTACCATGGTGAATGCTATAATTGGTTAAAAGATGATGACATTTAACCTTTGACCTTGAGAGCTATTTTCGTATTTTTCTAGCCGGGTCTTGATCGGAATATATGTTACGATAATGCTCAAAGTAATTCGGAGCTTTTGACATTTTGACCGCGAGACATTATTTTCATAGCAGCTTTCTTTTCAGTGTGAAAGTACATCTTTAGAATATCCACCTTCGAGTTTCAAGGTCAGGGGATTAATCTCAAGGTCACAGACGCAAAACAGCGGCAGCGCGCAGGTTTGTGCTCCCCTCGGACAGTTTAATTAAACACTAATTATGGCAGTGTTAGCTACAATAATAATACTTTTCCAGCTACGCGCCGGAGAACGAGTGGGCAGGAGGCGTAGCTGGAAAAGTATACTCCTCCCCGACTTTTAAATGGACATGAATTATGCAGTCCAGACTTAAGATCCCTTCTTACACAAGCTATGTGCATTGTGCTTCCCTAAATAAATTCCCGAATGTGCCACTAGCTATCTTGGACAACTCAGCTAAACGCTAAGACTAACACGATGTCAATTAAATACACCAAGGACAACTGGCCTAAATTTCTCGCACATTAGACTTCGAAACACCATATCGTTTACGTCCAGCACACACTTTGTCTCGTAACGCAGTTGCAACATTGCAATTTCTTTCTACATGTAATTAAACTTTATCTGAGGAGAACAAACCTACACGCTGCAGATGTACGCACGGCAGAGGTGTGTGGTAATAAGCCGGTGGTTTATCATCTGGTAAATCGAGCATTCCATTCCTTAACCCCCAAGACCTTGAAACTCAAACGACACCCAGATATATCCTACCAACACACCAAACCGAAGTTGCTAGCCTGCTAGGTACATCATTCAATTCAGAAGTTATTTTCTTTGCTTTTCTAAGTGACAATTGACAGACAAAATACGAGATATGCTTCCACATTTTCACCCAAACTCAAACCAAACAGGACACAAACGATAGCAAGATATCAAACGTGGTCTGACAGACACAGTCTTCTCACAAACGCTGACAAACATCATTTCACAAAGCACTTTTGAACAAGCTGTTAACTGTTTATATGATGAATCAGCACACGGAAACAATTACTGAAAACATATCTGCCATAAATCAGGAAGTACTCATACACATTACAGAAACCTTGCAATCTGCAGCAGCACAACCATATCTAAACACTGACAAGACAATCAGGCTGGCTAGAGTGATCAGGCCTGCTACTGTACACTGCCAAATACAGATAGGCTCAGCTAAAATTGCCCAGACATGCTGATACATGTATTTCAATTTTTACACATCTGAATATTTGTGCACATATGAGGCCTATTACTACTTGCCATGATCCACGACTCTCTCTGATGCAAAGCTACTGAGTGTTATTGCAGTTAACTCTAACTGAAACAAAGAAATACCTAATTAATATACAGTGGCATTAACAATAACCATAATCATAAGTGAAAAATAAAAAGAACCAAACGATAATAGACACCAGAAATTCTTCCAGTTAACTGCCGAAAAGTTACAACTGGAAAACTGTGCTCAGTCACTCGTTTCTGGGCAGTGAGAACCGCAGCAAATTCACAGCAACGAACGGTGTCATCTTAAATTTGAAGTTTAACAAATGACTCCTGAACAGTTCACTTACACCAATCATATATCTTCCAAAATGGTATTCATGTGCAATGCAATACAGAGATCACAGTTGCAGTAGTTATGTAGGTACTTTACAAAGTTACAGTAAACAGTCACTGAAGAAAAACTGTTAAACTATAGCTAGAAACAATGGCTATCTAGAACAATTCTAACAAAAGTAACACAGCTACAAGGTCCAGTTCCCATTGACTGCATACTTCACAGAGCATGATTCACAGCATGTCGTGCAACATCGCATCACAAAAAAACTGAAAAGTACAAATAGCAGACAAGGAAATTATAGCAGTTGTCGGATATGAAGGGGACCAGTACCACAACGTGACATGGCATACGCTGGACAAGTCAAATCAAGTTTGGTGATTCAGTTGCCCGTTACAGCCAGGTCTATGTTGCTGCTGCAGTAATGTACAAACTGCACAATCTATGGTCATCATCTGTTTATGGTTAATTACCAAACAAAAGCACTGGAATCAGTACTTTCAAAACCAGAAAGATGTAAATTCAGACACAAATGTTACAATTCAACAACATGACAGATGTTAAACATGCAGCTATCTGCTCATATTGATGTCGATTATGAATTTTGCATACAATTACAAACCCACAAATGAACAATTTGGCATTATCTAGATGAAAAAGTCAATGCCAACAAAATAAATTCAGTGTGAAAAATATAACGTAGTCATCATCAAGATCATACATACAATCACAAGTTACTTCACATTTAAAGATCCCTGGAACCTGTGCAACAACTCTTCTAAGTTTGTGAATTGTGACACAAATTTTCTCATAAACCTATTCAAAATTTGTTATGCCATTTTCTTACAGCTGTTATAATTACCGATGTTATCAAACGTGATCTTGGCAGAATAATTATGGTGTTTGCTAAATGGAAAAATTCATAATTGACATCAATGTGAATTACGTGTGAGCACATAACAAACTTCCACAGCCAAGTATACATCTCACACACTGACATAAAGAAATGGAACACTTAATTACAATTCCAATTAATGCATAAGCAAACATTTTAAAGATAAGATATGCAAGTGCATGTCTGACGTTTCTGTCTCACGTCACGTCCTACACTTTTGTAATATACACCCTCACTTCCTGCAATACCTTGCAAAATATCTTCTGAAACACAACCACTGGTCAACTAAAACTTCAGCAAAGGCCGAAAATATAATTCACATATAGCGAAACAGAGGATTAGTGTTAGATGATAACTTTTTAAAATCTCTTTAAATCAGTTACCATATTGTTTACTGAAACCTTTAAGCACTGCACATTTTATTGAAATCTATAAAAAACACGACTAACTGTCCTTGCTGATACTGAAACGGTCTGCCTAAAATATCAACCCAAAAAGCTGATTAACTGTCAGACCGGAAACATTTTCAGTACAAGGTCAAAAACTAGGGTTAGTCAGGTTTTCAGAAACATCAATAATTTTTTCGGCCTAATGAGCAGACAACAAGTAAGGCAGTTGTGGACGCAGTTTGCGGCAAATGTCAATCAGTCAGATTCATCATCATCATCATCATCATCATCATCACTGTCATCATCATGAACAATCAAAAGCGTCTCCCCATCAACCTCCATCACTTCCTCGACACTGTTCGACATTATCTGATTACGTTCCATCAAGTGCTCGGCAGATGACGTCACTGAAGCAGACTGTAGTTCTGTCGATGGCCGCTGACAGTCCCCATTATATTCTGCTAATGCAACATCACCTCCTCCATTCACACCTGAAGCTGGTTCACTGTGTTTTGGTCTGTTTGTTGGCTGCACAGGCCTCTCACATACTCTTGGAACTATTGAGTCAATAATTTCAACTTCATCTTCAGTGATTCCGCTGCCTAACTGTGTGGCAGCTGCTGTACCTACTGGCGCTGAATGGATAGAGGTACTGGTACTTACATATCCGACAGATCGCCATGCTATAGTCTCTGACTCACCTGAATCAACAATTGATTCAAGAACTTCGTGAACGTCATCGGTGGACGAGTTGCGCCGATCGACTCTGGAACGAGCGCTGCGAAGCTGTAGGGGTGTAGGTTGCAGCTTCACTCGTGAATTCACTACAAAGTCTTTGTCGTTATTATCATCACAACTGTCATCTTCTTCATCCTCATTGTCATTGCCATCGTCATCATCATCAGTATCACTGATGAGGACCGTTTCCGCAGTTTTAACTCGTTTTAGTGGACGTGGATGGCTGCTCGACACTGGTTCACCCCTTCTGTTCTTTAATCTCTTTGTGCCAACAGGAGGAAGAAAGATGCAGCCATGGTCTGGCATGTCAATCTGTGTGAGATGGACCGAGCACTTTCGAGTGTGAGCAGAAATAAGGTGAACTTGAAGAATGTTTGCCGGCAAACGCTTTGCGCACTGTGGACAATTCACCCACCTTATCACACTGCCATTGTGCTCCAAGTGAAAGTGTCGGTAGATGAAACTGTTTGAGATGAACTGGCCAAAACACAGCGGACACTCAAGTGTGCCATCGGCATTCTGTTTTGCATACCAGTTCCTTTTGGCATTCGGAGACCAAATAATGTGGTCCCACAGTTTGCTTATGTCTGCGAACTGAAGTGGATGCAACTTGATCATATGCTCTTCAAATGCTGAGTAGCTAGACAACAATGGTACCGATGAACAGAGGTAGCAGCGACGCAGCTCCAGCATCTTGGACATTGTCACTTTGTGACGGTCAGCGATGTGGTTGATGAGGCGGTCTGCAGGCTGGAAACTAGCCTTGCAGATCCAGCAATCACTTGTGTGGAACTTAGCAATATGGCGGTGAAGTTCGATGACGCTTGGGAATGCAATGTCCGGACTACAGCAGTATTGACACAATTTATGAGTGGCACTGTGTGCAATGTGCATGTGTACAAGAAGTGCCGTCTTGTCCTTTACAAATGCACCACACACAGAGCACACAGCGAACTGAGAGCTACACTGAAGTACCGGTGTCGGCACAGTGATGGGCCGACTTGCTGCAAGTGGATTTGTGCTTCTGCTATTGACTACCGTCGGCAGTGATGGCTTTGCGTTTGATGTAGTTTGCACAGCAGAGTTACGTGCAACTCTGCCGATGGACACAGAAGACCGATTTACGGCAATCATGGGAGCCGCTACAGTAGTTGACGGAAGCAAAGGATATACCTGTTTGCCTATCTGAATGAACCGTGGTACAGGTGCTGGATTCCTGGCAGCAGCTGCTGCAAGCTGCAGGTTGACACGAGGTGGTACAACGGCTGGAGACAAAACTGTGGCTGATGATACGGAAGTGCTGGCAGAGGAATTCCATGATACAGTTGCTGGTGATATACGAGCCGATGAAGCCCAGCATGGAATTTTCACCGGCTGTTTAGCAGCGGTGGTTACAGGAATATCCTTATCGTGTTCTTTCGGAGCCAAGTTTGCCGAGAGCCAAAACTTCCTTCGGCAAGCATCCATGTGATTGATCAAGGTGAAATATGCCGCAAAATCCAGCGGACAGAAAGAACACATATAGTTGCCTCCAAGTCGATAGTCGATATTACCTATCTTCCTGTGAACCTTCCAGAGATGTTGCTTCATTAGCTTCTGAGAGCGGTAAACAGAACCTGCCTGGCAGTAACAACAGCGGCGTGAAAAGTCACACGAGAGACGATGAGCCTCAATCACGTTTGCCGACTCAGTCTGAAAGCCACACCAGCATTTCGTACTGGGCATCAGTAGTCCGTGATTCTTGGCCACCAAGTTCTGATGTGAGGTCTTCAGCTTCTGCAGCAGATCACTGTCACACTGTCTCTGATGATCAGCAAGTTTCTGTTCCTGAATAACAGCGAGATTTTTGAACACTCGCTCTGAGACAAGCAGCAGGCCAACGTCCTGAAGGACTTTGGACATCTGTCGAGTGGTGGCACCACTACTGCCATTAGCAGCTGATGGCACAGATACTGTCACTGGTTTGCTAGTCTGTCGCATGGGTCTTGTCACGGCAGTGCTCGATGTTGCAGACAAAACAGCAACTTTAGACAACAACCCGGATGCACTTGAACTGGACAATGAAGATGTGCTAATCACTAATGTTGGTATGGTACACAATGATGCCGCTGACGACGTAACGAGACCTGCAGTGGAAACATGTGATGTTGAAGGTAAAGAACTATTTATAGAATATTCAACTGAAGTCTCACATGTTAATTCAACTGAAGCAGATGTAACTTGACTTGCACTTTCAGTGTTACCAGATACAGTCTTAACTTCATCATCATCACACTCCAGCTGAAGCTCCGCATCTGCAGCAGCATGTGGCTTATCTGCATCTGTATCGTCGTTTTCACCATGCTTACACGTCAGAAAGTCTTTGGCATCTGAATTCCTGGAGTCAGAATTGGCACTTTCGGTTTCTGATGCAGCACATGATGCAGATTTCTGAGGGCTACTGGGGTCATTCATTACGGCATGCTCGCTATCACTGTTGCCACCACCATCAGCAGCAACATTCTGCATCTCTGAACAATTGATGTCCATTGACACATCGCCATCAACATCACTTGACTGGTCCAAAAACCGTTCATTATGTGCATCTTCATGCTCAGACTGGATGTTTGGTTGTTGTTTATCACTCACAGAATATGACAGATCACTGTAGTGGTTACTATCACTTCCAAAATCATTAACATAATTACCAACTTCTGCATTTAAACCACTTTCATCCTCATTATCCACTGAAGGACTGGCTGTGATATGTGGTGATATAGGTTCATGGTGCTGTCCAATATCAGTACCATCATTTCTAAGGTCATTGTCATTTATCTTCTTTATCACCCCATCTGTCAGCATCTCTGATATGCCATGGGCAACATCACCATTCTTCAAATACAGTTCATCAGTATCAAGTGCCACACCATTAACAGCACTAGTGCTGCTCATCTCCGGATCGTCCCTATCACAGTTCCGTCGACTCCAGTTGTTGTCAAAAATGATGCAGACGGAGCTCACCAATTAGTCTCTCTAAAAGAACAATGCAAATTACATGAGTGACATGCGAATTGCAAAATGCCTCACAAAGTCACATTGGCATATTACATTATATTATTCAAAATCTGTACTAAGTTTACACAACAATGCAAGTGTCTGTAAAAATAAAAAAATTCTGCGAGTGTACTCTTTAGTTAGGCTATGTCTATGTCTTATCAGTCAGATTTGAAACGAAAAAACGATACAAGCCTACAATAAATGTGGGATTGCCACTTAAGGCCTCCAAACTTATACAATTATACTACACATGTGAAAGCAGCATGCAAACAGGCAGCAAGAAGGCCCCACGGCAAACTAACGTGTTGCATCTTAATTCTCGAGCACAATAGAAAACATCAACACTATAAAAACGAGCAAAAACAACAATAAAAACTTAAAAATTCAAAAACATCAGACATCAGATAGTTTCATCACAAGGTATCAGTTACTATCAGCATTTCAGGTACAAGCATGAGACAGGTGGCAAAAACTTCTGATTCCTTTAATTAATGATGTGTCTTGAGCTCTAATCACTCGATGTCTTTGTTTAGAGTTTTTGGGATAGGTTTGTTTTGGTGTACCTCCTTCGATATCACGATTCCAGTTAAAATTCCCCCCCCCCAGTAACTGCCTGTCTACTATCACAAGGTGAGTCTAACGAGCAGTCATATGATGCAGGTGACCTTGACCTTTGAAATAGTCCTGTAAGCTATTCTGGGTCATAACTCCCTTATTTGAAGGGATTTATGACCAGAAACAGCTCACCTGACTATTTATAAAGTCAAGGTCACCTGGGTCGCTGGAATCGCCTAGTGAGAGTAGACGGCAGATTACTAATGTGGGGGGGGGGTAAATTATATGCCGGAATCATGGTATCTCTTCAAATAAGGGAGCTATGTCCAAGAATAGGTTTTTGTCAAGTAAGTAACTCAAAACCGAAATCAAACTGAAACGATGGTTTTTTTAGAAAGCCAAACCAAAACAGAAATGGTGGAACCAACCCAACCCTATCAAGTTTGGCACATTTTAAAAATTTCTACAGGCACTGGCAGTTAGGTTTAGGGTAGCTGGGTTAAAGCAGTATGTAGTTAGCAGCAGTACTGTGTTGTTAGCAAATGCTGCGAGTGAAGCCCTGTTCACACTATGTACTGTGCATTTTCGTGTGATACTGCATCAAAATGCACGTATACAGACAAATCGAATGTGCATTAAAGCTTGCCATGTTCACAACGCCATGCGGTTCAGCAACTAAACATGTCTGGAATAGAGTTGACTACTGTGTATTTTTTATGCAACTGTCCACAGTTGTCTGCGGCTCCACACAGAGCCATACGTATTACGTGGATACGAACACGTGCAGACATTTGTGTATGCTATGCTGATATGTATATGATGTCTGCATGTGTCTGTGACGTTGTGCGGTGCCGTATGGTGTCGTGCGTTTTCATGTGGACTTATGCATTGCAGACAAGTGCGGTACCACGTGAAATGTAAATGGGGCTTGAGTGAGTTCAGTGTCGCACTTGACATATTAGAGGTCATCCGGGGCATTTTTACACGCCAGATGAACCAACTGACAGCATCAAAGCACTGCAGGAAGCAGTTGGTCATCGAGATCAGGCTTCAATCCCAGCAGTGATTAGCTTGGTGGTGTAGTGGTGAGTGTCAACTGCACGACTCAAAATGTCGCAGTTCAACTCCAGACCACAACATTTCGGGAAGTACTTGTGGGCTAACTGTCTACACCCACTTATCCAGTGATGTGTGATGGTTTGAACAGCTGACAACAAAGATATCTGATACGTAAGTCCTGTGCAGACTGCTTATTCACTGTTGTGGTGCCAAAGCCAACTCAGCCTTCTATCCCTCCTGGATCAAAAAGTGAGGAACATCTTCGGCTGGTAAGGCAAAGACGGGTTCAAAATATGGTTCATACCATAATAAAAGCATGGGTGACATTGCGGGTATGCAGGTAAATCTGTAGGATCCCGCAACAACGCGTGCCATACCGTAGCGCTTCTGCAAAATTACAGTTAGTGTTAAAGTCATCGTATCCACTTCAACATTAGCATTTTTCCGTGGCCGCAGCTTACTGCTTGTAATTTTCGCATTTCACAGTTTCGCATTTTATCCATACCCGTCCCGTGCGGTGTTTCATTGTACCCCTAAAATGGTGAACAAAACTGAACAATAAAAGGAAACAGTCTGTAAAAGCAAAGAAAGTGGAACCTCTCGACATCCGCCGATGCACTCTGCACAGTCATGGACCTAAACTTTACGCCCTGCTTGAATTATAATATCCTGCTTAAATTATCATAAACAACCAACAAAAATCAAAATGGCGTCCGCATCACGTGACCTACGCGGTGACGTCATCGCTGCGTAACGAGGAACGACGCGTCCCGTCGCAAATTCGCAATGCATGCTTCTATTTCCAACGCAGAAATTTCCCATGATTGGTTTCGCTTCTAGACATCCATTGGCAAACACGGCACTATCATCGCACACCATGCTAGGCAGCTTGATCGAAGTCTTCATGAATCACGATGACTATTTAGGACTTTGTCGAATAACGCATTATAAATTTTTTTACTTACTTACTGAAATGGGGTGTATATTGTATAATGATGTATTGTATGATGACGAACGGTGTTCCGTTCATGTTATTACAAGTTCCACCATAAAATCGACCATGTCAGCCACGGTTCTCGACCATGGTTGTAGCATGGACGTAGGTTGTAGCATGGTAATCGTACCATGGTTCAACCACGAACCGACCATGTCAGCCTTCATGAATCATGAAACTCCGCGAAACATGGTTCAACTACAATAATGGTTTAATCATAGCCCACCCATTGCTAAATCAGCAATGGTGCGACCGTTCGAACATGGTTCACCATGGTATGACTACCACGGTAAAACCATGTTCACTTACTGATACAACCATTGCTGGTACCATGGTTCAATCACGGTCGTACCGTGGTACCAGGTACTGTGGAACTCTTTTACTGGTGAGTGGTTACAGATCACCGGAAGTAGAAGAAAACCTGAGTAAAAGTGATCTAGGGTAAATAATCATATGCTTACTTATACGCCCTATAGTCGTACGGCGTACGGCGAGCTTTCTACGCACGGCGTACGGCGACGTACGCGGAGCTGCAGTTGTTTTTATCTACGGAGCAGTAGTGCACTACTTTATGCACTCAAACCGGATGTTTATTGATTGCGTGTAGTGTGACGTAAAGTCTGTTGTTTGTTTAATATACTGTAATTATTATAATAATTATTGCATTTTTTGTAAATGTTGACATTTTTTTACTTTTGTCGTACGTAATCGCAGGCAGTTGTCAACTGAAAGATGAGTAATAATACCCTAGAAGACACGACAGGTGCGATTTACACGTATTTGGACGTATTTACATATACATGTCCAGAACTCGAGGCATCTGTCTGACAGTCTTTGACTCATATTGCTAACCATCCAAGTGAAGGATAATTTATTAAGCCACAAATCAATGAATAAAGAGTATAGTATTAGTTCATGTACTAAACATGACATGTTGCCAGGAAAAAACACTCTCATGCTAGCCACCTTTCAACTAATAACTGAATGATAGTACAGTAAGTATGCTCACTTCATCCTTTCGCAACTTTAGTATGTGACAAGTTTATACTGAATGGATTACGTTTTCAAAGCTTTCAGAGCGGCAATAGGTTCAATTAACGTAGACGTAGAGGAGTTTAGAGTGCAGGCCAATGCCTCTATGCCCACATCACAAGTACAAAAATAACAAAATACTAATGTCATATATAACTGATTCTAACAATGTAAACTTCCGTTTCCGTGAATTTCTTCTTATAATCATACACAATATCTTGCTACTGCCAGAATTTGGGTAAGCGTCCGTTAGGGGGGCACAGTGCCTAAAGTACCCCAAAATTTGCACAGACTGCTGCGAGTCTCTTGTGTCCATTAATATAGGTCTTAAAGATCAAGAGTGAAAACAACAGGTGATATGACGCATGTTATGTAACATCATACCCGGCTACTGCTAGTACGCTCAGTCAGCAGGCTACACGATAACGAACAATTTACATCACACATTCTACATCAGGCACTGTGGCATATGCAGTAAACTACTGTGCAGTGATTGAGAAACTTCCACTATTGTGTCATCTTTAAGTCACGACGGCACTTATCGCACTTCTTGATCGACTTCACGAGACCAACTTCAGAAGCAGCACCTTCAAGTTTAAGAAGTTTAAAAGTGTTTTAGAATGTGTCTGTGACAAACTTGCCGAGGTTAAGCGAATTCTAACATGGCAGTTTATTCACATCAAACAAACAGTATGTCAGTAGCATTAGTTGTGCTCACCATGTCTAGTGTCACCATAACATGCACATACAGTATGGGCTTATATATCGACAAAACGAACTTCAATAGTTGTAGGCCCACTACCTGAAGATGGACATTGTCTTTGTTGATTGAACCTGTACCTCTACTGTAGGCATGAG
>Ga0126335_1001474_pt1 | contig 13185 bp, 8 predicted proteins | sample OlaspJWI45metaG_FD_108409 | JGI IMG/M metagenome (GOLD analysis project Ga0126335, IMG submission 108409) | Marine gutless worms symbiont microbial communities from Oahu, Hawaii - Olavius sp. 1 OAHU.JWI-45 metaG | ecosystem: Host-associated > Annelida > Digestive system > Unclassified | place... | reverse complement strand
TATTATATGCAAACGAGCCATTCTGGCACTACTGTGCTGGAACTTACGGCCATGCAGCCACGCTCTGGTGCTGTGTGCCCGCACCAGCCACTACACGGCCACACCCCTCGACCAGTCGGCAAATTTTTGTTTTCAGAAAGTTGCCTTTTGTATTATAGATACACTTATTATTATAATAGGTTTATTTGACAAATTGTTTGTCAGTGGTCAGTTATCTTGATCATGCACTTGCAGTAGGGTGTTTCAGCGTACTATGTGAAAAAATAATTTTGGATTTCAGCTTCGCATACCATCTAATTTTATGAGGTTCTAGGTAGTAAAAATTTAAAGCCTGTAGCTTTTTTCTAAGTCACTGCTCAGTGCACTCATTTTTAAAAGTACATTTTTCATAAATATCGGCAATAAAACCAAATTTACGCAGAGGTGATAAATTACATCCTATCACACTGCATGTGACATGTCTGCCAATAATTTTGGAGAGTATAAAGCGTCAAAAGCTAATTCATTAACCACATTTTTTTTTGTTTTAGGCAGTTAAACATGGTAATTTATAGACATGATGCTAGCCAATTGCAGAGTCTCTGTAGATGTCATTATATCAGTTCCCCTGCAGGGCCTACATAACCAGTTGCTGTATGTGAGATGCGATTATGACATCACTGCCAGTGTCTAGTATCGAGCATCGGTATGGATCATTGTCCATTATCAAGGTGTCTAAGGTCAATGTTAGCAGTGGTATTATCCTAACCCTAATTACAGTGCCAAAGATGTTTATATTTGTAACTAGAGTTATGCAGGTTCTGTGATTAATTTGCTGTTTGTGTATTGTATTCTGTAGATTGCAACTCGCTGCAGTTTTGAAAACTTGCCAATAGAGCTTCAACGGTAGATTGCATTGACCGAGTGTGCTGCATTGCTGACCTACTGTTAGCCTGAATCGAGTAATGAACAGGACCGGGAGATACCACAGCAGTCGTGACGTCGTTAGAGACGCGGATGACTACGATCGATCTGCCAAGCGCCGCCGCGAAGAACGCTCTGCGTCACGTGACGCTGGCCGACAGCTGATCGACCCGCAGTACCGTACACTTTGCATCAGCCCGTTCAGTCAGCGTATACCAGATGAAGATGTTAAAGCCGCCATTTATCACGAGTTTGTAAAGTTTGGCGACTTCACCGTGAAGATCGTCTACAGCGGAACCCGTCGACTTGCGTACGTCGATTTCCGGTACCCGGAGGATGCGTTAGCAGCAAAGCAGTATCACCAGGACAAGTTGGTTCTGTTTGAGGAACCAGTAAGGGTTGACGTTGTGTACGGCACGAAGCCAAGAGGACGTAGTCGCAGTCCACCAGACATGGGTGGTGACAGCTATCGTCGCCGCTCGCCGTACGGTCCAAGATCAGCCATGAAAGATGGAAACGGTGGATATGATGTGCCACGAGATGCTGGCGGCTATTACGATAAGGCACCGCCGAAAGAGTCCAAATACGGCAGCCATTACGGTTCTCAGCACACACCCCCAGAGGATGACGAGACCGCAACTCGGACACTTTTTGTCGGCAACCTTGACTACGATATTACCGCCGATCAACTGCAGAGCCTTTTCGAGCGGTACGGCTATGTGGAAGACGTGGATGTGAAGCGTGCCGCCACTGGCTCGGGTGCATACGCATTCATTCGTTTTGCTAACCTCGACATGGCATTTCGTGCCAAAGTTGAGATGTCTGGACAGACCATAGGCCGACATCAGTGTAGGGTTGGCTACGGAAAAGTGATAGCATCGAATTGCCTGTGGGTAGGCGGCATTGGACCGTGGCTTACTCCCGATGCTCTGGGTCGTGTGTTTGGACGACACGCAGCTGTGCAGCACGTGGTGTGGCCGCCTGGTAAGAACTACGCATATGTAGTGTGTGCAAACGTTGAAGAGGCTCGCACGGCACTTGCGTCAATGCGTGGTGCACCATTGGGTGGACAGGATCGGAGATTGCGCATCGACTTTGCAGACATCAACCACATTGACATGAATTTTGACCTGCCACGAAATGGGCGTGCTGCCATCGGAGACTCCGATAATACATCTGTGAGCCACAGAGATCAGGACTCAGAGCAACGTCAACCTGAGGATGACACGTGGAACAGCAGACGACAACGTTCGTCGTCAGCTGATCGTGGGAATTTGACTTCTGATCATCGGACTACAAATGATGCGGTACTGATTGCTACCAGCATCGATGAACTAGCTGGACAACTGCCTGTTGTGTGGAACGGCAGGCTGATGCTGAAGAACAGCGCTTTTGCCATTCGACTTCACCTCGTTGAGGGCCCAACTCAACTAGTTGATAGTCTGCTACACAACCCAGCATCGACTGAGCGGACGTCACTTAAGATAACGCAACGCTTGCGACTGGACGAGTCGAAAATTAGCGAAGTACGTCGCCGTGTAAGTCTAGTTGGTTCCAGTGGCTCCTGCGTCATGCTGGCTGTACCGGCTTCCGATGCCCAAGTAGTGGCTGACTCTCAGCACCGGCCTTTAAAGAATCTGATGACCTACCTGCGACAGAAAGATGCGGCCGGCGTTATTCTTCTACCACCAAATAGTGGCAGTCGGACTAACCAGGAAACAGGACTTCTGCATGCATTTCCACCGGACTGTGACTTTGCGAGACAGCAGCTGTTGAGACGTGCCCCGAACCTAAGCAGTGACGTTGCTAAAGAGGAGCACCTTATTGTGCTCGTCGTTCGTCTCACTCCCTAGAATTGTTGCGGGTGACTACAGGTAACTGCTGGATGATAATTGTTTTCATTCATGCATTGCAGTGCGGCAATGTCAGCACAAAGCAAAATTGTTACGCATTGTCGCTCGTTGTACTTAATAGATGCTGGTGATATCATTTGTCATTGAATACTAGTTTCAGTAATAGGCCTACCTGTTGATCATTATTGTGGTGATAAATATTGGGCTGTTTCAATAAGTAATATGCCAGTTGGCCTGTAAATGATAATGTATTAGCTTTGTCACTAAATAATATTTGATCAGTAATAATTTTCATTATAAATTCTCAGCACAGTATACATACATGTAGGGGGCTTACTACAGGAAGTTGCACAGTGGTGACCATTGATAGTACAAACTTGTCTGTGGAGCCATGTGCTTCATTTCCTGAATGTATCTGCCTGAATTGTGGCTGATGCCAGTAGTTATTGGTAGCAGTTGCTGGCAGTGTGAATTATTTCATGTTGTCAATTTTATTGGCATTTTTTGATTAGCTTCTGAGAACATTTTCTTGTTTTGGTTGTTTTTTAGATCATTTCGTGTGTTTTATGTTGTGTTCTGTTTTTCCCGATCAGTTTGTGTTATTTGGCTAACGTAATGTATATGGTTACGCAGCGGCAACCTTTTAAATATACTAGTATAAAACACTGTTCTGAGAAAAACAGCCCCTTATATTTTGTTGTATACATTGCAAATGTAACCAATGGGAAAATTATAATTCTGTAGTCTAAAAATAATTTGTCAATTTACTGGCAGTGATAACGTAAGCAAGATTGCCTTTTAACCTAAGGTGGTACTTGTGTATATTGGTTTATTTTACAGCCATGACCTTCACCTTGACCCCATGTCCTTGATATCCGACCTTGACCTAGATAGCACAAAGGTGTACCAGTGCATTCGTGTGACCTTGACGCGATGAAATTTATATATACGAACCCATGAATTCCACAAAGCTGTACCATCACAGCAGAAATGAACTTTCTTGGACAAGGATTTCAAAGTTTAAAATGACAGACAGACACCCCCAAAACTATATACCACACTGTGTGGTCCATGCCACTATGCAGGTGGTCAGTTAGTAGCACACTGACACTGTCCACATCACTACAAATATCCACAGATGTAATTATTTTGCAGTGATTTTATTTGTTGCCATCTTTAGCTGCTCACGTCTTCATCTTTTCCCTACAAGCGGTTGGTCATTCAGTCATGTAATGCAATGTTCATACTGGCAGTATGTCGGCATTGATGGCAATATACGGAGTTAATTGTTCGAATTATGTCTAATGTCTATCCAGCCATCTGTTGTCCATCAGCATTTTTTATGCACTGTTGGTCAGAACAGCGAGTACATTTTGCTGCAGTCACACACAGAGTGAAAATCCCAGTTGTGTTATTCTTTTTTACTGAGTCCTCTTTGCATTGTGATCAACAAAGTATATTTAGCAGCAAAATTATTATCGTAGCTAAGGAGCAACCTAACCAGTTTTAACAGCTACTTTCCTATAAAGGCATCGTATTTTTATTATTACAAGTTACAAGCTGTGTTTTGTCATAATGCTAGCAATAATATTGTTAATGGATTTCTTGTGCATGGACCTATGAATGCATAATTTTCAACTTCAGTGTCGGAATTACTGCAGCGGTGTACATAGTGTTAGTTTATGCCCATTCAATCAGATTTTGTTGTATAAGTTATCCATGCAATGCATACATTGCAGACAAAGTGACTATTGTTGGCTTGCCATAATTTTTTCATTATTGAGCACACATGGATGACCAAAAATGAAGTGCAACAGGTTTAAACTATTGTCTGTGTCTGATTATATACGTTGCATTTGTCATCATGAAATGCCATTTGTTCGCAGCTAGCAAGCCACTGTGACTGGTCTTGATTATCTGTATTTTTCGCGTGTCTTTTGCATATGACGTGAATTTTTTATTACAATAAAACCAGCTCGGCCATGTCTGTCTTGTAATGTTTGGATTTTGTCCTCATCTATTTAATATACATGATGCACATACACACCACTGTTTCACACTCATTGATTTATTTCACTTTCCACAAGACCTATTACTGTGCTGTTGAATTTGCAAGTAACTGCTTAATTACTGCAGCACCTTAATATCACATACTAAGTGTGAATGAAGAAGAATCCAGCAGTTGATGTCTTATACTGTCAGGTGCAATTTGGGCTTTCCTGATTGAATGTTGTAAAAGGTGACTAAGCCACAGTTCTGCAGCTTTACATTTAATCTGTGTTTGTCTAGGTTAGTATTATTTATGTTGTTTTTTGAGTTTATGGTGAATAATGTTTTATTCTGTTGCTCATTTGTGGTTGGCAAGGCTCATCTCTTAAATGACCGGTTATGTGCCGAGTGTTGTGTAAAACCCAACTTACCTGTACTCATTCCTACTGATGCTGTCAGCGGTCTGTGACAGTGGGTTACAGCTAGACACTTGCCAGAGTGTCGCCGAATTTCTAATGAAGAAATGTAATTGTATTCAGACACTTATACACTGCAGCTAATTAGTGAAATCTTGTGATTATTTGTGTACACTTTTTCTACTGCATTGCTTGTAACGCTTTTTATTCTTGTCTGTTGCAACACATGCATCTGCGATCTGTCAGGTAAGCATAATTTATTACCGAGTACAGAAGAAAATGTTTAATTTTCATAAAGGTCATGAAATTTTTGAAAAAATTTCAAAGCCGGTTTTCTAAATTCTAAGTGAAATCAACTGCAACTACTGTGCAAACCAAAGAAAAACATTGTGCTTTGGTAGTATTCCTGAGCATCCATATTAAAGCTTTCATGGCTGCAAATGTAGTGACCATGGATGTAGAAATGACTGTTTTCACAAAGGTTTTGGTTAATTGTTTATTTACTCGCTCGTTTTGCATAAGATTTTTAATTACCCCAGAGTTAACTGGTAAGACACAATTCAACACATATGTGTTAGTGGTGGTAGCAGCCTTTGACATCAATAGCAGCTGAGTTATCTTATGCACATCATAGGACACGACTGTAGCAGCAACATTTATTAAGACTGTACAACGATCACGAACAGTTATACAAATTATAAACATCAGCCAGTGGCAATCAGGTCTGCAGCTATCTATCACACTGCATCTACCAGACTGGATGCCTGGACATTTTGTATTATTGGCCTAACAACAGTTAGTTAATTACCAGCACATATTTGACAATTCAGAGCCGTACAGCGACGTCGAAAATGATTGGGTAAATATAAAGAGATACTTAACAAAGGCCATGTAGCTACGACAATGGCAGCCCAACAACAGAGAACAGGAGGCCACTGCCTAATCCACAGCACTAAAAGATTTCTTCAATTACTGTGCCACTGAGTAAATGCGGACAAGGCAATTTCACCTCTTCAAACACGATTCTTGAAAGAGCTTTAACAGCTAGACAATGGTAATCAATTTAAATGATTTTCAACCATAACTACACCATGCTGTCAAATAGCAGGTAAGTTATTCAACAGTACTTAGTTTACTACTGACCAATATTTAACAGTGAAACACTTGTGCAAAATATATGTAAACAACTATGCCACTCTTGGAACATTTGCTGAACACCTACAAGAAGCCATCACGAACACATCAAAATTTATTCACAGACAATATTTTGCTCACTCACGGGATAATGGCTGTGTGGCTTAAAGCTTAACAAAAGACTATAAGACCTATAGAAGACGATGTACATTTGATGCAGAGAGCAGAGCGTGTCTCGAGCCACATACCATCCAAGTGTAACCAGTCCAGAAATTAGCCCCCTGTTCGATTTGCCAGTCACCATGTTTCAAATACCCAAAGCCTGCAAATGTGTTTCTGGAACACGACAAAGACCTGATGAATAACAAGTGACAAAAGTAATCTGGCCAAGGCCACGTCGACTGCATGTTCCTTGGGTCCCCAAGAGTCTCACCCCAAACAGGACCTCGATCCGTTCAGCCGTGTTTGCACAGCAAAACCACACGACAGACAGATGCCGCGATCATCCATTACAACCGTCCACATCTCATGCATTCAATACAGCATAACTAACAACTATTAACTGTCACTTGTCCGATGCTATAATCCACTCTTTGGTTTGATGATGGCATATACAGTATGTATACACACAAACTGCGAGGAAATACTGCTAATCTACATCAGACAGCATTGTTCAGATGAAGACATGTTGGCTGACAGAGTCGGTAAACCATCTTCATCCAACTCAACTCCTTTTGGCTACACAAAAACAGCATACACACAACTGTCTAACACATGCTTGGCCAACTCAGCCTTTCATCCCTCCGTGGTTGGTAAATGAGGACCAGCTTCGGCTATGAAGGCAAATTAAGATATGGTTCATTCCGTTTGTCAATAAACACGCGGGTGTGCAGGCAAAACTGTGTGATCCCTCGACAATGCATGCCATACCCGAGCGCTTCTGAGATGAGGTTCTCATTACAAGAATGAAGAGGCGCTACATCAAGTGTACACTTACCTCCCCACCCCAAAAGGAAAGGCTGATATCTATCATAAATTATTGCAGAGTGATGCCCACTGACAAAACTTGCTTATAATGCACTTCTACATTCCATAGAAGCAATGCAATCACCTGGCTAAGAGATATAGCAATAAAAGTAATTCGGAAATGAAACGGAATTATAAATATGAACCAGAAACTTAACACCAACACATAAGGTGTAGACAGACAGAGTGCACAAACCTACCAGTTCTCCAATCAGTTCCTTAGGTGGATGGCCCAGTGACTGCATCTGCTGCATGACGTCAAGCACGCGCTCAAACCGCTGCCGTTTTACGTCGTCGGAGTCCGTCGGCTGTTCCGCTTCAAATTCTTGCACGATGCTCAACATCAGTAGGTGCTGGCGTTCGTATCGAGTGTACTCTTCTTGCGAAATTTGATCTCGATTATTTTGCAACCAGGCAGGATACTGAACGACAAGACACAACACCGCCGCAAGTTCACGGGTGCAGTCACATTTGATTACAATTTTTATTGCAAGTTACATATCAAACTGTGTCCGAGGAGAGCACAAACCTGCGCGCCGCCGCTGTTCTGTGTCCTGACATTGAAACTCGAAGGTGACCTAGAGATTCTAAAGATGTACCTTCACACTGAAAATGAAGCTGCTAGCTTAAAGGATTCAAAACTTAGAGCTTAAATTCAGAAACATATTAAATGTCTCAAGGTCAAGATGTCAAAAGCTCCGAATTACTTCGAGCATTATCATAACATATATTCCGAACAAGTCCCAGCAATAATTTCTGACCAGTAGTTTTTGAGTTGCATGCTACCACATTGTAGCTCATGTGACCTTGACCTTGGAGCCATGACCTTAAAACTGAACCGTGACCTAGATATTTTGAAGATGTATCTCCAAACTGAAAATGAAGTAGTCAAGCCATTTGAAAGGTACAGCCTGAATTAGAAAATACCAAAATAACTCAAGGTCAAATGTCATCAACTTCCAATCACTTCTAGCATTCACTATACTATAGGACACATCCCTACCAAGTTACATCAATTTCTAACCAGTAGCTTTTGAGATTTTCTGCCGGCAAAAACAATACCTGCTCGCAGCGTAGCTGGCGTGCACGTAACAAGTGGCCAAAGTAATTTGGCAAAGGCCACACTGAATACACGGGGGAAGCAGGAACCACACCTAATACAATGTTCCTTTGGCCACCAAGAGTCTCCACCCCAAACAAGACTTTGAACCGTGCAGCAGCTTCTGGAGGTGTGTTACAGATGCACAGACTTACAAACACAGCACGCTGTAAAAACACTGGTTGCAATAATATGCCTCTGGTGCATCTGACACAGTCTTAAACTCACATTTTTTTGCAAAATAATCTATTCAAAAGCATCTGCCAAAGGAATCGATTCTGGCATTACTCTAAACAGAAAATTATAAGCTAACAGTGTAGTACCTGTACAGATATATCTTTCAGCGAAGGATAAAGCACATCTTTCGATAACAAACTTTTCATCATGCCTTGCATCATTGGAATAAGATCAGCGTCAGCAGCATCGTCCGAACCGCCATCGATTCCATCAGAGCCGAGCGCCGACATGAGACGAATTAGCTCGTCCTCTGAAAGCTCATCGTTCTGCGATGGAGAAACGAGACAGTGCCAATGTCAGGCAATTTTGGAAACACATGCAACAACACTAACTTGACCAGGAAAAAACATACAGTCAAACCTCGTTAGCTCACCACCATTGGTACCTGGCCAAACTGTAGCAAGAGGAGAGGTGGCGAGTTAATGGGTGGAATAGAGGTGCGGACACACTTGGACCTAAGCCTACAGTATGAACAGTTGCGTGCGCAAGTCCTTTTCATTAGCAAAGTGTGTACTGTTTAATTAAACAATGCCAGACACTAACTCAGTTACACACATGTGTAATTAAGGCCTATACATCAGCGCCAATGGAAAGTCACAGATCAGATAGGCCTATAAGAGATAGCTGTCTGTTTGTTAGAAACGACAGCACATTTAGCCTACACGAGGCATTCACTGTGGTCTGCTCGGCAGCTCAGCTGTTCACAGCCTGTATGAGACACAAGCTAACACACACCAGCGCAGCGCAGGTGGCATATTCTTAGGGGCTTGACGGCATGCATGTCAGTCTGTTGGGCTGACAGGTTGAGTCTAGCTGAATGTCGGTGTGTGCACTCAGACAGGAGGGGAGAGAGGTGCTGTCAGAAAACAACCAGTGCTGTATGGCCTGGTCATCCTGCCACTGTACAGAGATGCATCAGCAGCAGCAGCAGCAGGGTGACCCGTGTCCTGGAACGATGGATAGACAACAGCTGCACTCTCATACAGTGTCATTACTGCTGGTGTCTTACAGCTCAGTTCACAGGCTCACTGCGCCAGAGTGGTCACCTGGCCACCCACCAAGACCAGAGCTGTGAGCTGAGCAATACACCATGGCGAGTTATAGTCAGCTTACACAGGGCAAGACCCATCCACCTTGTGGCAAGGGCCAGCGGCAAGGGTGGCGACTTTAGTAAAGTGAATGGGAGAAAATCCGTTCTGGGCTTTGGCGTGGTCAGAGGCTGGTTCGGCAAGTTAACAAGGGGCGAGATAATGTGGTTTGACGAGTTTTTACAATTAAACTACAGCTGTCAGTTCAAGTCTTTTTGATTAATAACGTATAACATATGCGCCCACCACTGATCATCTGTCACAAAAAAGCAAGCAAAGAGTTTACAAAATCTGTGTTGAAAACTTAAAATGGCAACTCAACTGAGATAAAGTTATAGACAACAGCAATAACATGTCACCTCATTCAGTTTGTAGGCAATGAAATCTGACGGTTGACTGTGCAATAGCTGAACAGCAAGAACGCAGTCTTTCTTCAGTCGATCCTGGCACCACATGGACATACACGCATCAGTATTAACACCATACATATTCTGCAAAATCGGATCTCTTCGGAGTCAGTGCTCGGCAGCATAGAACTCAAGCAATAACAATGGCAAATGTGAAATGCTGCATAGGACAGCAGGTGTTTTGGCGGGGGCTAGTGGCTAACAATCTCACTGCAGTGCAGAGGCCAACTGACCTGCCTTACATAAAATAGTAAAATAAATCAGTTTTTGGTGCAGTAATCACAGTAGCACAGTCGTGCAATAACATTATTGGCGACAAGCTTTTCAGTTTCTTATGGAGCAAGGCAAAAGATCCTCTGTAATTTTGTAGACATAATATTAAACTGGCAACAGCAGCAGGAAGGTGTAGACGTTAACAGAATACAGACAGCTTACGGCACGAGACGGTGGACCAGGCCTAAGATTCAGTGGCTGTTTGGTGCCGTTTAATACTGATCAGATGAAATAAAACAACCTCTTAAAAATTGCATGACAATGACAGTGGATCAAAAGAAAACCAGCAGTATGACAGTTACCCGCTCATCTTCTAGATCTAGCATCAATGTTTCAAGCTGAGTCAGTTTCTGCTGCATACTACACAGACTTCCGGTCAACTCTAACTTCTCCGACTCCAGTCTTGACACCTGATCACAGTACAAGCACCTGCTTAGCTCTCAAACATGAGAATTACTACTTGATTCACCTTCACATCATCTATCAACACTTCACATATAATTCACGGATTCACTTTTCTTTTCAAAATCACCACACATATAGTTTTCTTTATATCTACCACTAATTAGTGTTCATATCGATTAGGCGATATCACAATATCGATCACTGATGTGACCATCTCACTATATCGTAGAACCCAGATATCACACACACACATACATGCCGCTGTCATTCGACAAACAAAGCACGTCAGTAATGTAAATGCCACTTCATTTGATCGTGTGCATGGACACAGTGTAATGGACTACAGCACCCACGCATCTTTGCCATACCAACGGTGGCGGCAGGGAAGCATGAACGCTTTTACCAACGACCAGTCCACCGCATCAACTCCAATGTCTAGGCCTACCTGCATGCCTTGCTCACTCTCCCAGCTCCATGGCAGACACAGACAATGCTAATAATTCAAGCAAGAGCAATAGTTAATCCTGTCAAGAGACTGCAATTAAGCAGTTTTAGGTAGCTAACAAGTGTGCATTATGATCTGTTAATTAGCATCATCAGTCTGCAAGATGCAAGCTAATTAATTAATTAGTTTGCAAAACACGCTGGCATGCCAGAAATTTATTACACCACTAAACCCACGTTTTCTGCATTGTCAGTGTCTGCAGTGGCGTCCTGTATTGGAGTGGCAGAGAAGGGCAATGCTGACAACAGTGTGATTGTCCACCACTCCTCTCCCCTCCCTCCCTTGTGCCGGCAGTGTGCTTTGATCGCTGCCGCAGCCTGCATCACTTATAGCCACGCATTCAGCTACTTGCAGAACTGTTTACTGAACTGATAAAGACCTCGTTGCTAGTTGCCAACTATATCATGTCACCACCGCCATAGCACAGATTATGCAACAGGCCTAACACTACATCTATCGTCCGTCATTTTAACAGTTGTTCTCCCTTGCGGATCAAACAGCATGCGTAATATATAGGAGAGAAGGGGAGAGGCAGACAATGCTGATAACTGGCGACTGTTGTGCCATTGGCAGCTATAGACACTGACTGACGTCTGATGCTCTGCAACGTGTACGCCTATATATCATACGATATGCCTAAATATATCAATTAGTGCTTTGTGCTATGATATGAACACTATCACTGATCTTTGCAGTATAACACCCATAATAAGAATAGCAGTTCAACAAAATTGGTTGCTAAAAAAGCAGCAGGTTTCACAAACCACAGTTATGAGTTTATCTTCCAGCTCGTGATTGAGTTTCTGGAGCTTTTTATGGCTTTCCAGTAACCTGCAAATATCAGTGAAAAGAACACAAGCAATTGCTAAGCATATGAACCACAACGTTCCAGTCAATGCTGCATCATCAAAATGTGAGTGAGTGAAGGCTTAACGTCCCACTCGACACATTATTATTCAGGGGCGATTTCTACAGGCCACATTTTCACCACTTTAACAATAGGCTAAACGTTGCAAATACAGCAATTCATAGTTTGTAAACCTGCATTCTTAAATGACCAACATAAAAGTCGTATGTTTAAAAATTTGTGACGAAAATCGTAATCAACAATTTGTATCACATCATCACTCGAAGTACAAAAAATAAAATTCAATCACAATATCCATATTTATGGCACCCACGTACGCAGTGGAAGCAGAACAGTAGTAAAATCTACTGGATATGATTTTATGATTTAGAACGTCACGACTGAATTGCAACCAAACCTGTCGTAACGATCGCGAAGTTTCTGTAACTCGTCCTGAAGTCGAACGATATCTAAGTTGGCGCGGCACTGACACTCGGCCAGCTCACGTTCTGTGTTTGAAGCTCTTGATGTTACATCAACCAGTTTTGAAGTCAACTCTTCAATCATATGATGCCAATCCAGACTGCTTGCAGTTAAACAACACAGTGACAATGCAGGCTTAGACGACCACAGTTTGATCAAACATACTAGAGTACAGATGGCTAATTACGTTATTGCAAGGCAAAGGCACTAGGCAGTGAGCTAAAATAATCATCAAATTTTCATCAAAGTAATGTCACCAACAGAACAAAAAGCAAAAACAAAAAAACAGTCACCACAGTCAGTCAATTCATAATGCCTTATTTTAAATTAAATAATAACTGTTAATTAATTGTTAAATTTTGTATGAATTATTAAATTAAATCAAATGGTTAACAGTCCTGGTAACCTAATTACATCTATCAAGATATTCATTCTACTGCACAAAAGTATCAGGCTTAAGGACTCAAGATGATGCACTCCTGCTATTGTGCAATGAACAGCTTTGAGTATTAGAATATTC